>UMCH01092986.1_pt1 | contig 12243 bp, 22 predicted proteins | sample 1964201 | NCBI WGS metagenome assembly UMCH01 (sample SAMEA4835965, study PRJEB28245) | human gut metagenome | biome: gut microbiome; material: fecal sample | place: Denmark | collected 2008 | reverse complement strand
AGTGCTGCAAAAAAGGATGCCGCCGATGGGTCCACAATGATGGTCGCAGATCGACCATCCAGAAAGGTCACCATATCATCGGCGTATTCCTCGTCCGTTTTCTGCCGTCCTTCTTTCCGGCTGTCCCAACGATACTCCCGGTCGATGTAATTCCTGCCGTCGTAGTCGTAAATATCCAAAAACACCGTGGGGTTTACGGTGCCGTAGTCACAAGCCACTGTCCGCACGCCGGAAAAATACAGAGATGGCGGCCTTTGATCATCCCGGTAGACGTTTTCCGTCTGGCTGAACATGTCGTAGATGACGCCTTCGGACATGACCCACTCGCCCAAAACGTATCTCCGATAAAACACCCCGGAGAACATTGACTCATACCTCGCCCGAGTCTGGGCATCCAGTGCCGGATTATCATCCATGGTGAAATGCAGGTGCAGCGCTTTGTGCTCCCTTGCCTTCAGGATCCACTCCTGCCGGAACCAATGCCCCGGCCCCTCGGGGTTACAGTTGAACCACAGGCGGGCTCCGGATACAGAGCAGCGGGCCAGGGCCTGCTCCACAAAGGAGCGGGGCATCAGGGCCGCCTCGTCCAGAAGAACGCCGGCCAGGGTGATGCCCTGGATCAGCGACGCGGAGCTTTCATCCTTGCCGCCAAAGAGATAAAGCAAGTTCTCCCGATTCCCCCGTTTGGCACGCAGGACATGTCCCGCCCGGTTATATCGTATCGAGAAGTTTTGCTGCAAATAGGTAATGGCCAGCAGCGGCGTCACGATGTTTCGCTCCACCGCTCCCACGGATTTCCCGCACAGGGCAAATGCTTGTCCGCTAAAATTCCCCATAGCCCACAGGAAAAAGGACAATGACATCACGGACGTCTTTCCGGATCTGACCGCGCCGTCACAGATTAGAGCCTCGTACTGAGGGTAATACGGAAAGCGCATAATCTCCCGCTGCTTTTCAGAGAAGCCCATTGCTGATTTCCTCTTTCAAGCTCTTAGTGATGGGGTCGTCACTCTTTCCGGTGTCCATGTCCGCTTCCTTCCGATCCGCATACCCATAGTTGTTTTGGAGGGAGAAAATCACGCCCTTTACATCTCGTCCCGAGCGGATCAGAAGCTGCTGCTCGAGATATTCCCGCATACGCCCCCGCGCGCGCGTTGTCGTGTCTGAAAACTCCGGGTGCTGTTCCTGATCGCAATATTCCGCCCAGGTACTTCGGTGAATCTCCAAAGCCTCGCACAATCCTCCCACGGTAGGCGGGACCAGGTATTCGGTGATCTTCACCTGCTCCCCGCATTTGTTCAGTACGGGTTCGTCCTTGTAGATCTTATGGCCGGATTTGTCGCGCTCTCCGGTGTCCACCTTTTCGGTCATTGCGATTTCCCGGGAGATGCTGTCAAAATATTTTTCCACCGCCGTCTTCAGGGTCCGCGGGGTGTACTTTTTCGGTCTGCCCATATCCGCAGCCCCTCCTTCCCGGCCGCAACACCCTGTTTCTCAAAAAAATCATATCACAAAGCGCACGTCACGAACCGTCAACTTTTTTCTTGTAATTTTGGTTTGGTTCCGTCGGCTTCCGCCGCCTCTTTTTCTCCGGTAAAACATACCGGATGTACTGAGGTCGCCCAGGCTTGTATTCGTTTCTGTGCAGCAGCGCTCCGCCCCTGGGTACCCGCAGTTCTGCCTCCGTGATTACCACTCGGTCCTTCGGCTGCGGCCTGGACAAATTCCGTGAACTGGTGTACTTTTTCGCATCCGGGATTCTCCGCACCTGGCGAATGAAATATGCTGCTATGGGGGTATAGTCGTCCTGGTTGGAAAGCGGTTCCCAGTCCACGCTCCCCATGGCTTTCCATTTCTCCATAAACGCCTTCTGAACACCAGCCGGAACAATCAGGTGGTGGTGCACTCGTACGGCCTCCCCGGTGTCTCCGTCCATATCCGATGTGATGACTATGTACTTGAGCTCGGTCCCCTCTTTTTCCAGCTCACGCTTCACCCGCCGGAGGGCAAGCCTGACCTCACGCTCCGCCGCCGCCCAAATAAGGTCTGCCCGTGTCTGCTCGTTCACTTGGTCCAGGTCTTCTACCTGAGAGGAAGCCCAGATCAAAAGTCGTTTCATCCCCTCGTTGGAGTAATCCAACCCCACGAGCAGGTCTCCCGGCCCAAAATTATCGTTGATCAGTCTGGCCAGCTGCTTTTCTGCCGAGTGCTCATTCTGCTCCTGTTTCTTCAGTTCTGCCTTTTCCTTCCGAGTCTGCTTTTTGGGCCGACGCCCAGGTACCCAGAATTTTGTCTTTTCTCCGATGTTGCCCGCTTCGTATGTACGCACTACCCAGTATCCTTCCGGCATAGTCCGCCCCTCCTTTTCGGGTTGGTTGAAAACTTAGGCTTTTACCAAGCCCCTAAAAACGCGCGCGCGTTTTATAATAGGTATCTTGCTTTTCTGAATCTCTCTGCACGGCGCCGTTTTGCAAATGGCCTGCAAAACGGCGCCGCATAGACAGCTCCAGAGGTGGATCCCCGGCTCACCGGAATTGCACCGGAGCACCGCTGCCGTGTACCAGACGTCAATGGCGAGACCCTTACCGGGGTGTGATCTTATATGATACGAACAGGAGGAAAACGCGGGACTATGGGTACTCCCCCAGTAGCCCGCATATTCATTTTCCCGGCATCATTCATAGGATGATGCCGGTCATAGCCCCTTTGGAAATCGTTTGTAATATTTCCTTACCGCCCGTTCCAGCGTGGAACGGGAGAGGTGGTATTGCGCACACACGTTCTCAGCGCCGGAGTCCGTTGTCACAAACTCAAACAGTGCTTGTCCGTACTCTCCTCCGCACTCCATGCACAAATTCATAATTTTCTTCTGTGTCTTCTGCGGCAGTTCTCCGTACAGCCTCGATGTAAAGTAGATAAAACCTTGCCGGTCATAACTCACCGGCACAGACCGTTTAAACCTGAACACATAATCACCCTTTCCCACCTACTCCCCATACAGGCCGCCGGCCTGTATTCTGCCTAATCTGTAACCACCAGCACCACCGCCGGGCCTTCTGCCATCACGAACATGTCACTCCTATTTTCAACAACATGCACATCTACGCCCTTCCGCTTTTTCAGCTCCTCTACAAGGTCGCAGGTTTTAATGTCCGCCAGTTCCCGCAGCCGATCCAGATCGTAGCTGTCGCCCAGGATGTTTTCGATGGAGGAAAGGCACTCAATATGGGCCGGCTTGTATGCGTAGGCGATCCAGCCCAGTTCATGCAATCCGCCCTTTCCTTCCGGGTCTGGATATGTAAGCCTATATAGCTCCGGGTCCCTGTCTGTTAGATAATCCCTAGCGTCTTCAGACAGTTCCCAATGTCCCCATTCAGGAGCTTCCATGATCCACACAGGCTGCCCATCCATTTCAAGCAGCTGTTCCATGGTCAACGGTTCTATTTTGTAGGACCATGCGGGGCCCTGGTGCAATGCCTCCAGCGCGACGTCAATCGTTTCTATCAAAGCCTTGTTGTCAACCGTTTCACTCTTATTCCTCTTTTTGTTCCACGGCTTGAAGCTGTCGATCTTCTCCAGCAGGGTTTCAGGATTCCCGTCAAAGCAGATTGCCCGGTCGTCAATGTAGCAGATTGCCCGGTCGTCAATGTAGCAGATTGCCGGGGGCTTTTCGCTCATGACTTCGTCAACGGTGATTTCATTGTCTCGCAGGTATTTCCGTACCGCTCCCATGCCGTAGGCGGAGCGGCAGCGAGTGGAGACTACCACCACGCGATAGCCGGATGCCCTGATATTCTGTATAGCCTCTCGGATGCCTGGGACCGGCGGGTCCGGGATGTTTTCTTCCCCTTTCCATCCGGAAGAATAGCTGTGGATTACTCCATCAAAATCAAAAACGACTGTTTTCATTGGTGATCCTCCTTTTCTTTGCGCCACTCCGCAATGTGTTCGCGCGCCCAGCCGTTGTCATTCCTACGATCAAGGTCGTCCTCAATAGCGCCAATGCAACGCTCCGCCTTTCCCAATTTTTCTTTCAAAATCGGTTGATACACTACCCGGTCCATTGCTTCCTCAACCGGGACACCGCAAAAAGTAATTATCTCGCGCTGCCCGGTAGTCATAATCGGTTTCCCAAAAATAACCGTCGAAAGAGCTTCAAGCTGTTTCTCCGCCTTTTCCGCTCTGGCCTCTGCCGCCTCTGCGCGGGCAAGCAGGTCGCTGATGGATCGTGCCGCTCTCGCAAAAGCGGACGCTTCGATGTGCTGGCTCTGCTGCTCCAAATATCGTAGGTACTCAATCTGTTCTTTATAGTCCATGTCAGTCCTCTCTTACCACATCAATCTCGGCCTCATAAAGCAGCCTTCCACTCACATTCTCAGTATTGAAAACCATTCTCTTGATTTTCATGCGTTCCATGACCAGGGGAAGCAGTTGACGCGCAAGTTCATGCCGGATAAAATCAGATGACGGAAACGGGTCATTCGGGAATCTGGGCCTCTGCACCTCGATAACCTGTCGCAGATGCTCCACATTGCGTCTTTCAATCGGAATAGCGGCCTGTACCGGGATTTTTGTCACCGTGTAGTATTCCTTGGCGGTGTAGCCGCCCAGCTTTTTGATAAGCCAGTCCCGGACGCGCTGAAATAGCTTTTTCATGGTTATCCCTCCGATCCATCGCCAAGGGCCAGTTGGCCGCCCTGGTAAAGCTGGTACAGCGTCCTCCCCTGCCGGTCGGTCAGGTAGGGGAGAAAGACTTCTTCCGTCTCCACCTGCCCGGCCTCGATAATGGCCATCTGCGCCATTATCCAGTCCCGGACGTTGCGCCATGCAGTGCGCTCTGCCTGTCCGCTTTGGGCTTTTACCTTCTGGCGGGCGAACACAGCCCGGACGCCTTCCACATTGGCCGGGAGGCAAAAGCCCCTCGGCCCCGCCGGCGTATCAATGCCGAACACGATGCCGGTAGGCTGCCCGGCCCCGTCATAGTCCACCATGATCTTCCGCGCCCCGTGGCTGGCAAGGGCGGCCTGAATCTCTCCCAGGCTCTTATGTACTTCCACTGTTGTGGTGTAGTTCTTAATCGCCACGCATGCCCCCTCCTCTCAGGCTGAGCATCTTCTCCCTGGTCAGCTTATCCACCACCTGGCCGATCTCCCGGTATCCGCACATGGCCGCCAGGTGCTCCAGGTTATAGGCTGTTTGCGCCGTCACCAGGATGGAGATGCGACGCATGTTCTTCTTGCTCATGTTGACCGTTCCTCCTCTGCGGGCTGACGGAGCCAGTGCAGCACGCACTGCTCACAGCGCTCCAGTGGAATCAGCGCATCCCGCTCCACATCCGCATCACACTCGGGCAGCTCCCGGCAGTAGGGAATCGATATCTCACCCTCCAACAGTCGGTTGATGTTCTGGGACAGCTCCTCGTCGCTCATGGACCGGATGCGGTCGGCGTTGGTGAATACCACATCGGGGCATTCCCGCTTTCTTGCACGTTGGCAAGCCTCTCCGAGATAGTTAAGGCAGCACCCAGACACCCGGCATCTATCGCAAAGTTTCACACGCTTACCCCCCTCAATCGCTTCTCCGCCTCCTCCCGGCTGATCCGCTCGAACCCGATCACCCACACCCAGGGATTTGCCTCCCAACCATAAACCGGCAGGACCTTCGGCTTGATCGTGCTGTTCCATGTCTGATGCCACGAGTCCCATGTGTTTTCGTATGCATCCGCTTCTTCAACCCCCTCCATAAGCACATCAGCCAAAACCATATCTCGCAGCCGCGCAACCTTCACCGCCGTCACCCGCAGGAAGATCCGCGCTGCCGCTCGCGGCATGTGGATGGACGGCCTCCAACAATCGTCAACCTCCCACCCTTCCGGCTGCTCTTCGTCTGCCCTGTACACATATCCATAGGGCATTTCCGCCCATGTCTCTCGCACATACAGAACATCTCCCGGCTGATACGGCGGGCGGTAAATCCGCTCTTCCCCGGATGCTTCAAAGCACCCGGGCCAGCACGATCCCCGTCCCATGGGCCGCAGCTCCCCCGCCGGCTGCGGCTTTATCGCTCTTCTGGTTACAGTCTTTCTCCCCTCCAGGATCGCCTGCACCATGGCCGTGTTGAATAAAATCGGCTTCATCATGTCTCCTCACTTCCACCACCGGTCCGCTCCTTTGAGATCACCTTGAACATGGCCCGGCGCCTTCTGGCTTCTCTTTCACTCGCCGCTCTCACGGCCTCCAGGTACTTTTTCGCCGGCCGGTATTTTTCGCACTCCGCGTGATACTGGCTCCTCTTTCGGATGAAATCCCCGTCATAGTGCTTGCACTCGTCGCAGCAGTAACACACGTCCTCCACGCGCTCCACTTCCCCCGGCGTCATATACCATGACTCCAGCTCAGCGTTATATACACAGTGATTGCACTTGCACCCATAGCACCCCATTTATACCTCGCTCGTACTCTCCACGTCCCGCCTCATCTGTCCGCCGCCGGCGCCGTTCGATTCCCGCCCGGCAGCGTGTTGGCAGGCAGCCCCCTCCGCTTCCGCCAGGATCTCACCGCCTGGGGCCTGCACCCCAGCGCCCGGCCGATCTGGCCGTCGTTGGCGCCCTGGTCATAGAGCTGCCGGGCCACCTCCCAGTCAAACCTCGGCTTCGCCCCGGCGCCCGGCGCCCGGGGCTTCTTTTCCTTTTTCCCAGCGGCCTCTCGCAGAGCTTCCGCCTCCGCGCTTTTCGGTTCGATCCGGTCTCCTGCCTGGAAGTTCCGGCACCGCTCAGGCGGTACCGCCCGGCGGGTGCGGCCGGTGATCAGGCAGTAGTTGCAGCGGTAACCGTCCGTCCGCTTGGCCCGGTACTGGCATTTACCGCATCGCAGTGCCATGGCGCTCCTCCTGTACGGTCCCGCAGCAGGCACAGATCCTCCGCCCCGCCGCCCTGGTGAACACACGGCACCCGCACTCCGGACACGAGTCCCACTCCAGGCCCCCCTCTCCGTCCGGGGAAGTACGGTATGCTTCGGTCCGGCTTCCGATCCCCCGGGCGGAAAAATAGACCCCCAGCACGCACCAGGCCCAGCTGCCTACCAGGAGCATGGCTCCCAGGGCAAGCTGCCGCTCCCAGAAGTTCAGCGCCGCCACAGCCAAAAACGCCAGACTGCCCAGGGCGTAGACTGCGGCAGAGCGCCGGTTTCTGTTCTCTTCTCTCATAAGTAATCCCTCCAATTCACACGCACCGCCCGCCGAGGCAAAAGCGCCTCCATCATGGCGTCCAGCTCCGGCGTCCGCACATAGTTCAGCGGCCCGCCGTAGGACTTCCCGTAGGAGATGATGAAGTCCCATCCCTCCTCCGTCAGACGGATGCCATGCAGGCGGCCCACCGCGTCCGTATGCATCCCCAGGCGGCGCAGCGGGTACCCCGGCTCCACCATCTCGTCCGGAAGCTCCAGGGTGATGCGCACGCCCTCCAGAGCGTCCTGCGGGTCAAAAAATGAGGTGGGCGCCAGCTTCGCATAGGGGTCCCGCTTTCCGCACAGGACCGTGTCCGCGCTTATCTTGCTCTCCCACCGGAAGAGGTCCACCCCCGTCAGCACGAACCGCCCGCAGTGCCATGGGCTCTCACAGGTGAACCGCTCTCCCAGCCGGCAGGGCGCCTCCACCTTCATGTCTCTGCCTCCCGGCCCTGGGCCACGGAAAAGATGGCGTCCGCCAGGGCCCGCAGCGCGGCGCGCATTTTCTTTTGGTTTTCCGGCTTCTCCCGCTCCACCGCGTCCGCCAATCGGTTCACCATCTCCTGGGTGGACTGGAACAGCACGCCGAACTTCATCATATTTTCGCTGGAGACCAGGGCGTCCAGCTTGCCCGGCTCCCTGGTCCGCTCCGATGCCTGACGGGCTTCCTCCCGGGCCTGCTGCAAGCGGACATTGGCCTCTTTTGCCTCCCGCCGGGCCTGCTCCAGTTCCTTGCGGAGCTTCTGCACCCGCTCCTCCGCTTCGGAAAGGGATCTCTTTCCCGCTTTCTCCGCCTCCGCCTTTCCCTGGCGGATCCCTTCGGCCCGAGCCGCGGAGAGCTGCTCCGGCGAGGCGTCCCGGGTCTCCACGGCCACCTCCACCGGGCGGGTGCGCAGTGCCTGAAGCTCCCGCTCCGCCGCCTCCAGCGCCCCGGCTTTTTCCCGTTCATTGTCCCGGGCAGCATCCAGCAGCCCCTTGAGCTGCCGCATGTCCTGCTCCATCTTCGCCCGGGATGCCTCCGCCGCCTCCGCGGCTGCTTTTTGTTCCTCCGCCTCCCGGCGTGCCTTGTCCCGCTCCTCGATGGCGGTTTTCAGCTCCTTGGCCGTCATCTCTGAAACGGACTTTTCCGCCCCGTTCACCAGATGGGTCTCAGACGCGAACTCCGCCCGCTCCGATTCCGGCAAAGCCAGCAGCGCCAAGGCTTTGCTGGCTCCCAAATCCGCAATTTCTGCGGATTTGGAATACTCCCTGGCGATGCGCATGAAGTCCTGCGCCCGCCGCTCGGAGATGTCCACTTTCTCTCGCAGCCAGGGCAGCCACTCCCCGTGGCTCAGCTGGGATTTTGCCTCCAGCAGCCGCTTGCCGATCTCGATGATGGCGCCGCCGGCTTGGCGCTTGTAAAAGAGGATCTCCTCTGTGATCAGGTCCAGGGGCTTGTCCTCCAGAGGCGTCTGCCCATGCAGGCCGAAGTCCCGGGCCAGGATGGCGCCCTCCCCGTCGTCCGGCTCCTCCCGCTCCCATTTCCGCTCGTCCAGTCCCAGCTCCTGGGCCAATATCTTTGCCTGTTCCAAACTCATGCCGCACCGCTTCCTTTCTTTTTTTGCAGCATGGGCCGGATGTGCTCCAGCCACGCCGCCTCAAAGTCCTCCACCGCCTTGGTCCTGCCGCAGTTGCACTTCCCCCGGTCCTGGAGCACGGTGAAGTCCTTCAGATCCAGCTCCAGGGTGTACCAGGGCACCTCCGGCGCAGACGCCCTCCGGATGAAGAAAATGGCCGTCTCGCCCTCCGCGTGCTTTCCCTTGTAGTCGGCCACACAGTGGTCCAATGCCTTGCCCTCCGCGTCCAGCTCCTCCGGGAGGGTACAGGGGCGGATCAAGATCCCGCCGCGCTGCCAGGAAAGGGGCGCCAGGGTCTCCAGCCGGGCCGCAAAGGCCGCCCGGAGCTGTTCGTTTTTCTCCGCCCGCTCCTTTTCCCGCTGCGCCGCTTCCTGGGCCCGGCGCTCCGCCGCCACCCGGTCATGGGCGCGCATCAGATCCTTGGGAAAGCGGACGTGCTCATCCGAGAGGTCGTAGCCCTCCCCCCTGGCAATGCGCCAGTAGTCCTCCAGGATGGGTCCGTCCGCCCGCTTGTCCCGCCGCTTCTGGCGCTTCAGGTAGCGCACCGCCCGCATCAAGGGCGTTTTCTCCTCCTCCGCCATCCGGCGGCACCAATGGATCCCCTCTGCCTTGCATTCCTCCAGGTCCTCCGGCAAGTGCAGCCGGATGCCTTTTTCCCGGCACAGCCGGTAGAAGTGCAGCTCCTCCGGCGTCCAGTGCAGCTCCCGGCAGAAGCGGAACTCCTCGCCGGTGAGGCCCAGCATCTTGGCCGGCCGTGTCTCTTTCCAGCAGATCTCCGCGAGCTTCGGCACGCCTTTGGCCCGCTCATAGCTGTACCGGTGGGCCTCTTCCCGGATCATCTCCCCCACCAGGGCGCCGCAGCCCTGCATGATCAGGTTCTCAATGTTCCGGTGCCGCTGCCACAATCGCAAATACGTCACCGGATACGGCTCCTTGGCTGCCTTCATGTAAAGGTCCAGCTTGCTGTTTTCCGCCGTGGAGCCGATGAGCAGCCTCTTGTCCCAGGGGTATACCAAGTCCGCAAGCCCCCAGTTGTCCAGGCAGTTCCTGCGCTGCTCCCAGTGTCCGAAGAAGCTGATGGTGGACAAGCATTTGAGGTACCCCATCAGGCGCACCACCTTCCGCTCCTCCACCACATAGGCCTCATACTGCTGGCAGGAGATGTGCTCCCGCCCCTCGCAGGAGATATACTTTCCCACGCACCAGCCCACCAGGGCCAGCTTGTCGCCCAGACGGGTCACCGTCAGGGGCCAGACGCTCTTTCCATAGTGGCCGCCCCGGCCCCGGCCGATGTGCAGCGCCTGGGCCTCACAGCCGCACATCGGACAGCGCACACGGTTTCCATGAGACACCGGATGCCCGCTCTCCGGGTCAAAGTATCCAAAGGTGTGCCCGGGGTTCGGGATCCTGTCGGCATACATGGTCTCGCCGCAGGCGGAGCACCGAAGCTGAGCCATCCGCCGCCGCTGCCCGGTCAGCACCTCCGGCACCCAGGCGGCCTTGTACCAGATCACATGCTCCTGGAGACATCCCTTTTTCTCCAGCCAGGGGATCAGCCCCTCCGGCGGGGTCTGCGGCAGCTCCTGCGCATAATCCTGCTGTTCCATAGGCCGTCACCCGAAGAAATCCGCCAGATCCACCGAGACGGCCGCCCGTGGGCTCTGTTCCGCTCCCGGCTTGGGAAGACCGTAGAACTTCCGCAGGATGTCCTCCGCTTCCGCCGGCGACACGCAGAAAAAATTCCCGGTCTTGTGGGCATCGGCATAGGCCTTGATCTTCTGTTCCGCCTGGACGATCCCCATCTCTGGGTTGTCCAGATCCTGGGCGATCAGCGCCGCGCTCTCCGGCTCCCGCCGGCAGATGTCCATCAGCTGCTCCGCCACCATCCAGGGGGCGGACCGCTCCTTGACTTTCGACTGCTGCGCCCGCAGCTTGTCCATGGCCTCATACACCATGTCTCCTCGCTCCTCTCTATACCAGCCTGCCGGCGCGGTATGCCCGCTCCCGGGCCCGCCGCAGCAGCTGCTCTTCGGTTTTCATGGCCTCCCGGCAGGCCCCGCACAGGGGCGGTGCGCCGAAATAGGTCCTTTTGCACCGGCAGCAAATGTTCCGCGGGGCGCCCACGATCTTCTGCTTGCACTCGCACAGCGCCGCCACCTTGCCCCAGGGGACGCCCCAGAACTTCGCAGCCTCCACGGTGGCCAGCTCCCAGTTCTCCGCGCTCACCCAGGCGTCCACATGGCCCTCGCAGCCAACCTCCCACAAAATATCCCGCTTCTGCGCCGCCATCCGGCACACCTCCTTTCCCGGCGGCACCGCCGCCTTACTTCCCTTTTGTGAAGCGGTAACGGTTCTCGCGGGTATACCGCTCCATCACCGCCGTCTGCATCCGGTCGCGCTCCGTCCGGCGCAGCTCCTCGGCCTTTTTCTCCTGGGCCTCGCCCCAGCGCGGGCAGCGCCAGCTTCCGTCCTCCTGCTTCCCGTGGCAGCCCACGAAGCGCTCCTTGCAGCCTTTGCACACGCTTCCCGTCATCAGCTCCAGTCCCCCGTCACAAACACCGCCTCATAGAACTGCTGTCCGCAAGTCTTTCCGCACCACTGGCTGTTGACCTTCATGGTCATCAGCAGCACAGCGGCCATCACCGCGAGAATGGCCACCGCCGCCTGCTCCGGCGTCAGACAGCCCCTGGGCTTCCTGCCCCGGTATCCAGCACGCTTCATGGCCTTACGCCTCCCACTCTCTTTTGTATAACTCCATGGCCTGTTCCCGGATATAGGTGGACTGCTCCCAGTCCACCAGGCCCACAATCCGCATGGCGTCCGCCAGGCCACAGATATTTCCGTAGTAAATCATGGCCGTTGTGCGGTCTCCGTTCCGAAGCTCCCGGATCATATCCTTCTGCCGCCGCTCCAACTGCCGCCGGAACTTCTCCTGCATCTCACTCTTTTTCATGGGCCCATCTCCTGCTCACAGCAGATCCTCTTTCTTGATAACCCCCAGCTCCACAGCCAGGGCTACCAGCTCCGCGCATTCCTCCTCGGTCACATTGTCGTCTTCCACGGCTCTGGCGATAAACGTACGGGCCCGATCGGGACTTGCTCGCAGGGCACCTTTCAAAACATCAATGGTTTTCATCTTCTCCCTCCATGTACTGGATAAACGCCAGCCGGGGGATTCTCACCCGACGGCCCTGGATACTGACCTTATAGCCCAGCTTACTGGCGTCCGCATGGGCCTGCACATTGATGGCGTAGGGGTCACAGTGCAGGACCTTGGCCACGATCACCGGAATCAAAAATTCCGAGTCGATCTCACGCAGGTCTTGCAGCGTCAGCGCTTTCCGGGCCTTCGCCTCTTTCAGCGTCATGCTCTCGCCTCCAATCCACTAAAATATCCACGTATT
>UMCH01077716.1_pt1 | contig 12287 bp, 11 predicted proteins | sample 1964201 | NCBI WGS metagenome assembly UMCH01 (sample SAMEA4835965, study PRJEB28245) | human gut metagenome | biome: gut microbiome; material: fecal sample | place: Denmark | collected 2008 | reverse complement strand
TGGATCATGAAGGGGGGGATGCAGTAGGTGAAGCCCTTGCCGATCATGAAGTCACGGCCGTAGGCCAGCACGGCCTCGTGGAGACGGGCGATGTCGCCCAGCAGGTAATAGAAGCCGTTGCCGGACACGCGGCCGGCGGCGTCCATATCGATGCCGTCGAAGGACTCCATCAGATCCACATGGTAGGGGATGGGGAAGTCGGGCACCACGGGCTCACCGAAGCGCTGGACTTCCACGTTGCAGGAGTCATCGGGGCCCAGAGGCACGGAGGGATCGATGATCTGGGGGATCTGGAGCATGCGCTTGTGCAGCTCGGCATCCAGCTCGCTCTCCAGCTTTTCCAGCTCCGCCAGACGCTCAGCGTCCCGGGTGACTTCCTTCTTCACTTCCTCGGCCTCCGCCAGCTTGCTGGGGTCCTTCTTGGCCTGGCCCATCAGCATGCCGATCTTCTTGGACAGGCTGTTGCGGGCGGAACGCAGCTGGTCGGCCTCTGCCACGGCAGCGCGGCGCTTGGCGTCCAGCTCGATGACCTCGTCCACCATAGGCAGCTTGGCATCCTGGAACTTCTTCTTGATGTTTTCCTTGACGATGTCCGGATTCTCCCGGATAAACTTAATGTCCAACATGGTCGTTCACCTCATAAAAAATTTAGAATTGTTTCACGTGAAACAGTTGTTATTTGTTCAGTACGGCTTCTTTCAGCTGCTGATACCGCTGGGCAGGGGAGGTAACCTGGTCGGTGCTGTCCGGCAGCAGTTCCACCAGGCCCTCGTCCTCCATGTGCTGCATGGTGGTCAGGCACTCGTCATAGCTGCCGGCGGAGTACTGCTGCTGCAAGGTGTACAGCCCCAGAAGGGCGTCGATCTTCTTTTCCACCTGGGCGGCGTCTTCCTCCTGCTGGGCCAGCTGATCGTTCAGGGCGTCGATCTGATCCTGGGCGTCGGCCAGCTCCTCCTGGAGCTCGATCACCTTGTCCTGTGCCGCCTGGACCTCCTGCATGGCGTTGAAGTCGTTTTGCAGCTCGCCCAGGACCTCGGAATTGCTGCGCTGATGCATTACAAAGGACAGGGCCATCAACAAAAACGCAACAATGAACAAGATCATAATGTAGACGACAACGGGTTTTTTCCCGGATGAGGGCTCCTGAGGGACCGGGGTCTCACCGTCGCCGCGTTTTTCCAGCTTCATGATTCGTTTCCTTTCCGGGCCTGGCTTTTCTGGATCCGCAGCAACGCCAGGGCCTCCAGCAGATCGTTCAGGTCGTCCAGACCATAGTATTCCAATTCAATGCGGCCTTTTTTCCGGCCATTTACAATTTTCACACCCCGCCCGAGGCGGGAGCTCAGATCCCTCTGGGCTTCGGCAGTGTAATCCACGCCGGCAGGGGGCTGAGGCTTGGGCTTTTCCTGGGCGGTGAGCCGCTTGACCAGGGCTTCCGTCTGGCGGACGGACAGGCCCCCGTCCACCACGGCTGCCGCGGCGCTCTCTTGGGTCTGTGCGTCCAGAGGGAGGAGGGCCCGGGCATGTCCGGCGGAGAGCTTACCCGCTTCCACCAGGGCCCGCACAGAGGGGGTCAGGCCCAGCAGACGCAGGGCGTTGGCCACGGCGCTGCGGGATTTGCCCACCCGTTGGGCGGCTTCCTCCTGGGTCATGTGATAGTTTTCAATGAGAGACTGGAATCCGGCCGCTTCCTCCATGGGATTCAGGTCCTCCCGCTGGAGGTTTTCGATCATGGCCAGCTCGGCGGCCTTGCGGTCGTCCGCCTCCATGACGATGACGGGCACCTCGCTGAGACCCGCCATTCGGGCGGCGCGCCAGCGGCGCTCGCCGGCGATGATCTGATAGTAGCCGGAGGAGAGCTTCCGCACCGTGAGAGGCTGGATGATGCCGTGTTGGCGGATGGAGTCCGCCAGCTCCGCCAGCGCCGCCTCATCGAAGGACTTGCGGGGCTGGGAGGAGCAGCTTTCCACCTGGGAAATGGGCAGCATCAGCGCGCCGGTGCTCTCTGTGTTCAAAACGTCGTCGCCCAGCAGGGCGCCGAGGCCCCGGCCCAGGCCGGAGGGCTTTTTGGATGCCATGCAGATGCTCCTTTCGAGATATCAGACGCTTTGCTTTTTCAGGAATTCCGCAGCCAGAGCCGTGTAGGCCTCTGCGCCCCGGGAGGTGCGGTCATAGGCGGTGATGGGCTTGCCGTGGCTGGGTGCCTCGCTCAAGCGCACGTTCCGGGGGATCACTGTGGAATAGACCTTGCCGGGGAAGTAGTGCTTGACCTCCTGGGCCACCTGGAGCGCCAGATTGGTGCGGCCGTCGAACATGGTCAGCAGCACGCCCTCCAGCTCCAGACGGGGATTCAGGGAGCGGCGGACGATGCGCACGGTGTTCATCAGGTCGCTGAGGCCCTCCAGGGCGAAGTACTCTCCCTGCACCGGCACCAGAATGGTGTCCGCGGCGCACAGGGCGTTGAGGGTCAGCAGCTCCAGGGAAGGGGGGCAGTCAATGAAGATGAAGTCATATTGGTCGCCTACCTGTGCCAGGGCGTCCCGCAGCAAAGACTCCCGCCGCTCCATGCCGATCAGTTCGATGCCGGCGCCGGCCAGGGCCTTGTTGGAGGGCAGCACGTCCCCGAACTTGGTGTGCACCAGCGCGTCCTGGGTGGGCATCTCGCCGATGAGCACCTCATACACGCCCTTGGAGACGGTCTTGTCCACACCCATGCCGGAGGTGGAGTTGGCCTGGGGGTCGAAGTCGCAGAGCAGCACCCGCTTTCCCTGTTCGCTGAGGGCAGCGGCCAGGTTCACGCAGGTGGTGGTCTTTCCGACGCCCCCTTTTTGATTCACGATTGCAACGGTTTTTGCCACCGGGACACCTACTTTCCCATAAGGATGTGTTTTTTTGCGGTTTTTCAAACACCTTATTATTATAGCAAGGTGCGAATAGCCTTGCAAGGTCAAAACCACAAAAGAAATGAAAAAACCGGGAATGTTTCACGTGAAACATTCCCGGAGATGGGTCATTCCAGCAGCATGCCGGTCCTGCCCGGCAGATACAGGGGCAAAACGCCGTCCTTGGCCTGATAGACCCGGCCGGACAGCAGGTCCAGCGCCGTGTCCGCCGGCCAGGGGATGCACACGCTGGCGTGGGCATCCGCCCGGTTCACAGCCACCACCGTCCGCTGGTTCTGCCAGGTGCGGGCGTACACCAGCAGGGACCCTGCCGTGTACAGGTAGGAGATGGTGCCCCGCTGGAGGGAGAGGCGCTGGCGGCGCAGGTGGCCCAGATTGGTGAACCAGGTCTTTAGCCCCTGATCCTCCTTGTCCCAGGGGTAGCCGCCCCGGTTGAAGGGGTCCTCAAAGCCCTCCATGCCGGCCTCGTCGCCGTAGTAGACCATGGGGGAGCCGGGGAAGGTAAAAAGTACCAACGCAGCCAGGCGTACCAAAGCGGCGGCCTTCAGCCGCTGGGCCGGGGTCAGGCGGTACATGGCCCGGTCGTCCTTGCTCTGGGGCACGGTGTCGGCGCCCAGCACCGTCAGGATGCGGGGGGTATCGTGGGTACCCAGGAAGTTCATGGCGGAGTAGAAGGCGGCAGGGGGGTAGTTTTCCCGCAGGGTCTCCATGGCCTCCCGGAAGTCGTCGGCGTTGCCGCCCTGCAAATAGGCCAGCAGCGCCGTGCGGAAGGGGTAGTTCATGACGCCGTGAAGCTCACTGCCCAGCAGGTAATGGCGCCGCTGGGAGTAGGAGATCTTGTTGCTGGCGTCCTCCCAGACCTCGCCGATGAGCACGGCGTCCGGCTTGGTCTCCTCCACGGCGGTGCGGATCTTTTCAATGAACCAGTCCGGCAGCTCGTCGGCCACATCCAGCCGCCAGCCGGAGGCACCGGCCCGGAGCCACCGGCGGATGATGGAGTCCTTATCGGTAATAATGTAGTTTACATAAGTCTCGCTTTCCTCCCGGACGGCGGGCAGGGTGCGGATGCCCCACCAGGCGTCATAGTCGTCGGGCCAGGGGTGGAAGGAGTACCAGTCGTAGTAGGGGCTCTCCTTGCTCTGGGCCGCGCCCAGGGTGGGGTAGAAGCCGTCGGCGTTGAAATAGAGGCTCTGGGAGCCGGTGTGGTTAAAGACCCCGTCCAGGATCACATGCATGCCCCGGCGCTCGGCCTCCCGGCACAGGGTGCGAAAATCCTCCTCCGTGCCCAACATGGGGTCGATCTTGCTGTAATCCGCCGTGTTGTAGCGGTGGTTGGAGGCGGACTCGAATATGGGGCACAGGTACAGTGTGGTCACGCCCATGCGGGACAGCTCCTCCAGCTTGGACGTGATGCCCGCAAGCTGTCCGCCGAAGAAGTTGCGGTTGCGGATCTCTCCGTCCGGGTCCGGCCGCCACTCGGGCACGTCGTCCCAATGCTCCTGGATCCAGCGGTCGCCCACCAGACCCTCGGGATGGGGGGCGGTGAGGCGGCAGAACCGATCTGGAAAAATTTGGTACGTCACGCCCTGGCCGAACCAGGCGGGGGTGCGGCTTTCCTCATAGACGGTCATCTGCCAGGGGGCGGAGGGCTCGTCGCTGCGGTAGCCGGTCTTATCAAGAACGCAGCCGGAGCCGTCGTCCCGCCAGAAGGAGAAGTGATACCAGATGAGCTCCGGCTCCTGGGGGGCCACCACGGCGGCGGAAAAGTGCATCCGGTCCGCCACGGCCTCCGTGGGGGCCAGCTCGATGGTCTGGGTGCGGCCGGAGAACTCGTGGTGCAGGATGAGGGCACAGTGGGTGAAGCCTTCTTTCGCCAGGGGGCGGCAGTGGAAGCTGACCATGGTGCCGCAGGAGACAGCGCCGAAGGGATCTTTGCAGAGGATACAGCGGGGGTCGAACACAAAGGGCTCGCTCATGGAAGCGGGGCCTCCTTTTTACTGAAGTAACTGATTTTCGCCCACGATGGCGGTGCCGATCTCGTCGGCGGTAAAGTAGGCGTTGAGGATCTTCACGGCGGTGGACGCCAGAGCGGCGCCGGCGTTGCCGTGCTCGATGACGATGGACACGGCGATCTGGGGATCGTCATAGGGGGCGAAGCACACGAACACGCCGTTGTTGGTGGTGCCGCCGCCCAGCTGGGCGGTGCCGGTCTTGGCGCCGGCGGTGACCACGCAGTCCTTGAAGTAGGAGTAGACCTGGCCGCCGGGCTGGGTGTAGCCCAGCATGCCTTCTTTCACCGCCTGGAGGGTGGAGTCCTTCATTTCCACCACGTTGGTGGGCGTGGAGTCGCCCACGGCCAGGATCTCCGTGTTGTCGTAGGACTTGATGGCCTTCAAAAGGTGGGGCTCACAGTGCTTGCCGCCGGAGACCAGCGTGGCCACGTAGTTTGCCAGCTGCAAGGGCGTATAGAGCTGGTTGCCCTGGCCGAAAGCGGCCCAGGGAGCCTGGTTTTCGCCGGGGGGGTTCTCCGGCAGCGTGCCGGCCTTGTCGCCGATCTCGATGCCTGTGTTCTGGCCCAGGCCGAAGGCGGTCAGATACTCCCGCAGGGTGTCCATGCCCATGCGGTAGCCCATGGTGGCAAAGTAGTAGTTGCAGGAGTTGGTGATGGCGGTGGTGGCGTTGACCCAGCCGTGGCCGGAGTGGTTCCAGCACCAAAGCCAGCTGTTGGGGTCGCCGGGATAGTACCACTTGCCGGTATCCTTGATCTTTTCCGAGGTGGTGGTGACGCCGGATTCCAGAGCGGCTACGGCCACCAGAGGCTTGAGGGTGGAGGCGGGCACATAGGTGCCCTGGGTGGCCCGGTTGACGAGGGGGGTGGCGGGATCATTCAGCAAGGTGTTGTAGTCCCGGCTGTAAGCGGCGGGATCATAGGTGGGGTAGGAGGCCAGGGCCAGCACCTCACCGGTGCCCACCTGGATCACGGCGGCGCCGGCGCCGCGGGTCTCGTCGCCGTCCTCGGCGTTCATGTCCGCCACCGCCTCGGCCAGGGCCTGCTCCACCGCCTGCTGGAGGGAGAGGTCGATGGTCAGCTCCACGGTGTTGCCGGGCTGAGGGGCCTTTTCGTAGTATTCGCCGGTGATCTTGCCGTCGGCGTTGGTGGAGACGATGCGCTTGCCGTCCGTGCCCCGGAGGTACTGCTCGAAGGCGGCCTCCACGCCGAAGCGGCCGATGCGGTCGTTGCCGTTATAGCCCTGCTCTTTCAGGGCATCATATTCTTCTTTATAGATGGTGGTGACCGTGCCCAGGATGTGGGCGGCGTAGGTGGTCTTGTACTCCCGGACAGAGGAGGCGGTGATCTTGGCGCCGGCGTAGTCGCCGTCGTTGAGCAGGGAGATCATCTCCGTGTCGATGTCCTCCACCATGGCGTAGGCGGTGGTGTTCATCAGCTCCCGGATGGACAGCTCATAGCGCACACCGATGACGCTGCGGGCTTCGTTGAGGCTGAAGGTGACGGGCACCTCGTATTCCTGCCGCATCCGCTCCACCAGCGCGTGGGCGGACAGGCCCCGGGAGGAGAGATAGTCTGCGGTGATATCCTCGGCGGTGGCATCCTCCGGGATCACCTCCAGCTGGTCCCGCAAAAAGGTGGTGAAGCGGTTGCGCTGGGTATCGCTGAGCTCGGTGAGGGAGGTGAAGGTATAGGAAAAGGGGGCGGTCTTGGTAATGGGCAGGTTGTCCACCCAGCTTACGCCCTGGTCCTGACAAAGCTGGATCAGCCGCAAAATGGCCTCGTTTTCGTCCTCGCCCTCGTCCAGAGCGCTGGAGTCGAAGGTCAGGTTGTAGGACGAGCGGCTGGACACCATCTCCCGGCCGCTGCGGTCGGTGATGACGCCCCGGGAGGCCTCCACGGTCTCCTCCTGGGTGATGGTGCGGATGGACTTGGCCAGATAGTAGTCGTGCTGGTTGATCTGGATGTCGTACAGCACGCCGATGTACACCACCAGCGCCAGCCCCAGCAGGGAGGCGAGCACGTAAAGGCGGATATTGCTTTGAGAATCTTTGCGCTCCATGGGGTACTCCTTAGTCGTTTCTGTGGGCCCGGCGGTGGACGGCCCGGTACAAAAGGGTCACCGGGATGGTCAAAAGCACCACGCTCACCAGCATCTCCCGGCCGGTGAGGGAGGCGCCGGCGGCCCAGGCGATCTTGCCCCGGCTCCAGAGCAAGAAGCAGTGGAAGGCGCCGGTGAAGCAGAAGGCCAGGGCGCCGGTGGCCAGGGTGCACAAAAAGCCCGCGCTCAGCCAGCTCTGGGAGATGAGGGAGGCGCAAAGGCCCACCAGGGGAAACACCAGCGTGTAAAAGCAGGGGATGACCTCCGGCAGCATCAGATCGCAGACCACGCCCACCGCCAAAGAGAAGATGGTGGCGCTGACCGGCGGCTCATAGGTGGATGCCGCGGCTACGGCTACCGGGTAGATGAAGGGGATGACGCCCAGCAGCGTGAACCGCTGGAGCAGGACGAACTGCACAAAAAAGCAAAGGGCCGTGGCGGCGGCGTAGAGGGCCCATTTGAAGATGGTCTCGTTGCGTGCGAGCATGGCGGCCTCCTCAGGTGACGATGTCGAAGGACTTGATGATAAAGACCTCCGTCAGCTGGTCGAAATCCGCCTCCGGGGCGATGATGGCATAGGAGGCGGCGCCGGAGTCGTCCTTCTGCACCTCTTCGATGGTGCCAATCACCAGGTCGGAGGGGTAGTAGCCGCCAAGGCCCGACGTGACCACCAGGTCGCCGTTGAGCAGCTGGCAGCCGGCGGGCAGGAAGTCCAGCCGCAGCTTTCCCTCGTCCATGAGGGCGAAATCGCCCTGGGCAAGGCCCAGGTCCCGGGTGCGGAACACCTGGGCGCCCAGGGAGGTGTCCGTGTCCACGATGGTCAGCACGGTGCACCAGTTGGTGCCCACCTCGCCCACCAGGCCCACCAGGTCGTTGGTGGCGGTGACCACGCAGTCGCCGCTTTCCACGCCGTGCATGGTGCCACGGTCCAGGGTCAAAGAGGAGGTCCAGTTGGTCACCTCGTGTTCCGTGACCATGGCGGCCTCCAGCTCCAGCTCATATTTCTGCTCCCGCAGGTTCAGCCGCTGGCGCAGCAGCTCGTTTTCCTCGCTGTCCCGCTCACCCTGGCGGGCGGCGGCCTCCAGCTGGGCGTTGCGCTTGCGCAGCGCCTCGTTCTCCTCCTGCAGGGCCTGGATGTCGGCAAAATACGCCTGCTTTTCGTTGAACCAGCCCGCCACGGCGGTGTAGGCCGAGCGGAAGGGGGAGGCGATGAGGCCCGCCACGTTGGTCAGCGGAGAGGAGGTGTTGGAAAAATAGGACATCACGGCCAGAGCCACGGCGATGACCGCCGCGGCGAACAGCACCCACAATCCGTGGTCCCGTAAAAATCGTTTCAAGAAAGACCCTCCCGGTTGTCAGTTGAAAAAGGTGACGCCGAAGGCAGAGAGCATCCGGCTAAGGCGCAGGATGGGAAGACCCATGACGTTGAAAAAGTCCCCCTGGATACCCTCCACCAAAAGGGCGCCCAGGCCCTGGATGCCGTAAGCGCCGGCCTTGTCCATGGGCTCGCCGGTGGCGATGTAGGCACGGAGCTCTTCCTCCGTGGCAGGGCGGAAGCAGACCTGCGTGCTCTCCGCCTCCGTCAGGATGCGGCTGCCTTGGCGGACGGTGACGCCGGTGCACACCGTGTGGCGGCGGCCCTGGAGGGCGGTCAGCATGGAAAGGGCGTCCGCTTCGTCCTTGGGCTTTCCAAGGCGGCGGTCATCCAGGAACACCATGGTGTCCGCGGTGATGACGATCTCATCGTCGGAGCAGAGGGCGGCGGCCGCGTCGGACTTTTCCCGGGAGATGTAGCATACCACCTCCTGGGGACGCAGGCCCTGGGGGAAATTCTCCTCCGTGTCGGGCACCCGCACGTCAAAGTCCGTGATGCCCATGCGCCGCAGTAGCTCCTGCCGCCGGGGAGACCCGGAGGCCAATACCAGTTTTGCCATATGTGACCCTCCTTACACACCGGTAGAGCCGAAGCCCCCCCGGTCCGCGCCGTCCAGATGCTCCACCGTGGTAAAGTGCAGGGGCGGCTGGTGGCGCATGATGCGGAACTGGCAGATGCGGGCGTTTTTGGGGATGGATACGTCCCGGGTGGCGTACACGGGCATGCGCCACTGGTCGCCGTCGCCCCGGTAGGAGTAGTCCACCACGCCCATGGAGTTGGTCTGCAAAATGCCGTAGTTTTTGAAGGTGGAGCTGCGGGGCACGATATGGGCCTCATAGCCCTCCGGCAGCGCCATGGCCACCCCCAGGGGCAGCAGGCGGAACTCGCCGGCGTGCAGCGTCACATCCTCGGCCAGGTGCAGGTCGATCCAGTCGGACTTGCCCGCCACATAGCACAGCGGGTCCAGCCCCTCCACAAAGTATTTTACCTTGATCTCTTCCATGTAAAACTCCAAAAAGTGATGATATATCGTATAATAAAATCAATATTATACGATTTGTATTAAAATAAGCTGAAAACAGCGGGTCATTCCACGCCCCGCTCGTAGAGTCCCCGGGTAAAGGGACCGGGTGCGGCGGCGCCTTCCTGATAGCGCCGCAGGATGTCCACGCACTCTGCGGGCGTCTCCGTGGTGAAGCGCAGCCGGGCATAGGCAAGACCCAGGCGGCGGTAGTCGGGCCGGTCTGCCAGCCACACAGGCAGGCTGTTTTGTACTTCCGTCCGGTGCCCGAACACGGGCAGCAGGGGGAAGGACGCCCCGGTGCGGTCGTTGAGGAAATTGGGCCGGTCGCAGCGGCAGCCCTGGCCGCTGTTTTCGATGAGGCAGTTCTCCGTGATCATGAGAGGCAGCCGTCCGTAGACGATGGCCTCGGCAGGCAGGATCTTGTGAAGGTCCCGGATCTGGGCCAGCCGCAGCTCGAAGGAAACGCAGGCGCTCTCCAGGCCCTTTTTCTTCAGGTATGCCAAAGAGCGGCTGTTGAACACGTTGAGGCCGAAGTCCCCGTACACGTGGAGATCGAGCCCCCGCAGCAAGGAGAGGTGGCCGATGTTGCCGGCCAGGGCACCGGTGACGCCCAGGGACTTGGCGTGCTCCAGGGCGCGGCGTAGCTGGGGCTCATCCTGATCCCGCCACACCCGGGGCAAAATGGCGCACCATTCCCCGTCATAGGCCGGCAGGGCGGAAAAGGCCCCCAACAGCTCCAACGGCACATAGACCCGGGCCGGTTTCATGGCCAAAAGCTCCGGGCGCAGCTGGGCAGCGGTGGTGACCGACACGGTAAATTCCGGCGCGCCGGCGGCACAGTCCGTGGTTTCCAGAGCCGGAACGGGCAGCTCCCGCCGCACAGGCGGGGCGATGCGCGCCGCCGTCAGAGCAGCCAGGGCTTCCCGGCGCAGGGCATTGACGGCGCTGGCGGGGAGGGAGAGCCCCTGGTCCACGGTGGCCTCCACGCCGGCGCAGCGGTAGCCGGTGCCGCCGGTCTTTCCAAGGCGGGTCTCCAGCTCCTCCGCCGTCAGACTCCGGGTGCGGGCAGGCTCCGGCACGGGGCCCGTGACCGTGACGGTGTGGCCGTCCGGGTCGGAGGCGGTGAGGGTGCAGGGGGCACCCGCGGCGCAGGTGACGGCAAAGCGCACGTCCACCGTCCGGGCGGCGTCCTTTTCATAGAGGGCCCGGGCCTGGGCAAAGAGCTCCTTGGGCTCCGGGGCGTTTTCCGGCCGGGTGCCGAACATGCCCGCCCCGTGGCGGCCCTGCCAGTACCAGTCCGTAAAGCCGGAGCGGGAGAAGGCCTGCTCCAGGCGGGAGAGCTCTTCCTTGGTGGGGCCCCGGTTTTCCTCCAGCAGCCGGGCGTAAACGTCCGTCACCACGGCCACATACTCCGGACGCTTCATGCGGCCCTCCAGCTTCAGGCAGTCCACGCCCATGGCGGCCATGTCCGGGATCTCGGCGGCAAGGCAGCTGTCTTTGAGGCTCAGGGGATAGCGCTTGCCTGCCGGCTCATTGATGCCGTAAGGCAGGCGGCAGGGCTGGGCGCAGCGGCCCCGGTTGCCGGAGCGGCCGCCCAGCACGGCGCTCATGGCGCACTGGCCGGAATAGCACATGCAAAGGGCGCCGTGGGCGAAGATCTCCACCTCCGCCGGGCAGTTTTTCACGATGGCCTCCGTGTCCTCCCGGGAGCACTCCCGGGCCAGCACCACCCGCTCGCAGCCGTCGGCGGCCATCTCCCGGCAGCCGCCGGAGGTAAAGAGGCTCATCTGGGTGCTGGCGTGGAGAGGCAGGTCCGGCAGCATTTGGCGCAGCAGGTCAAAAAGCCCCCAGTCCTGCACCAGCACGGAATCCACCCCCAGGCGGCAGGCCTTCCGGGCCGTCTCGGCGGCACGGGGCAGCTCCCGGTCACTTATGAGGGTATTGAGGGTCAAAAACACCCGCACGCCCCGCTGGTGGCAGTATGCCAGGGCCTCGGCAAACTCCTCGTCAGAAAAGTTCTTGGCGCTCCGGCGGGCGTTGAATTCTCCCCACCCCAGGTATACGGCTCCGGCGCCCGCCTGGACGGCGGCGCGCAGGGATTCCGGGGACCCGGCGGGGGAGAGCAGCTCCGGCATCTTCATCCCTGCTGACTCCGGTTCAGGCTCTCCAGCCGCTGCTGCAGGCGGAACACCTCCCGCTTGAGCTCGCTGACCTCGCTCTGGGCGTGGCTGGCCTCGTCCACATAGCCCTTGATCTGGCTGCGCAGCTGCTCGGAAGCGGCCTGGGCCTTGAAAAGCTCGTCGGCGATGTTGACGGCGGTGAGGATGGCGCCGTCGGTACGGCCCACCTTGGCCCCGTCCAGCACCTCCTGCATCTTCTCGCTCACATAGGCGCCCACCTTCTGCATGTAGGTCGCGGATTCCTCGGCAATGAAGGTATATTCCTCTCCGCAGATGCTGATGACCACACGGTTTGCCATAAAAAGTCCTCCTTTGTGATTCTATGGAACAGCAGGACGTACCTGCCTAATTTCACAGCGTATAGTATACCATATCCCGGGAGACTGTGCCAGAAAAAAAGCGGATGATTTGAAAAAAGTTCATAAAAAGGCAAATTTCCTGGGGTCTTGTCCTGTGGGGGAATTTCGTGTAGAATGGAGGGGAGTTTTGAAAGAAGGAGGGCCCCTATGGCGAACGTATTGATCCACGCGGCGGACGAGGCCGTCACCGTCCCTGCCCATGCGGCCAGGAAGCTGCTGGAAAAGGGTGACGGGGACGCGGCGCTTTTATATCTGGCCCTCCTGCGCCACCACGGCACCGTGGCGCCCCGGTCGCTGGCCGGAGAGCTTCGGTGGGACCGGCTCCGCATCGAGGCGG
>UMCH01095818.1_pt1 | contig 12312 bp, 10 predicted proteins | sample 1964201 | NCBI WGS metagenome assembly UMCH01 (sample SAMEA4835965, study PRJEB28245) | human gut metagenome | biome: gut microbiome; material: fecal sample | place: Denmark | collected 2008 | reverse complement strand
TAAAGAAGTACATCAAGATATGATAGTTTCTGCTTAAATACTTTTAATTAATTTTACAATTTAATATTTTATAATTTAAGCAGAAACTTTTTCATTTTATTTCAAATAGACTTTAATCAAATATATTTATAAATATCGAAAATTCAAGGTTTACCAAAAACCTTTTTATATAGATTTGTGCCCAAATGGTGCCCAATTCATTTTATGTAACTTAAAATGATCAAAAAATAAGAGTCCACAATCTCTTGCGACTCTAATAAAATTTTTGGTTGCGGAGGTAAGACTCGAACTTACGACCTTCGGGTTATGAGATATAAGAATTAATCTTTTCTCTTTGCAAATATATAAAAAATTATATTTACTGATGTTTATCAACTCATCTGCCATAATGGACACAATTAATGTTTGGCGATCCATACTTGGAATTTTAACTAGTATTTTTTATCCTTCTCAATGTACCTAATTCACTAAAAAGTGCCTTTTCTAAACTTTCTTTATAGCTTAAAGATGTATCCATATCAGGCATAGATAAGTCTTGCTGTATTATTGTCCAGTACAATTGTCGTAAAATCTATTAAACTCTATTATGTTTTCTTTCATAATTTCTAAATACTGACTATAAATTCTTTTTATAAGTTGATGTTTATTGTAATAAATTGTATCAAAATAATTATATTCCTTTTTATTTCCAACAGATTGTCTATTTAATTATATAGTTTGATTTTTGTAACTGTCGTATTTTGATACTATTTAATTTTATCTTTTTTCTTCTGTTCTATTAATACACTGTATAATTTAGCATTTTTTCCCATTCCACATTCTTCTTGATATTTTATATTTTTTTCTAAAGCAATGATTGCATTTTTACTAAATTCACCGCCGTAATCTTCTCGTATTCTTTCTATAAATATTTTAGCCCCTACTCCTGAAATTGCTCTTTTATATCCTTCACCTTTCATCATTTTTATAAAATCATCAATATAAATTTCAGCACTTCTTTTATTCATTTTTGCAGATAGAGATTCTAATCCATTATTATAATCCGTTTTATTTTCATAGATTAGTTTTGCAATTTCATATACTTCATTTATTATTTCTTCAGTAATTTTTAGTTTATTATCCTCTCTATCATCAATGTAATCAATATCTTCTTCTGTAATATCTAACATTTCCTCTATTAAATTCATTAAATAGTTTTTACGTTTATTAATATTTTCTACATTCCAAATGTATTCTTTTTTGTTGCTTCCGCTTTCGATCATTCTTCTTTGTGCATCTTTTTCTGCATCAGAAATAATTACTCTAGTAGTTTCAAAACTTGTTATTCCACTTTTATTGCTTCCATCTTCATTTTTTCCTTGGTATATTCTCATCTTAGTTTCGAATCCATAATTTTCACATTCTTCATTCTTACTAAAATGTAATAATGCCATATTGCCTAATGTATTTAAATAACTATCTGCTTCTTCTTTATTTTCTATATAATCCCAATCATGTTCTTTTCTATATGCTCTTGGTAAAATATGATCCATATGTAATTCTTTATCAATTTTATAAAATGTTGTATTTTTGTTTTCTCTAATTTTATAATCAATAGATAATAACAGCGGCTTTAAAAATTTTTCATTATATACTTCTGAGTTTAATGCTTCATATACTTTTTTTACCATTTTTTTTGAGTGTATTAAGCTGTTTAAGTCTTTTTCTATTTTATCTATTGAATCTTTATTTGTAATATCTTCGATTAGTTTAAATGATGTTTGTTTTATTGTATTTAATGTTCCTCCTGATATAAAACTAATATAAAAGAATTTTTGCATTGTTTTTAGTAAACTATCCATATCAGGATAATCAATATAATATGCTGAAGCTAATGCTGCCATAACATAAGATTTCCATGGTATATATTTTAAACTATATATTACTGGGTCTGTTGATTTTAGTACTTTTTCTAATGACTTTGAAAAGTCTGTCATTTCTTCAATTACGTCACTGGGTTCTCTATCTTTTATTATCACTTTAATTTCATCTAATAATTGTTTTTTAGGGTTTGACCTTAGTTTAAAATATTCATAATATACAATAAAGTCGTCCATTCTAAAATCATTATCATTTGCCATTTTTATTATATTATTCCATTGTACATTAAAAGAATTTTTTCCATCAATATCTTCTGTTTTGTATTTACCAAATATTTCTGCTTTAACTAAATCTGAGTTTGATAAGTCTTGACCTCTGTCATTTAATACCTGAAATAGTTTTATTGCAAATGATTCATCTGTACATATTATTTTTATTATATTTGTTTTAAAAAATATATAATCTACAAATTTTTCTAAATCTTTTAATGAAAGTTCTTTGAATTTTTCATAAAAGAAATATGCTGTATTTAAATATTTATATTCTGGGTTGTCTGTGTTCATTTCCTTTTTGGTTGGTGGTGTTAGATTTTCATAATTTTTTCTTTTTATTATTTTTGAATTGAATATTGCATCATAGTTTGGATCTGATTGTAATTGTAATTTTGTTATTCTTCCAGAATGTAATATTGAATCGTCAATTTTTTTTAGGTCTACAAAGTTTATTTCTTTTGAATCTTTGTTTATTTCTGGGAATGTTTTTCTAAGGACATCCATCATTATCATTAATGTTGTTATTCTTTGTTGTCCATCTATTATATCTAAATAGTCTCCTGTTTTAACGACTACTATTGATCCTAAGAAATAACATTTATTATTTTGATTTTTGTATTCTTCATATAAATCGTCCCATAATACCTCTAATTGTTCATTTGTCCAACTATATTGTCTTTGGTAATTGGGTATTCTATATATTTGATCGCAATTAAATATTGCACTTATATTTTGATTTTCAGGTCTAAATGTATCTTCCATTTTATTACTTCCTTCCTTTTTTATACGTTATCAAACTCGTGATTATTCTCTATTAAATGATTGTTTTATTATTTTAAATCATTGTTTATTTTGTGTATTGGAAATTTATTTTCTTTTAAAATATTTTTTACTGCTCCTGGCAATAATGGATATTCATCTATCTTTTTCAAGTCAAGCCATTCATATTGCAAATAATCTTTGCCTTCAATATTTTTCATTGTATATTCTATTTTTTTGTCTTCTTCGTCTGTAAATTCTATTTTATGTATAAACATTATCTCATGGTATTTTGAACCTTTCATTTCAAAAAAGTTTTCAATTGTCGCAATACCTTGCCATTATGAATTATTACTCCTGCTGCTCTTACATTTAGTTTGTAATCTTCTACATCAATCGTTATATCCATTTGATTTTCTCCTTTCTTTTCCACAATTATACCACTTTATGTGTATAATTTTAATTATTTTAATTCATATAGTGGATTATTTGTAAAAATAAATTTTTGTTTTTCTCCAGAGTCATATGTTTCAGTGTATTTATTTATTCTTTCTTATTTTTGCTACAAAGAATCCTTCGTATAAATCTGTTGGTTTTACGCATAAAGTTCCTGGAATTTTTGTTGAAAGTATTGGTAATTCTTCTATTCCTTTAAAATTTATAGGTGCAATTTCTGCATTTCCGCCTTTTATGGCTGTTGAAACAACTTCTTCATTTTCACATTCTAAAATTGAACATGTTGAGTATACCATTTCGTGTCCTGGTTTTAATAATTTTATTGCTTTGGCTAATAGTGTTTTTTGTGTTTTTGATGACCTTTCTACTAGTTGTTCTGTAAAGTATTTGTCTATATTTTGGTCGTTAAAGTCTAGTGTTCCACTTCCACTGCATGGTGCGTCTAATAAAATTTGATCAAATGAGAAAAAGTCGTCTATAAATCTTGAGTCTTTTGGCATTATGAATACACATGTTGCTCCTTGTTTGTCTACATTATATTTTAGTCTTTCTGCTCTGATTTTGTTTTTTTCACATGCTGTTATGTGTGCTTTGTTGTTTGTAAGTGCTGCTATTTGTGTAGTTTTTCCTCCTGGTGCTGCCGCCATGTCTAATATGTCTGTCCCTTCTTTTGGTTCTAGTATTATTGGTGGTAACATTGATGATAAGCTTTGCAAATAAATTTTTCCTTCTTTATATATGTCCATTTGTTGTATTGTTTTTTCGTCTTCATTTTCTATTATTAGGGTTTCGTTGCTCCATTTTACTTGTTTATATTCTATTTTTTCTTTTTTTAATTCATTTTTTATTTCTTCTATGTTGCTTTTTATTGTGTTTATTCTTAGTGTTGTTTTCCTTTTGTTTTGATATCCTTCTATTATTTCTTTTGTTGTTTTTTCTCCATATTGTTTTTCTAGTAATTCTTGCAAAAATCTCATTTTTTCACCTTCTATATTAATTCTTTTATTTATTTTTTATAGTTAGATATTATCATATAAAGCTTGGTATTACAAGTTGATTTTGTTTTTTGTATATTTGTTTAATTTTGTTGGTATTTTTTTATTGCTTTTGGCATATAATGTATATATAAACAGATTTAATATTAGATATTATTTATATTTATTTTTTTAATATTATGTAAGATTTTTCGTAATTTTCTTGAAAACTCTTGACAAATTTGATTTTTAGGTTGTATAATAATTAAGTCAACACATTACATCGCGGGGTGGAGCAGTTGGCAGCTCGCAGGGCTCATAACCCTGAGGTCGGTGGTTCGAGTCCATCCCCCGCAACCAATTTAAAATTTTACTCTTAAAGGATTTTCCCTTTAAGAGTATTTTTTATATAGAAATTTTATTAGAAATAGTAAATTTTTTTACAAACTTACTTCTAGTTGAATGATTGAAATTTTTATGATATTATATATTGTATATAGAAAAGTATATAAAATTTATTTAACGAACTAGGAGACGATTTATATGAATTTTGTTAATTATGCACATAGAGGAGCATCTTCATATGCACCAGAAAATACAATGTCATCTTTTAAAAAGGCATTTCAATTAGGTTCAAATGGAATAGAATTAGATTTACAAAAAACTAAAGATGGTAAACTAGTCATATTCCATGATAAAGAAATAGATAAGAAATCAAATGGCACAGGGAAAATATCTGATTATACCTATAATGAACTATTAGAATTAGATTTTGGAAGTTGGTTTGGCAAAGAATTTAAAAATGAAAAAATCGTTTTGTTTGAGGATTTTATGAAATCAGTATCAGATAAAAATTTAATTCTTGCAATAGAGTTAAAAGAAGAAGGAATAGAAAAAGATACATTAGAGATTATAGACAAATATTACAATAAAGCTAACATATTTATTACTTCTTTTTTATATAATGCTTTATCAAATGTTAGAAAATTCGATAACAATATAAAAATAGGATGGCTTATTGAAGATGATATAAATAAAAGAAATGTATCAGAACTTGTTAAGATTTCTGGAAATCAAATATGTCCTCCTGCTAATTTGGTTTCAAAAGAAGGTATTAAATTAGCAAGAGAAAATGGACTTAGTGTAAGATTATGGGGAGTTTCTAATGAAGAAATAATGGAAAGAGTTTATAAATTTGACATAGATGGAATGACTGTTAATTTTCCAGACAAGCTAAAAAGATTGATGGAGGTAAATAACAATGAATAAAATATTAAATGATAATCCTATTTATGAAACTGAAAACTTTGTAGCATGTGTTCCTAAAGTTCCACATATTCCAAGAGAAGATGGTGGACATATCTGGATAAGATCTAAAGAAAAATATTTTTGTAGTAGATTGGATTTATCTTCTGAAGAAGCAATAGAAGTAATGAGGTTAACAATGTTAATTAGTGAAGCAATGATAGAAGGAATGAAAAATAGAAATATAAATATAAAAAGGATAAATTATCAAGAGAATGGAAATTGGGCATATTTAAAAGGATGCAAACCAATTTTTCATATACATTTATATGGAAGGACTAAAGACTCCAAAACACAAACTTGGGGAGAGGCTTTAGCTTTTCCTAATAAAGAAACTGGATTTTATAATAATTTTGAGCCTTTAAATGCTGATGATATCAATGAAATTAAAAAACAAATAGTTCTATTGGAGAAAAATAAAAAGTATAATATTGATAATTGGAAATAAAAATAATTTTATCTTATGTAAAAATAATAAAGTAGGAATTCGTGATAAATTCTTATAAAATAAGTTAAAAGTCAATAGTTTTGTGGAAAATTTTTAGAATTTTCTGCTCTAACTATTGACTTTCAAAATTTATTTATTATTATTCAATTCTTTGTATCTCTTAATTTTCATAGTAGAAGTTTTTTCAAATTCCCCTTCTTTGATTTCAAGAGCTTTTACTGCTTTGTAAGATGTTAGTTTTTTGTTTACTTCTTTAATATTTTTCCAAATTATATCGTAAATCTCTTTTTCTGAAAGGTCTCCGTGTAGTTCTTTGATTTTGTCATAATCTGGTATAACTCTTGCAGTGATTATTAATTCTTTTTCTTCTCTTCTGCTATTTGCTTCTGGCTTTTTACCATAAACCATAGATTCTTTTATTTCGTCTACTTTGTCTAATAACATTTCGATTTCTTCTGGATATATATTTTTTCCGTTTTGTGTTACTATAACGTTTTTGCTTCTTCCTGTTATAAAGATGTATCCTTCGTCATCTATATATCCAATGTCTCCTGCATTGAAGTATCCGTCGTCATCTATTACTTTCTTAGTTTCTTCTTCGTCTTCATAGTATCCTAGCATTAGAGTTGGTGATTTTATTAAAATTTCTCCTTCTCCGTTTTCGTTTGGGTCTTTTATTTTGATGTTTGCTTGAACTATTGCTTTTCCTGCTGATCCTACGCATGGTTTGTATTCTGGTGTTAAGGCTGCTATTGGTGCTGTTTCTGTTAGTCCGTATCCCTGTAGGAAGTTGATTCCTATATCTTCTAACCAGTTTCCAACTTTTTTGTCTATTGGTGCTGCTGCTGATACTATGATTCTTAGTCTTCCTCCTAAGTTGTCATATATTTCTTTGAATACTTTTTTCTTGATGTCTATTCCTGCTCCTTTTAATGCATTTGTTACTGATATCATTGTGTTTACCATTTTGTCTTTTTTGCTTTTTACTATTTTTTCGTTTATTTTTTTGTATAAGCTTTCTACTAATAGTGGGACTGTTAAGATTGCTGTTGGATGTGCTTCTTGTAAGTTTGGTACTATGTATCTTAAACCTTCACATATTGCTACTGATGCTCCTGCTGCCATTGGTAGTAAAAATCCTATTGTTGATTCATAGCAGTGATGTAGTGGCAATACTGAAAATAGCATGTCTATTGGATATAGTTTTACATATGCTGATACTGCATTGATGTTTTCTGCTAGGTTTCTATTGTTTAACATTACTCCTTTTGCGTTTGATGTTGTTCCTGATGTGAAGAATAATATTTTGAATTCTTCTGGGTCTATTTCTATTTTTTCGAAACTGTTGTCTCCTGATTTTATTATTGATTTTCCTAAGTCTATTAGGTATTGTAATCCAACATCTTTATCTTCTAACTTATTGTCTGATTTCATTTCAATAAAATATTCTACTTCTGGAATGTCTTCTTTTATTTTTTTGATGTCTTCTGCTTTTTTAGGTGAATATATTATTGCTGATGCTCTTGATCTTTTTACTATGTTTTCTAATTCATTTAGTGGTAATTCTCTGTCTGTTGGTACTGCAATTCCTACTCCACATAGCATTGCCATATATGATACATACCATCCGTATTGAGTTTCTCCGATTATGATTACTCTTTTATTTTTTAGGTTTAAGACATTTGTTAATGCTGTTCCTAATCCAAATACGTCTTCTTTGAATTCTTTGTATGTTGTTATTTTGTATGGTGTTTTGTGGTCCGGCTTTTCTAGTATACAGTCTTCTTCTGGATATTTTTCTACTGAGTTTAAGAAAAATTCTTTTACTGTTTTGTAGTGTGTCATGTCTTCATATGGTGTTTCTCTTTTTTTCTTTAAATTCTTTTTTTCTAGTTTTTCGTAGTCTATTTCGTTTAATTCTTCCATTACGTCCATTTTCATTTTTTTGAATTTCATCTTTGGAACTTTAATATCTCTTAATCCCATTTTTCATTACCTCTTTTATTTGTTTTTTCATATTATATATGATTTTCTTGCTTTTTTCAAGTGTTTTTTATTTGTAACGTTTGGTCAGTTTTTTTAATTTTACTATTTAATAAAAATAATGTCTTGGTTCCCCTTTAAAGATGATAGTTTTCATATTTTTCTCGTTTTTCCTACATACGTTAACAAATTCTAATGTAAATATTTTAACAAACCCTAGTGGTAGGAACCTTTAAAACATTTACTTAAGAATTTGTAAAACTATTTCGGTCACATTCGAAAATATATTCAAACTATCATCTTTAAAGGGGAACCAAGACATTATTTTTGTTACAGTTCACAAACAATAATTTTATAGACTGTGAATTGTAACTTATTTTTATTTCAATTGTAAGTTTTTTGCAATTTTCTATTGACTTTTTCATATAATGGTAGTATACTAAATAACTGAAAGAGTATACTAGTGTAATTTATTCATGTGAGGGGTGATATAAATGAAGAAAGATCAGATAATAGAAGCAGCTAGACTCTTGTTTCATAAATATGGCTTTAAAAAAGTTTCTATGGATGAAATAGCAAGAGGAGCAGGTGTAACCAAAAAAACTATCTACACTTATTTTTCGAGTAAAGAAGATTTGCTGAATTACTTTATTCAAGAGGAAATTCTTAATATGAAAAATATTGTTGAAGAAATAGATAGTAAAAATCTAGATTTTTTTGAAACAGTAAATCAGTCAATTTGCCGTCTTTTAGCTTATAGAAGAGATAAGGATTTTTTAAATACTATAACTAAAGAAGCTGAATGGCTTAAAAATCCTGTTATAATAAATAGTTTGGAAATGATAGATACTCAAATTCAAAACTATATAAAAGGTAAATTGGAAAAAGCTAAAGAAAATGGTTACATTGATTACAAAGATGTAGATATTACTTCATTTTTAATTTATAAAATGTATATAGCTCTCATGTTTGAATGGAATGAAAACGAAAAAAAGCTAGATGAACAAATTATAGCAAGTAGTATTTCACAAATTTTAAAAAATGGTTTAAGAAAGGATGTTGATTAATTTATGAAAAAAGAAAAAATTTTAAAAATTGTAATCTTTGCTGTTGTCTTATTAATACCTATAATTTATAGTTTTTTCTATTTAAAATCTTATTGGAATCCATATGGTGATTTAAAAGGTTTAAAAATTGCAGTTGTTAATTTAGATGATGGTGAAAATGATGAAAATCAAGGTAATGAGTTCTTAAAATCTCTACAAGATGATGGAACTTTTGATATTTGTCCAGTTTCATTAGATGTTGCAAATGAAGGAATGCAAGATGGTACTTATTATGCTACAATAACAATTCCAAGTAATTTTACAAAATGTTTAAACAGTGCCTCTACTACTGATAAACAAATATCAACAATAACTTATAGTCCAAATCAGGCTTCAAATTATTTGTCTTCTCAAATAATTAATAGTGCTGTAAAGACTATGGAAATAAATTTACAGGCTAAAGTTAGTAGTTCTATAGCTGGAAATTTATCTGATAATTTAAAAAGTGTTCCTGATAGTTTAGAAAAGGTTTCTGATGCTTCAAGCCAATTATTGGATGGTTCAAAATCTTTAACTTCAGGTATTAAAGAAATTAGTGATGGTACTTCTAAATTAAATAATAGTTATACTGAATTTGATAATGGTGTTAATTCAGCTTATGAAGGAAGTAAGTCTTTAGAAAGTGGTATTAATCAAGTAAATTCAGGTGTCGATACTTTAAGTAATGGTTCTTCTTCATTAAATACTGCTATTTCTCAAATAAATGCAGGTGTTGATGAATTATCAGCTAAAGGTTCTGAAGGTATTAAATCTTTATCTGATGGTATTGCAAGTTTAAATACTGGTGCTGAAAGTTTAAATACTAATTTATCAGCATATGTAGGTGGAACTTCTTCTTTAGCTAATGGCGCTACTTCATATGTAAATGGTGCTACTGCTTTATTAGGTAATGTAGATAAATATATTGGTTCTGTTGATAAATCAAATGCTCAAATGGCTGCTTTATTGACTGAATTAGCTAAGTTAAAAACAAGTTCTGATCCTAATGTACAAAAATTAGCAGTTCAAGCTCAAGCTGTTATTGATAGCAAAGGTGCTGAAAAATTAGCAGTTGCTGGTTCACAAATAAAAGCTGGTGAAAAAAAATTAACTGCATCAAATTCTGCAATAACAGCTGGTGCTAAAAAATTATTAGATTCTGGAGATGCTTTAAAGAATGGTTCAAATTCTTTATATGTAGGTACTCAAAAGTTAGCAAAAGGTTCTGCTTCTTTAGGTCAAATAACTTCTGGAATTACTAATTTAAAATCTGCTTTAACACAAGTTCAAAATGGTACTAAATCTCTACAATCTGGAGTTGGTACATTGAAAGTTGGAACAACTAAATTGGCATCTGGTAGTGATAGCTTACAAAATGGTTTGGCTACTTTAAGTAATAGTTCTTCTCAAGTAAAATCTGCTTTGAATACTTTAAGTGATGGAACAAGTTCTGCATATACTGGAAGTACTCAATTAACTAGCGGTTTACAAGAGTTTAATGATGAGATAAATAAAAATATTGATACTACAAATAAGGATTTACAAAAACTTTCTGGTATAGAAGATTTTGCTGAAAATCCTGTAGAATTTAAAACTGAAGCTTATGGTGAAGTTAATTCTTATGGTATTGCATTTACTCCATTATTCTTATGTATCGGTTTATGGGTTGGCGCATTAATGTGCTATGTAGTATTATATTATGATCAAAAACATAGATTTGGCGTTTTAGACCATGATAGTAAAAATAAATTCTTACAAAATATTGTTTATATTGCAATTGGGGCTGTTCAAGGCGTTATAGTTGCTGCATTATTAAAATTAGGTTTAGGATTTAATGTTGAAAATATTGGATTATATTATTTTGCAAGTATTTTGATTGGTATTACTTTTACAAGTATTATTCAATTCTTAATTAGAAACTTTGGTGATGTTGGTAAATTCTTAGCTTTAATAATTCTTGTTTTACAATTAGCTGCTTCTGGTGGTACTTTCCCAGTTGAAACTATTGATAAAGGATTCCAAGCAGTTACACCTTATTTACCAATGACATATTCTATTAAATTGTTAAGAGAAATTTTAGTACCTACAGCTACAAACTTTAAAAATAATTACATTATGATTTTATTAGCTATTACAATTTGTACTTTGGCTATAACTTATATTGTTGATTTTGTTAAGGCTAAAAAACAAAAAGGTGCTGAATCTAATAATTAATTTTAAAAAATATATTTTGTATGATTTTGGAGGATGGAATTTGTTCCATCCTTTTTAAATTTTTATTAATTCCTTTATTTTGTTATATTTGCTGTCCCCTATTCCACTTACTTTTTTGATGTCTTCTATTGTTTTGTATTTTCCGTTTTCTTTTCTGTAGTTTATTATTTTTAGTGCTGTTGATGGTCCTATTCCTGGTAATGTTTCTAGCTCTGCTTGTGTTGCTGTGTTTATGTTTATTTTTTCATTTTTGTTTGTGGTACTGTTATTATTTTTTGTATTTCCTGAGTTGTTTGTGTTCCCTGTATTTTTTTCTGTATTACTTGCACTTTTTTCTGTTCCTCCTGTGTTTTTGGTTACATATATTGTTGTTTTATCTATGCTTTTTTCTGTTGTTTCACTATTTCTTTGTTTTATTTCTTCTTTTGTTGGTATATGTATTTTTTCTCCGTCTTCTAACACATATGCTAAGTTTATGTCTTGGATGTTTGCATTTTCTGTTAGTCCTTCTGCTGCTTCTATTGCGTCTGCTATTCTACTGTTTTCTTTTAGTTCGTATATTCCTTCTTTTTTTATTGCTCCTGTTATGTGAATTATTATTTTGTTTTCATTTGTTTCTTTTTGGTTGTTTTGCGTATCATTTTCGTTTGTTTCAATTTCTTCTAAGTTTGTGATTATTTCATCATTGTTTTTGGTAAATAGCATATAGGCTATTATTAATGCTGTGGCTATTATGGTTATTATAATGATTAGTGTTTTTTTGTTTATTTTTATCATGTTTCCTCCTTTTTGTTGCAGTTCTATAATAATATCTTTTGTTATCCATAAGTATTATAGTTTTCATATTTTTCATTGAACTATAGTTACAATTCACAGTTCATAAAATTATTGTTTGTGTGGCGCTCCCCTTCCCCTTTGGTAATTATATATATTTGAGATTTCGTCCTGTTCATTGC
>UMCH01067794.1_pt1 | contig 12318 bp, 7 predicted proteins | sample 1964201 | NCBI WGS metagenome assembly UMCH01 (sample SAMEA4835965, study PRJEB28245) | human gut metagenome | biome: gut microbiome; material: fecal sample | place: Denmark | collected 2008 | reverse complement strand
GCTTCGCGTCCTCAACAGGCTGAAGCCATTAAATAAAAACGTCGCCCCTTAAAGGAGCGACGTTTGAAATCACAATACGCCGAGTTATTTCGTAGTGATTTTACATATTGGTAAATGCAAAGTTCTCAGGATGAGCCTTTACCTCTTCACGCAGTTTAGGATTCATCTTGCGAACACCGCGGCGAGCATCTTCGGTCTGAGATGCAAGAACCTGGTTGCGATTTTCCATCTTAATTTGAGCCTCGAAAGAGTTGTCGAGGGAGCACTGCAGAGATTCCTTAGTAAGACGAAGGCCAAGAGGAGCAGAATTCTTAACCATTGCCTCTGCCATCTTAACTGCTTCTTCTACGACGTCTTCGTCAGCAACAACCTTGTTTGCGAAGCCCCACTCAAGCAGTTCTTCAGCACCAATACGACGAGCAGTCATAAGTGCTTCAGCAGCGCGAGCATAACCAACGATGCGAGGAAGATAATAGGAGCCAGACATGTCAGTACCGGTAAGACCAATGTTGAGGTAACCAGCCTGCATCTTGAAGGATTCGCCGCAAACACGCAAGTCACAAGCGCAAGCCAAAGAGAGACCGCCGCCGATTGCATGGCCCTTCAGAGCACCAATGATTGGCTGCATAGCATTGCGCATGTTTACAGCCTGATCAGAACAGATAGTCTGCATAATGCAGTGGTCACGCTGAGCACGGCCCATATCCTCAGGTGGCTCATAGTTAAGCTCGTTCAGGTTAAAGCCAGCGCAGAAAGACTTGCCCTCACCGGTAAGAACGATTACACGGCATTCTGGGTCCATGCGAACCTTCTTCAAATAATCGTTGAAGTCAGCCATCTGCTGATAAGACATTGCATTGAGATTAGCAGCGTCATCGAAAGAAACAACGTGGATAGGACCACGAACGTCTACCTTCAGGCGCTCGTACTCATACTTGAATTCGGGCAGGCAGTATGCCTCCTGATATACGCTCATGCGCGCTCCCCTTCCGTATCGGGATTCTTGATTTAATACTACAAATCGTAGTTTTTACTGGTGCCGTCTGTCAAGAACAAGCCCCAAGCATTGGACTACTGCGAATCAATCTACTCGAATCGATTTATTCTCGTTGAAATTACCGCTCAACTTGTGAAGTCCTCATCTATCCCTTAAATACACCCTGTGCATTTAAGGCGATTGCGCATTACAATGTGACACGCATAAAAAATATCCGAGCAAGAGTTGTAGACCCAAGCCCGTATTGTCTAGGTCAAAACTCTACTTACTGCCGAGGGAAGAGGTATTTTGATGGCAGAATATAGCCCTACTCGCACCCATGCAACCTGGAAACCACGCGTAACCTCTGCTCACATTCCTTATTTTCATTGCACTGAATGTGGCGCAGTAGTCCAAGGCATTGACGGCGCGGTTGACAATCAACTTATCAACGACGGAGAACGATCGCTCATTTTTGAGCCTTCCTATACTCATGTCGAATATCAACTTACCTGTTGCGGCAAGCCAATGGAGCAAATCCAGCCTATTGCCGCTGCAGAAGTCGAAGACCGCTTTAAGCTTAACTACCAAATCATGGGTGGACTAAACAACAATTGTGTGAAAATTGATTGGCGTTCCGTAGACTCAACCTGCAAGCCTCGTTGGTTTGCGTTGAAAACATTTACGGGAGTTATGACTAAATATGTATCACCAAAAAAGTGGCCTCCCATTGTATTTGCCCTAGCCGACGAAGACGCCTTCGCTTACTGCGACAAAAATCCTTGCGTCGAATGCACCTTCCGCTGCAAGCGCGGTATGGAAATTTACACTTATGTAGACAACATCGGATTGGTAATTTTGCCACTTGATCGTATGGAAGCTCCTGGCAGCGCACGTTTTGACGATTTCGATTCTCCTCATGAGATTATGGAGAAGGCAAAAGCAGCTAAAGCGTAATAACATTCGCAAAGGAAAAGTTCAGGCAGGCTGCTTTTTACGTACCTCCCTGGAACGTTCTCTTCTTTAGAGCACCCTCCTCATCAAAACTTTCCTCTTTAAAGAGCCAGCAAAGCGAAATGACCAAAGCGAAATAATAAAGGGTTGTTGAACATCCATAAAACGATGATTCAACAACCCTTTTCTTGTATTCGTCTCAGTATTTGACTCAAGCTCAAATTTATACCTACATCAAAAGATTCGGCGCAGTAGAGCAGCAGAGTACTTATGTCATAGAAGTTCGAATTCGATATTCGAACCAAAAGTAATATTTAAGCCATCTTGGCTTCGTATCCTTCCTCCACCACTGCATCGATAAGCGTTTGATCTGACACTTCCGCACTAAGCTTCACTGTTGCCTTCTTTGCTTCTAAATCTACGAGAGCTTCTTCAACTCCTGCTACGCGCTCCAGCCCTTTCTTGACATGCGCTACGCATTTTTCACACATCATTCCTTCAACATGTAATACCTTTTCCATTGTTTCTTCCTTTCCTAGAACTTCTTTTGCATCATCATTTTTTCTTGATGTCTCGCAACTGGCGTTAGGAACAGTATTTTCATTGGCTTCAGAAGCCGAGCCAGAAACGCTTAAATCAGACGTATCTAAACTGTCTAAATCGGGTACATCTGAATCGGACATGCCTAAATCAGACGCGCCTAGGTCGGAAACACTCGAATTAGACGCACCCAAATCAGGCCCATCTACATAAGACATACCCACTTCCGCCTTAGTCTTCGGCTTCCATCGGCGCAAACGCAGCGCATTGGTAACCACGCACACCGAGCTAAAACTCATTGCTGCTGCCGCAATCATAGGGTTCAAACTAAAACCAATAAAGACAAGAGCACCCGCCGCAATTGGAATACAAAGCGCATTGTAGAAAAGAGCCCAGAAAAGGTTCTGCTTGATATTGCGCAAGGTCGCACGAGATAGATCCAGCGCAGCAGGCACATCAAGCAGGTCACTGTGCATAAGTACAACATCGGCACTCGAAAGCGCTATATCTGTTCCGGCACCGATAGCGATCCCTGCATCGGCACGTGCGAGCGCAGGCGCGTCGTTGATACCATCGCCCACCATTGCAACCTTTCCTTTTTGTGAAAGATTTCGCACTATTTTTTCTTTGTCTGCCGGAAGCACTCCCGCTATCACTTCATCGGTACCAACTTGCTTATGGATTGCTTCTGCGGTAAGCAACGCATCGCCAGTAAGCATTACCGTTTTTATGCCCATTTCACGGAGACGTTTTATCGCAGAGGCACTCGTGGGCTTAACCACATCAGCTATAGCTACATACCCTAAAAGCACATCGTCTTGCGCAATATAGAGAACTGTTTTCCCTTCACTTGCTACTTCTTCTGTCCAAGCAGCATCGATCGTAATATGGTGCGACTCCATCATGCGGGCGTTCCCCGCAAGACACCAATGGCCCCCTACTTCGCCTGCCACCCCTTCGCCTGCGCTTTGGGTAAAGTTTTTTACCTCACCGATCGCAACGTTGCTTTGTTCCACAAGGCTCATAAGAGCTTTTGCTAAGGGGTGCTCGGAATGTTTCTCAAGAGCGCCTATCACCTGTAAAAGATGGATTATTTTTTCCTGTATCTCGGCAGACAGGGCAGAAAAAACCGAATCGAAACTTAAGGGACCTTCCTGCAAGCTAAATTCAACAAGCTTTGAAGCGCCTCTTGCTCCTGAGCCTCCTGTGGCTCCCAAATCTCCTGCGGCTCCCAAGCTTCCTACGGTCCCTGAACTTCCTGCGACTCCCGATTCCCCTGTGATCCCTGAGCCTCCGACAATTCCCAATTCAGTTACCTGCGGTGTTCCCTGGGTGATGGTCCCTGTTTTATCCAATACAACCGTTTTCACCCCTTGCGCCGTTTCGAGGGCTTCAGCATTTTTTATCAGAATGCCATTTACTGCCCCTCGTCCCGTTCCAACCATAAGAGCAGTTGGCGTTGCAAGACCAAGTGCGCAAGGACACGAAATAACCAGTACGGAAATGGCATAAGAGAGCGCGGTAGGAAATTCAGCACCCAGCGCCATCCAAACGATAAACGTCACTAGAGCAATGCCAATAACCACTGGCACAAATACGCCGCTAATTTTGTCCGCAAGTTTTTCAATTGGAGCTTTGGAGCTAGTTGCCTCATCTACTAATCGAACGATACCTGCCAGAACCGTATCAGATCCTACGTGCTCGGCACGCATAGTAAACCAGCCGCTCGTGTTTAGCGTAGCGCCCGTCACTGAAGATCCAGCACGTTTAGTCACCGGAAGCGATTCGCCCGTAATGACCGATTCGTCAACCGAACCCTGTCCTTCCAGCACTACTCCATCAACAGGAATTGCCTCTCCTGCCTTTACTACTAGCACATCACCTACGCGCACCTGTCTAACCTCGACTAAGGTTTCTACTCCGTTTTCCAACCGTAAGGCCTGCTTAGGCGAAAGATCCATCAGTTGGGAAATCGAATCGGTCGTTTTCCCTTTAGCTCGCGCTTCGAAATACTTCCCTAAAGTAATCAGGGTCAATATCATGGCAGCAGACTCAAAATACAAATTCATGGCATACCCATGAACCTGCTCCAGATTTCCATGACCCGCATAAAACGCCATCTGGAAAAGCGCATACAAGCCATAGAGAGTTGAAGCCCCTGAACCAAGCGCAATAAGAGAATCCATATTGGGAGAAGCGTGAATCAACGCCCGAAACCCAACGCGGAAAAATTTGAAGTTCACGCACAAAATCGGGATAAGTAAGACGAAAAGAGTAAGGGCCCATACCATCGCGTTTTCTGGACCCAAGAAGAACGAAGGAAGAGGCCAGCCAAACATATGTCCCATAGAAATATAGAAAAGGGGCACCATAAAAATAAGGGAGATGATCAATCGCCTAAAGATAGCTTTACGTTCCTGCTCTGCAATATTTGATGCTCTTACGGTATTTTCTTGAGTGTTGGAAGAAGCAAACCGACCCTGATCATCTAAATCAAAACTCGATGATTCGTGATGCAGATTCCCCTCTTGCCCTAACGGCAACTGGGTAGGCGTACCTCCTCGATCAGGATTGCGCGGAATGGCGCCATATCCCGCTTTGTCGACCGCAGCTTCTATCGCCTGCGTTACCAGGGAAACATTAGCGTCCTGTTCGAATTCAACCTCCATCGAATTTTTCAACAGGTTAACGTTTGCCTTGCGAACTCCTTCTACCCTATTAGTTGTTTTTTCTACGCGGGAAGAACACGCGGCGCATGTCATTCCCGTTACATCAAAGGTCTGCTTAATCGGCATATTTCACCTACTTTCGCAAATGCTCTCATGCTGATCGACTCTTTCAGAGTCAAACCTTCTGAAAGCCTGCGAGATATCTACGAACGTGCGAACTTTTTAATGAGGCGCATTGCCTCTTCAATAACCTCATCATCTCCACGACGAATTCGATCCTTTACGCATGTTTCTAAATGGTCGCGCAAGATTAGCTCTGCAGCTGAATGCACCGCGCTCTCCGCCGCTGCAAGTTGAGTCAACACATCGCCACAATAACGATTGTCATCGATCATGTTCTTAACACCGTTAAGTTGACCTATTGCACGGTTCAGGCGTTTTTTTACATCTGATTGGAGCTTATCGGCACGCTCGGTCTCTTTGAAATGACATTCACTCATTCGTACTCGCTTTTCTCTCTAGTTTTCGCCCGTATTATATACCCCCATGGGGTATATTAAGCAAGTACTTTTCGATGAAATATCTCCCTCGATATCTTTCTTAATAGTTCCCTCGACACCTCTCGAAGGGTTTTCTTTTTAACCCAAAGTTGAAATAGGCACCAATTTAGTAACGTTTATAAATTGTTTCTTTATTTATAGGGTGCTGCGAGTACAATGGGGCAACGCGAAGAACGTTTTGTCATATCCGTTCAAAGAGCGCAGCTCTTCGGCAGCATCGCAGCTCTTCGGCAGCATAAAAAACAAAACGAACCTGAGCTAGTATCCGTTTACCTGACATTTCTTGGTTGAAAAAAAATGACGCAGCAAAACGATCCACATAATCATCCTACTCGTCGAGCCTCTTCGCGCGCGTCCTATTCGCCACGTGCGCCCTACCCATCACATCGCGCTAACTCTTCACGCGTATCTGCCTCACAGCGAATGAGCGTCCCTCATGCGCGCGATGAACTTGAACGCGAACGCGAAATGTATAGCGCACACGATCCTAATCAAAACGCGCCTTCACCTGCTCAACGCTATGCCCAGGCACAAAAAAATAAAGCAGCTGACCAAAGGCAAAACTATTGGGCTCATCGCCCTGAAGGCTCTGGTTACACTAATCAACCAAAAGCAGTTCAGGACTCTGCCTACATAAAGCAGCCCACCTACCGCAACACGCATCGTTCGAATGCTAATCCTTCACACACGAGTAGAACGCCACGCGTTGGTGAGGCGACTTTGAGTGGGCAGATTCCACGACAAGATGCTCCAGCGGCAAGCGGTCCCATGCCTCAGCAGGCAACACCATCTGCAAGCGGCGCCATGCCACAACAAGACATGCCATCCGCCAGTAGAGCCATGCCGCAACAAGACACAAAAGACGCTTATCAAAACGCATCTCCCACCCGTCGAAGCGCCTCGCAGAAACGCAGCGCTCGTACCAGTACAGCTCAACATCCCCAAGGTGCCGCCAGTCGGATACCTGAATCGTCTGATTTCGGAGCCGAACGCTATCTCAGCGCCCAACGCACCCGTCGCAAACCTTCAGGATCTTTGCGCAACAAGCTTATTGCTGGCGCGGTTGCTGTAGCGGTGGTAGCAATTGGCATTTTCGCTTTTACTACCTGGGATGCCAACAAGGCTGTTAGTGTAACCATTAACGGACAACAGCAAACCATCGAAGGTCAGCAACGCACTATCGAAGGTCTGCTTGACACCAATACGGTTTCTGTAACACCTGGAAACTATGTTGCTGTTGACGGATCGGTCATGCGCGAAGGCGAAGGTACGCGCGCTACTGCTACCATCAACGGTCAAGGTACCGAAGATTTTTCCACCCGCTTAAATGAAGGTGACGACATCTCCCTTACCAACGGTTCTGATATCACAGAGGAATATACCGAAGGCGAGCCTCAAGCCCTCCAACCCACCCTTGAAGTACAAGGCACTGGAGCAGTTCATCTGTACACCCAAAAAGGAGAACCCGGCGAAAAAGTAGTGCGCACGGGCAATGAGTCCGGTAAAACAGCAGAGGTTACCACCAAAGAGCCTGTTAACGGCGTTGTACAGTACTACAACGTAAACACCAATGGCGACAAGGTTATTGCCCTCACCTTCGACGACGGCCCTTGGGATACCTCAACCGCCGCCATTCTCGACACCCTTAAAGAATACGACGCGAAAGCAACCTTCTTTACAGTTGGTCAAAAGATCTCAGGACACGAAGACCTTCTTCAGCGTGCAGCAAACGAAGGACACGAAATCGGAACCCATACGTGGGATCATGCTGAAGGCAGTGGCCAAGGCGTAAGCTTGATCTTAATGTCAAGCGACGAACGTAAACAGGAGGTCGAAAAGGGCCTGCAAGCAATTAAGGATGCTACAGGACAAGACGCCAGCTTGATGTTCCGTTCACCAGGCGGAAACTTCGATGCATCGGTTGCAAGTGACTTAAATGGTCTTATCAATGCAGAAATTGGATGGAATATCGATACGGGCGACTGGAAGAAACCAGGAGCAGACGCAATTGCGCAGCGTATTAAAAGCGCTGGACCCGGCGAAATTATTCTCATGCATGATGGTGGTGGCGATCGTTCAGAAACCGTTGCCGCCCTCAAACAAGCCTTACCTAAGTTGAAAGAAGAGGGTTATCGCTTTGTGACGGTAAGTGAACTTATCAATAGTTATCCCTACCAAGGATAATTGAGTTACTTACCCCCATTTAAGACTCCATATAAACCATCTCCCCCGTTTTATTTCCACAAAACAAAGACGGATAGGCATAGTTCATGTCACCTTCTTTGTTTTGTAGTCAAAAAAAGCTGCAGAATAACTAATTTGCCCTACAATAGTAATGTTGCCCTTGAGCGGTTAATTTCAAGCTGTTAGCGGATTAGCAACCCTGCGGTTCTGCCCGTAGGTATTCTATTTCCGCCAATAGCCGAAATTCGCTCCTACTGAAAGGCGAACAGTACTTATGGCAAAACGAACAAAAATTATCTGCACACTGGGTCCCGCAGTTGACTCAGAATCTGCGCTCAAAAATCTTTTGCAAGCAGGAATGGATGTAGCGCGATGTAATTTTTCCCACGGCTCGCACGCCGAACATAAAGCACGCATGGATAGGCTCAAAAAGGTTCGACGTGAACTTGATTCTCCCTGCGCGATTATGCTTGACACTAAAGGTCCCAGTATTCGCACGGGAAAACTAGAAGGCGGCAAGCCTGTTCTTCTTCGTGCCGGAGACAACATTTTTCTTACCGAAGAAGACATCCTAGGAACCTCACGACGTATCCACCAAACGTTTCCCGGTCTTTATAACTATGTTGAGCCTGGAACCATAATCCTGATGGATGATGGCCTGATCGAACTTGCAGTAGACCGTGTGCGCGGCACCGAAATTCAGTGCACCGTTCAAAATTCAGGTATGCTTGGCGAATGCAAGCAGCTTAATCTTCCAGGAACTAATGTTCCTTTACCTGTCATGACCGAACAAGATGAAGCTGATCTTCTCTTTGCTATCGAGCAAAAAGTAGATTTTGTTGCTGCTTCTTTTGTAGGTTGCGCTGAAGATGTTCGAACTATCCGTTCGTTTCTTGTCTCTCACGGCGGTAGTGCCATTCGCGTTGTTGCGAAAATCGAAAATGCTCGCGCAGTAGAACACATCGATGAAATTATTGCAGCTTCTGATGCTGTCATGGTGGCACGAGGCGATCTTGGTGTTGAGGTACCCTCTAATCAGGTGCCGCTTCTACAAAAAACTATTATCAAAGCCTGCAATAAGGCCTATCGCCCCGTGATCACGGCAACCCAAATGCTGGAATCCATGATTCACAATCCGCGTCCCACACGCGCCGAAGTTGCAGACGTTGCAAACGCTATTTACGACGGCACCGACGCGCTCACCCTTTCGGGAGAGACCGCAATTGGCATGTATCCCGTTCCTGCCGTACAAACTATGGCACAAATAGCAGAGGCAACAGAACCGCATCTTTACAAACAGGGTTCCATCCCTAATCGCGCCGCAGAGCCAAATGGCATCTCTGCCGTTGTGGGGTTAGCCGCGGTTACTGCCGCCGAACATGTAGGTGCCTCCTGCATTGTTACCCCCACCATGACCGGACGCACCGCACGTCTGGTATCGAATTATCGTCCTCATGCACCAATTTATGCAGTAACACCTACCGAAGAAAACCGACGCTCTTTACAACTTGCTTGGGGCGTTATTCCTCTTCTTGGCAAAGTGGTGGGCGATGCTTCTTTTATTCTTGAACAAGCCCGTTCAGTTGTAATTGAAAAGGGCTATGTCCATAAAGGTGATATTGCCGTATTTACCCTCGGAGACAGAACAACTTCTCCCAACACTGATGATGCCGGGGTGGATCCTTCGCTTCCTTCCCCTCGCCCAACAAACGTGATGCAGATTGTTCAAATCGGTATCGAGGAAGGAGGCAACTAAATGGCTTCAACAACTAATTCAGATTGCTATGCCGCTGTTGACATTGGTGCCTCATCAGGACGTGTCGTGATTGGCACCGTCAACGAAGGCCATATTGAACTCACTGAAATTCACCGCTTCGACAATATTCAAAAGCGTATCAATGGTCATGATTGCTGGGATATCGATATGTTGTTCCGCGAAACCGTAGCAGGCCTAGCAAAATGCAAAGAAGCGGGCTTTACCCCGAAAACCATCGGCATTGATACCTGGGGTGTTGATTTTGTTTTACTCGACGAGCAGGACGCCCTTATTGGAGAAGCAGTAGCCTACCGCGATGAACGCACCAATGGTATGTACCCGATCGCAGATCGTATTATGGCTCCTGATGCCATATATCGCCGAACAGGCATTCAACGCCAACCCTTCAATACCATCTATCAGCTTCTTGCCCTTAAGCTTGAACATCCTGAACAGCTTGAACAAGCAAAAAGCTTCTTGATGATTCCCGACTATTTGGCTTTCCTTCTTACAGGAACCAAAGTTAACGAATACACCAACGCAACTACCACCTGCCTTTTGAATGCTCGAACCCAACAATGGGATCAGACCATTCTTGATGCATTTGGCATTCCTTCCGAGATGTTTTGTGATGTGGTAATGCCAGGCACCGACCTAGGTCTCGTTTTGCCTCAGATCGAGAAAGCACTTGGCTATTCTCCTCGCATAATCGCACCCGCCACTCACGATACGGGCAGCGCTTATTTAGCGGTTCCTGCACGTGATGACGATGCGGTTTTCCTTTCGTCAGGCACTTGGAGCTTGCTCGGCGTAGAGAACGAGGGGCCTATCACTTCCGATGCATCCCGTTTTCAGAATTTCACCAACGAAGGTGGCTACGATCTGCGTTTTCGCTTTCTGAAAAACATTATGGGCTTGTGGATGATTCAATCTATTCGTCGTGAACTCAACGGGGTTTCCTATGTGGCGGGCAAAGAAGAACATTCTTCTTCAGAAGAACCATCCGCCCAAGAAGTTGAACTTCCCGCATTTAAAGGCGCAACCCATGAGATGGGCTTTGGCGATCTCATTGAAGAAGCAAAAGCAGCGCAGCATTTCGAGGCGCGTGTCAACGTTAATGACGATCGCTTTTTGGCGCCTGATTCGATGATTGATGAAATTCGCCTAGCCTGTTTTGAAACGGGGCAGGATATACCTACCACAATCGGCGAACTGATGCGCTGCATGTACTTAAGCTTATCTACCTGCTATGCCGAATCTATTGAAGAAATGGCTTCGCTTACAGGACGGACCTATACCTCCATCAATATTGTTGGCGGAGGATGCCAGGATTCTTATTTAAACGAGCTAACTACCAAAGCATGCGGTATTCCCGTATTCGCTGGTCCCGTGGAGGGCACGAGTCTGGGCAACTTGATCGTCCAAATGATCGCCGACAACCAGATCGAAGACCTACAGGCAGCACGCGATATGATCCGCGTATCCTTCGATATCGACATGGTTAACCCGCAGGAGTAGATGAATACATCGCACGCGACATTAACCGCGTATGTAGTAGATAGAATACAGCAGATAAACAGACAACAGGAGGTTGCCTATGCTAGTAGAGACAAAAGCAAAAGTCGGCGTGTTCTCCATCGCGCTGCAGGCGTACCTGCCCCAGTTCCCGGAGCTGGTACCCGAATTTGAAGAACAGTATGCCGCATTCAAGAAGACGTTGCCTGAAACCGTCGAGCTCATCGATGGTGGCCTGGTTACCACGAAGGAACAGGCACAAGCTGCAGGCGATATGTTCCGTGCAGCGGATGTGGACCTGGTCATCTTGCAGCTACTCACCTACTGCACCAGCTACAACATGCTACCTGCCGTGCGCGATTTGGACGTACCGATCGTGGTGGTGAACCTGCAGAAGCTGCGCTGCCTTGACTTTGACACAGCGGGCACTGCTGAATGGCTGGGCACCGGCTATGCGGGCGGAGCCGTAGGCGAAATGATTGCCGACCTCAACCGCGCCGGCAAGCGTCACGCCGTGATTACGGGTGTCGTTGAAGGCGGTGACCCTGAGGCCGCTGCCCAGATCGAGGATTGGTGTTTGGCCGCACAGGTGCGCCGCCGCTTCCGCGATACCAACATCGCTCAGATTGGCAGGCCGTACCCCGGCATGATGGACCTCTACATTGACGAGACTAACCTCTACAACCGCATGGGCCTCTACACCAAGCAGTTTGACTGGGAGCGCATGTGGGCCATCGCCGATGACGTAAATGACGAAGATGCCATAGCTGCAAAGATTGCCGATATTCACAACACCTTCGAAATCAAAGGCGAATACGAAGAGGAAAGCATCCGCGAAATGGCCCGCTACGTGCTAGCCTTCGAACAGTGGGTACGTGACGAGCACCTGGGCCTGGTTGCCAGCCACTACGATGGCTTCGCGCAGGGCAAGGCCGGCGTGCTTGACTCCATGCTGATCCCGGCGTTCTCCATGCTCATCAAGCAGGGCACCGTATGTGCAGTAGAAGGCGACATGAAGGTTGCCATGGGCATGAGCATCATGAAGATCATCTCAGGTGCCTGCCAGCTTTCCGAGTTCTACACCTTCGACTTCAATGACGACGTGGTACTCATTGGACACTCTGGTTCAGGCGACGCCTGCTTCTCCACAGCACACAAGGCCTC
>UMCH01020693.1_pt1 | contig 12343 bp, 8 predicted proteins | sample 1964201 | NCBI WGS metagenome assembly UMCH01 (sample SAMEA4835965, study PRJEB28245) | human gut metagenome | biome: gut microbiome; material: fecal sample | place: Denmark | collected 2008 | reverse complement strand
CCGCCGGCGAGCATGTGCAAGGCGCCGGCACGGGCTGCGCCGGCGTGATCTTCATGCTTTCGGGGTCGCTCCGTGCCTACCTTCTCGATGAATCCGGCAAGGAGGTCACACTCTTCCGCGTGGGGCCGCGAGAATGCTGCGTCCTCGCCGCCTCGTGCATCATGCCCATGATCACCTTCGATATCGCGCTCGATGCCACAGAACCTGCCGAGCTCATCGTAGTCGACGCCGCGAGCTTCGGGCGCGTTGCACAGTCGAACGTGCACGCCGAAGCATTCACGTATCGGCAGGCGATTGAGCGCTTCAGCGACTGCATCTGGGTCATGCAGCAGGTGCTCTTCATGAGCTTCGACCGCCGCCTTGCCGTCTTCCTTTCCGACGAGCTCGCGCGCAACGGGCAGACTCGCATCGCCATGACGCACGACCAGATCGCCCGCCATCTCGGCACGGCGCGCGAGGTGGTTTCGCGCATGCTCAAGTACTTCGAACAGGAAGGCATCGTCGAGCTTGGCCGCGGCTCGGTAACCGTCCTCGACCGCAGACGGCTGCGCAACCTCGCCGCAAACGCGTAACCCGCGAATGAAACGCAGGCACCGGGTGTCTACGATTCATATCGGCCGATGAAACGCGGACACCCGGTGTCCACGATTTCCACGATTCAAACTGCTACGATTCCGCCGTTTCATCCTCGTGCGGCATGCGCAAACGGGAAAGCGGCGGCGCGGGAAGCTTCGCCATGGCGCTCGACGCCGCACCCGCAGCCTTAGAAGCCGCGGTCTTCGCCCGCTGCGCCGCGCCGGACACCTTGCCCACCGTAGCGCTCCGAGCAAGAATGCCCAGTGTGCGGGTTATAAGCGACCGCGTCTCGGGGTCCACCTCCCCTGCCGCGGCAAGCATCTTGGGCACGCTCTCCTGCCAAGAATCGCGGATGTCGGCAAAGCGCGTTGCATCGGTCGCGTTGATCACCTGGAAGAGCGCGTCGATGAAGCGCTCGCGCTCCTCGGGAGATACCTGGGCAACCCAGCTCGCAAGCGTGGAATCCACATAGCGCGCGCCGGCCGAGATGCGCTCCACGCAGCGAAACTCCGTGCCGTCGACCACCCACGAGAACGGATTGTGCTGCATGAGCGCGAAGCTCGTGCTGTCCACGATGGAATAGTCCTCCTGGTCCTCGAAGATCATGCCGAAAACCGAAGACCGGGGCAGCGTCTTGTCGATGCGGTCGCGCATGCGGGCAAACCCCTTGCCACGCAAGAAGTTCTCATTGAAGCCGGGACCGTCATGCGAGAAAGCGCGCACGATGCGGTCCTGCTGGGCGTGCGGGCACATGATTGCGGCGTACACCGCAAGGTTGCCCCCTTTGGAATGGCCTCCCACGTAGAGCGGGCCGTCGAGCGCCGCAGCAGCCTCCTCCAGGTACTCCTGGGCAGATACCTGCGAGGGTACGGGGCTCTGGAAGGCCATGTTGAAATCTTCCTTCCAGCCCACGAGGGTAGAGTCCGTTCCGCGAAAGGCGATGTAGGAGGAGCCATCTGGGAGCAAAAACGTCGCTGCGGCGAACTGTTCCTCGGTCGCGTCGTCAAACGCCGTGCGATACCCGGCGATGCGCATCCCACGGAAGCGCGGATTGGCGCAAACGGCGAAGAGCAAGTCGCGCCCGCCGTCTGGATCCCAGCTATCGCCGAGCATCTCCTCGAAATACTCCGCCCTCAAAAGCTCCCCAACAGGGGCCCCCTTCCAGGATGCGATGCCAGGCACCTCGCGCAACAGTCGCCCGGGCAGGCGATAGTAGGAGAGCCATGAGAGGACGAGGCTATCGACGGCGCCGAAGGGCCGCTCGTCGAGCGAGTCGAAGTTCGTCTGCACATAGGTAACGAACGTGCCACCTGCCTGCCGCTTCGCAAATGCAGGTCGTTCCTTGCTCTCTTTGTCCATGTGCCCTCCTTATTGAAGCGGAAAGAGGAATCTATTCGATTTTGCATAAGCTTCCTTCCGCTCGCGCCATTATCCCAGATTACCCTAGGTGTACGACATGACACACGCGCTCATATCGACAATTATTTTCGGCAAGAGGCGGTCGCGAAGCCTAAAACTCGCCAGAAATAATTCGTGGTATAGGAGTGATGTTCGATGAAAAACATAATAAAGAGAAGCCTGATTCCATTTTTATTCTTGGAATCACGTGCATGGGCCTTGGAAGCGCTGACGCATTGGCAAGCAATGCCGATACGCGAGCCGTCACTCCCGAGCGAACTACGCGCACGATCTACATCGGAAGCGCAAACGCTGGAAATTGGGCGCGGCGCGACGGCAGTAAGACGCTCACCCCAAATAGCTATGCACAAGCGTATATCTCAAATGCTTCAAATATTTCGAGCTCTAACTCCCTCAGGGTGGCAGCCTTGAACGGCAGCGGCCAGCCCATTCAATACGGCGCAACGTTCAACAGCACAGGCTCAACAAAAACGTTTTTCCGCAATAACCTTGGAAGGAACACCACGTTCCAACTATCCATGATGGCGTCCCAAAGGTCGATAACAGGTATTCGCGGAACGTACTACTTCTATGAAGTCGCTTAACGTCATGAAACGCTTGGCATTTTAGCCGCCATGGCAAGAAGGGAACACCGGCATGGAAGCAAAACAAGACCCTGCAGGGCTCGGGATAGCTCTGCCCCATCCTGCTGTGCTGACCGCTGCAGTCGCCGTTGTCATATTGTTTGACCTTCCATCCGCCCTCTCAACCATGCTCGGCTATTCGGTGCTAAGCGACCGAGAGTTCTGGCTTCGCGACCTCCCTCCCCTACTCGCCATGCCCTACGCACTAACGAACTCGTATGTCCTAGTGCTCGGCATACCTATCTCGCTCTGCCTGCGCATGGCAGAGCGCCTGCCCCTCGCATTCCTCCCGGTCATGACCTGCCATGGATGCAGCCCGCATCGCGTGGTACGCGACCTTTTGCGCGAAGCAGTCTTACATTCACTGCTATTCTGGCTGGCAACCACAGGAATCGTCGCCATCGCGATGCACATCTGCTGCACGGGAAGCTACGACCCTTCTTATCTTGACACGCTCGCGCAGGCGGGCGCGGACCTCTCGCCCCTGCCCCATGCCGCACTCATCTCCCTCGTCCTCTGCGCCGAAACCCTCATCGAGGCGCTTGGCCTTGCCCTCGTTGTAGCCGGCATCAGAATCATCTCGGCGAACGGAGCCGCGCCTATCGTTGCACTCCTTGCGATGGTCCTCGCCCGCGACGTCGTCGCACCCCTTGCACTCACGTTCGCCCCGGCTTCGTTGCAAGAGTCCGCAATGTCGATCATCGGGCTACTCGAACCCGACTCTTACAACGAACTTTCTGCCACGCTCTCGCATGCCGCGGCGTTCTCGCTGGCATGCCTGACGGCGGGCGGCGCGTTGGCTGTTGCATGCCTCTGTGCCCCACGCGCCTGCACGAAAGGAGGCCGTTGGTGAACATCTTGCACCTGGCACGACTCGAGTTCGAACGCCCCCTCTCCAGCAGAACGGTCATCGCCTGCACGTTGCTGCTGGCAGCCATTATCGGCAGGTCGTACCTATGCCTCGACACCATCCAATACGACTTGGGTGGCGCGCTCGACGGAACGACGGCCATCGATTTGTTCTACATCGCCATTAACGATACCTGGTGCGCCATTGTCCTCATCCCCATTACGAGCCTCGTGTTGTGCATGAGCGTCTTTTCAAGTGACGCCGCCACGGGCTTCGACCAGCTGCTTCTCACCAAAGTCGCCGATCGGAAAACGCTTTGGCTGTCAAAGGCCATCGCCGTCGCGCTGCGATGCGCAACCTTCGTCGCCATACTTGCCATAACCTTGGCAATCGTCGACCAGGCGCTCTACGCAACCCCACTTCCCACTTCCCGCGTACCCGAATGGCTTGCCTATTCTGGCATTACGGACGAGTATCTGTTGCCGGGCCTCCCAACGTATTCCCTTGTCCCCGAAACCTGGAATTACACGTACTTCATTTTGTTTATCTGGTTCGTCGAAAGCATCATCTGCGCGAGCGTTGTCCTGTTCTATACGGGAATCACCATCCGCTCGGCATTCCCCGCGCTACCCGTACTCGTCGGGTTCCTCGGGCAATTCATCGTGCTTCAACTTCCCCAACTCTTTGCCGACCTCACATTCCTCCTCGATCCGGCGGGGGCGGCGGAACGTGCGGGCGTACCGGTTCGAGGCGTCGTGGTCGACGCGCTCTGCCTGGGAACGTACGCCTGGGGAGCCGGCCTGTTCCAAACGGGCGTCGGCGGTCCGGCGCTGCTCGCACGGGCAGCGAACGAGCTCCCGCTCGATGAAATGGCCCCGCAGCAGGTGGAGAGCCTTCTCCGTGGATACAGCGTTAACAGCTTTGCCACGCTCATCGGAGTGGTCGTTACGCTCCTCATCATCTCTATTGCATGCATCGCCAAACGGTACGCGCTACGAAGAACGCGCAAGGTTCAGGAACATGCCGCCACGACCGAAAGGGGAACCCGCCCATGATGACCACGCTCGAATCATCCTCCACGGCCCCACGCCACGGTTCCCGGGCAACGTCAATCAAGCTGAACGCCCTGTCCGTCACGTTTCGATCAAAACGCGTCCTCGAAAACATCTCGTTTGAAATCAAAACCGGAGAGATCGTGGGCCTTATCGGCCCGAACGGACAGGGGAAGTCTACGCTCATCAGAACGCTCGCGGGGCTTATCGCGCCGAGCGCGGGCACGGGAACGGTCTGCGGCACCGACCTTGGAAGCGGCCATGTTCCCGAGAGCGGCATCATGTTCGAAAATCCCCCGTTCATCGACTCCGGAACCGGAAGGTACAACCTTTCCTTCCTAGCTCGGTATTCGCAGAACACAGTGAACGACCTCAACGCCCTCATGCGCCATGTGGGCCTCGATCCAAGCGACGCCACCCCGGTGAGAGCATATTCCCAAGGTATGAGAAAACGCCTAGGCTTTGCCCAAGCGCTTTTGGGAGATCCCCCGCTCTTGCTCCTCGACGAGCCCATGAACGGGCTGGACCCGGAAGGGGTACATATGATGAGGGAGGAGCTGCTCGCCCGCGCGCGGAAGGGCACGACCATCGTCTTTTCAAGCCATCTGCTTCACGAGGTAGAGCGCCTGTGCACACGCGTTTTCTGGGTCGAGCAGCGCGGGGTGCAGAGCATTCCGCATGAGGCGATAGAGCAGAAGGGGCTCGAAATGGAGTATCTTAAGCGGTTGGGGCGTCGAGCTTGATGCCACCTATCCTGCCCAGCCCCACATGGCGGTCGCGCGCCTTCGCAATGGGAGCGCAAACGGCCTCCATAGCTGCTCCGCTTACACTCCTTACCCTCAATCTCATAGGCCTACCCCTCGGCGAAGCGCTGCCCGCCCTTTGGGATAGCCGGTTTCCACTCGGCAGGCTCCCCTATCCGCAGGCGTTCTCGAACCTGCCGGGCATGAGCCTCATCACGGTCGTGGTGTCTGTTGCCTACCTCTGCTCCCCCCGCGTGCGACGCGCCATGAGGGCGTGCGCAACACGTCCCGCAAGCGCTGCGGGAACGATTGCCGGAGCAGGAATTCTGCTCCTCGTGTCCACGGTGAGCCGAGGTGAAGCGAACGCCGTGCTTGAACCCGTCGCCTCCGCATGCTGGTTCACCGCGCTCCCCCTTGTCGCGATCATCCTCTATCGCTCTGCGTTCAGATGTTCCGCCCGCATGCTTTCCGGAGCCTGCATGCTCGCCGCGGGAATCGTCTTGCTTGCCTTGTTCCACCCCGCCATCGCAAGCGCGGTCGTGATGCTCGCTGGCTTCAGCGTGCTTGCCATAAGCTGCTCGGAGCGCAGGGGCGATCGATGCGAATTCGAAGATACAGGCATCCCGCGCATCGACGACGCCGCTCCGTGGGCGCATCCTCCCCGACTTCGCATCGACGCCATCCTAATCGGGGCGCTAACGCTCGCCTTCTGCCTGTGCGCGAGCGACGGCAGCCTCACCGCCCTCGAGAGCTGGCCGGTGTGGCTGCCCCTCGACGCGGGCACCTGGCTCAGGCTCAGCATCATGTTCGTGCTCGTCGCCTGCGGATTGACAGGAAGCGTCGCGCTTGGACAACACCGGATCGAAGCGCGATCCCTGCTCCTTCCGGCAATCGGCGGCGCCATCGGAACCGGCGCCGTTATAGCTACCCCTCCCGTCGCGCTACCGACCGCCTTCTCCCTCACCGCGATACTCCCTGCAATGCTATCCGTAGCCTTTGCATGCCCCACGCCTCGAGCGGGACTTCGGGCAGCATCTTGTGAAGAGCCTATCGCCCTGTTCCCCGCCCTCTGCGTGCTGATGACCAGAGCCGCCTCGTTCAACGCTGCATCCATCTATGACGAGGGAGCGCTGGCGAACGCAGGGGTGCACTATCTTGCCATTGTGCTCGTATTGGCAATCGGAGCCGCAACCCTTGCGCACCCGCCGTCCGACAAGCTCGTCAATCCTCCAGAACGGTTTTCCCCGTTTTTCGATCGCTACGGCATCGCCGGTCGCGAGCAGCAGATTATCTACGCCCTCTATAAGGGGAACTCCTTCAGCGAGGTGGCACATGAACTCGGGATCCGTCGATCGACGGCATCAACCTATGCTGAGCGTTGCTACCGCAAGCTTGGGGTCACCAACAAGCGCGATGCACTCGATGCCATGCGTCGGTTCGACGTGTCCTCCACCCAACGCGGTGGGGCAATCTCGATATGGCTCATGCGGCGATGCGCCGCCATCGCGACCGGTACGGCGCGCTCGTGGATTGGCACCTCGCTCTGGATGGGCTGCCTGCTGTTCTCGGCTGGCAGCGCATTCTCGCTAAGGCTTCACGTGTTAGCGCAGGCCAGCAACATCGCCGCAGGCAGCACCATTCCCCTTTTGATGGGAGCAGCGCTCGTCGCGCTCATCCTTCACCGCACCCATGATGGCATCTCGGAGCCCACACCTTCCATTGCCTGCCTCGTCAGCCTTCTATCCCTCTTCGCCACGGCGATGCTCGCGTTCCCGCCTGCGACCCCTCGTCCTGCATGGGCCACTGCCCTCTTCAGCGAGCTGTCCGCCTATGCGATCATTCCAATTGCAGCCCAGTGCATGTTTTCTATCAACCTCATCGCGTCCCGCAGACTGCCGTTCAGTCTACTTGCGGCAGGCGTAACCGCGGGCGGGCTGCTTACGCTTTCCCACGCGTTTCCAAGCACGGGAGCAACGCTGATCATAGGAGCCCACGCGTTATCGACGCTCGGCACCGCCTGCTTCATCTTGGACATCCCGGCCGGTAAGCATCGCTCGAACGATGCGCACAGAGAAATCTACCGTATGCGCCCGCTCCAGGTTATTGGGTTCGCGCTTCTAGGAGCCGCCCTCACCGCTGCGCTCACGCGGCTCTCGCCAACAGACCTCATCGCCCCGATCGCAGCAACGCTTCCGATCGTCTTCGCCGCGCTGCTGGCCGCATCAAGCGCACTGGCACTCTCCCTTGCCCGACACACCGCTATGCCAAGCATCCTTCCCGTGCTTCCCCCATATGCATGCGTTTTAGCAGGCGCATGCTGCGCGGGCGGGCTTCCCGCATCGGTCGATGCCGCAGTGTCGCCATCCATCGCGACGGGTGCCCTGATGGTGATTGGGCTTGTCTTCGCATGGAGCTATCCGAAAGACGTTCGAACCCGCTATTCGCTCTTCTCGCTCCCCGAGCACCTGCTCCGCAGGCGTCTTGCCCGAAAGGCGCATCTCACCGATGCCGAGCAGACCGTAGCCGTCGGGCTCGCGCGCGGGCTCAGCGTGAGCGCCCTCGCAAGCCAGCTCGTCGTCTCGCCGCATACCATCAGGACGCATCGAAAGCATATCTACCAAAAACTTGGAGTCCATAGTTACCAGGAGTTTCTCGAAGCATTCCAAACCATTGCAAGCAGGAGCCAACACGGCGGAGAAGAAGCTGCCATGGGCCTGAACAAAAGCACCGGGCGGAAGAGCTCCTCGCGCCCTCCCACCCGGTGAATCGCTCGCCTTGCGCTATGTTCTTCCAGCCGGCGACGCACGGCCTTCTTTAGCTATGCCTCGAAATCAACCTGGTCGATGATGGCCTTGAGCGCATCGGCAGAGCCGTGCAGCTGCGCCATCTCGTCATCGGAAAGCGCCACCGGCACACGGCACACCACGCCGTCCTTGCCGATGATAGTCGGCATGGAGATGGCGATATCGTTAAGCCCGTACTCTCCCACCATCAAGCTCGAGACAGGCAGCACGCAGTCCTCGTCGCGCATGATGGCGGTGCAGATGCGCTTCACGCTCATGGCGATGCCATAGTAGGTGGCGTGCTTCTTCTCGATAATCTCGTAGGCGCTGTTCTTGACGTTCTCGGCGATGCGCGCTTCGGCGGCCTTATGGTCGCGATGCCCGCGCATCTCGCAAAACGTGTTGAGCGGCACGCCGGCGACCATGGCGCTCGACCATGCCGCGAACTCGGAATCGCCGTGCTCGCCCATGATATAGGCGTGAACGTCGCGCGGGTCGACGTCGAGGTGCTCGCCGAGCATGTACTTGAGCCGCGCGGTGTCGAGCACCGTGCCAGAGCCGATCACGCGGCCCTCGGGCAGGCCAGACATGCGTATGGCGGCATAGGTGAGAACGTCGACCGGATTGGCGACGACGAGCAAGATGCCCTTGAAGCCGCTTTCGCGAATCTGCGGGATGATGCTCTTGAAGATGCCGACGTTCTTGTTCACCAGGTCGAGCCGGGTCTCGCCGGGCTTTTGAGCGGCGCCAGCCGTGACCACGATAATGGCAGCGTCCGCGACATCGTCGTACGTTCCGGCGTAAATCTTCATAGGGCTCGCGAACGGCACGCCGTGCACGATATCGAGCGCCTCGCCCTCGGCGCGCCTGGTGTCAACATCGATGAGAACCATCTCGGAGAACAGCCCGCTCTGCATGAGGGCGAACGCCGAGGAGGATCCAACAAACCCGCAACCGACGACGGCGACTTTGCGATCGTTAATCATAGGAAACCCCTATCACTCAGCCGGGCGCAAACGGCGCCCGATGCAATCGCTACTGATTATCACCAAATCAGCAACATTTCATACGCCGAGATGCCCAGTATGCGCCGAACACGCCGCAAGCTCCGCAATGCGCGCCGAGGTGCCCCACATCAGCGGATTCCCGCCGCCTCGATAGCGGCAACGGCGGCACGCAGGCCGTCCGGCGGAAGCACGAGCGCCATGCGCACATAGCCCTCGCCATGCGGGCCAAAGCTCGCACCCGGCGTGACCACCACGCCCGCCCGCTCCATGAGCTCCTCGCAGAACGCCATGGAATCGGTGCGGCCGCCGGGAAGCTTCACCCACACGAACATCGAACCATGCGCATTGGGGCGCTCCCAGCCGATGGCCTCGAGCCCGTCGCAGAGTGCGTCGCGGCGCTCCTGGTACTTAAGACGTTGGTTCTCAACCTCATCGAGCGGACCGGTGAGCGCGGCGATCGCGGCTTTCTGGATGGGAAAGAACATGCCGAAGTCGATTTGGCTGCGAAGCTTCGCGAACGCCGCCACCACATCCGCGCGACCCACGAGAAAGCCGATGCGGGCGCCCGTGACGTTGAACGACTTGGAGAGCGAGAAGAACTCCACGCCCACCTCGAGCGCGCCGGGATAGCTCAGGAAGCTACCGCCGCGGGGCCCGTCGAACACGATGTCGGAATAGGCGTTGTCGTGCACGATGATGAGGTCGTGCTCACGCGCGAACGCGATGATCTCTTCGTAGAGCTCGGGCGTGCCAACGCTACCCACCGGATTCGCCGGCAGAGAGACGATCATGTACTTCGCGCGATCCGCGACCTCGGAGTCGATGCCCGCCACGTACGGCAGGAAATCATGCTCGGCATTGAGCGGGTAGTATGCGAGCTCTCCGTCGGCGATCTTCACACCGGCCTCGAATACGGGATAGCATGGGTCGGGCACGAGCACCGTATCGCCGGGATCGAGCAGCGCCAAGCCCAGATGCCCCACGCCCTCCTGCGTCCCGTTGCAGCTCGCGACCATATCGGGCGTGATGCCCTCCACGCCGAAGCGACGCTCGTAATAATCGCAGACCGCTTGCTTGAGCTCGGGCAGGTCGCCCAGGCTGTACTTCCACTGTGCAGGATAGGCAGCGGCGTCGCGCAGCGCCTTGACCACGTGGTCGTACGGAGCGAAATCCGGCGTGCCGACCGACAGGTTGTAGATGGTGCGGCCCTCGGCCTCAAGCTTCAAGCGCTTGGCGTTGAGCGAGCTGAAAACCTCCGCGCCAAACCGATCAAGACGCTGGGAAAACTGCATGGAAGATCCTTTCGTTGACAGCAACTGGTTACCTAGCCAAGGAGGGGCGCCGCGGGAGGCCAGGAATGGCCCCAAATGACCCCGTCCCAAAAGGGGCCAGGCGACGGGGCAGGCCGGAATGGGTCAAAACAACCCCGTCCCATTTTGACCCGTTTTATCATTTTTCGAGACCATCGATCTCGGCGAGCCAGAGGCGCGCGCTGGCGTCGCTCGGCATGCGCCAGTCGCCGCGGGGGCTGAGCGTCACCGAACCCACCTTGGGACCGTCGGGCAGGCAGCTGCGTTTGAACTGCTGAGCGAAGAACCGGCGGTAGAACACGCGCAGCCAGCTGTGAATGGTTTCGCGATCATAGACGCCCTCGAACGAGCGGCATGCCATGCGGAAGATCTTCCCCGGAGCGAATCCAAAGCGCAGCAGGTAATACAAGAAGAAATCGTGCAGCTCGTAGGGGCCAACCAAATCCTCGGTCCTCTGCGCGATCTGGCCATCGCCCGTAGGAGGCAGAAGCTCGGGCGAGACGGGCGTATCGAGAATGTCGAGGAGCGTTTCTTCAATCTGCCCGCCGAAAACCCCGGCCGCGTAGCGCACGAGGTGGCGTACGAGCGTCTTGGGCACGCTCGCGTTCACGGCGTACATGCTCATGTGATCGCCGTTGTAGGTAGCCCAGCCGAGCGCCAGTTCCGAAAGGTCGCCCGTGCCGATTACGAAGCCGCCCTGCTGGTTGGCGAGGTCCATGAGCACCTGCGTGCGCTCGCGCGCCTGGCTGTTCTCATAGGTCACGTCTTGCACCGCGGGATCGTGACCGATATCGGAGAAGTGCTGTTCGACCGCCGCCCCAATGGGAATCTCACGGAAACTCACCCCGAGCGCCTCGGCGAGCGTCTGGGCATTCGTCTTGGTGCGCACCGTGGTGCCGAAGCCCGGCATCGACGCGGCCGTGATGCCATCGCGCGAAAGCCCGAGCGCATCGAAGGCGCGCACGGTCACGAGCAGTGCGAGCGTGGAGTCGAGCCCGCCCGAGAGGCCGATGACCGCGCGCTTGGTGCCCGTATGGGCGAGGCGCGTCTTGAGGCCGGCGGCCTGCAGGCTCAAGATCTCCTCGCAGCGCTCGGCAAGGTCGCCCGCATCAACAGGCACGAACGGAGCCTGCGGAAAGACGCGGTTGATATCAAGCGCCGAGAGCATGAGGGGCGCCGTGGCGGGAGCGCCCTCCCCTTCTCGCGCCTCACCCCGTGCGGCTGCAAACGAGAACGGCACCTCGCGCGCCAAGCCGTGCGAAAGCGGCGAGGGAGCCCAGGTGGTAGAGCGGCGGCGCTCGGCACAGAGCCGGTCGAGATCGACATCCGCCACAGCCATCTCGCAGCTGAAGAGCGGCGTCTTGGCGAGCACCGATCCGTTCTCGGCGACGAGGTTCTCACCCGCGAAGACCAGATCCGTCGTAGACTCGCCCTCCCCGGCATCGGCGTAGGCGTAGGCGCAGTACAGCCGCGCCGACTGCTGGCTCACGAGCTGGCGGCGGTAGGATGCCTTGCCGATGATCTCGTCCGAAGCGGAGGCGTTTAGGATGACGGTCGCGCCGAGCTCGGTCGCCATGGCGGTCGAAGGAGGCTCGGGAACCCAAAGATCCTCGCAAACCTCCACACCGATGGCCACCGATGAGGCGCCCGCGTCTTCGCAGCGATAGACGATGCGCGCCCCGAGCGGCACGTCGCGCTGGCCCGCAAACAAGGGGGCGATCTTTGGCTCCGCCGGCGCTGGAGTAAACCAGCGGCGCTCATAGAATTCACCGTGGTTGGGAATGTGCTGCTTGGCGGTAAGCCCGAGCAATTTGCCCGCGCAGCACACGGCAGCACAGTTATAGAGCGCCGCAGCGTGCACCACGGGAAGGCCTACGGTAAAGATGATGGGGAGGGTGCGCGTCTCTTCGAGAAGCCAAACGAGGGCAGCCTCCGCCTCGCGCAGCAAGGCGCGGTCCAAAAAGAGATCCGCGCAGGTAT
>UMCH01015965.1_pt1 | contig 12356 bp, 8 predicted proteins | sample 1964201 | NCBI WGS metagenome assembly UMCH01 (sample SAMEA4835965, study PRJEB28245) | human gut metagenome | biome: gut microbiome; material: fecal sample | place: Denmark | collected 2008 | reverse complement strand
CTGCATCTACGAGCTCATCAGCCAGTGCGAGGAAGTGCTGAGCGATACGCCCCTCTTCTTTGCGGTCAACAGCTACACCACCGGCCTGTCCCCCGCGGTCATGGAGTATATGCTCAAGACCACGCTGGTGCCACGCTTTGGCGGCAAGACCAGCTGTGATGAGATCGGCCTGCCCGTTTCCGCCACCGGCGGCGTTGTGCCCTGCGGCGCAACGGCCATTTGGGAAGAATAAAAGAGGTAAACGGGCTCGCCCTCTCAGCTTCGCGTTGCTCAGCAGCTCCCCCAAAGGGGGAGCCCTTGGCAAAACCGGAAAGTTTGCCGTACTGCCAAGGCCTCTCACTTTGGGAGAGGTGGCATCGCGCAGCGATGACGGAGAGGGCGAGGCCGCTAAAAATAAATAAGCAATCAATTTCAATAGAATGGGGTACAGCCCTTTTGAGAAGGGCGCACCACCGGAAAGAGAAAACCTATGGAAGAAACGATTTTAACTGCGAAAGATCTGAAGTTCCGCTATGACCCGGAACAGCCGGACTACGCCCTGAACGGCGTGTCGGCTGAGGTGAAGCGGGGCGAATTTGTGGCAGTGCTGGGGGCCAACGGCTGTGGAAAATCCACGCTGGCCAAGCACTTCAACGCCATCCTCCTGCCGGAGAGCGGCACTGTGCTGGTGGAGGGGATGGACACCAAAGACGAGGACAAGATCTACGATATCCGCCAGACCGTGGGCATGGTGTTCCAGAGCCCGGATAACCAGATCGTTGCCACCGTGGTGGAGGAAGATGTCGCCTTTGCGCTGGAAAATCTGGGCGTGCCGCCGGAAGAGATGCGCCGCCGCGTGGATGAAGCGATGAAGATGGCGGGCATCTACGAGTACCGGGAGCGTGCGCCCCACAACCTGTCCGGCGGCCAGAAGCAGCGCGTTGCCATTGCGGGCGTGGTCGCCATGCGGCCCGACTGTCTGATCCTGGATGAGGCCACCGCCATGCTTGATCCCCGGGGCCGGGAGCAGGTGATGCAGACCATCCACCATCTGAACAAGAACATGGGCATCACGGTGGTGTCCATCACCCACTATATGGAAGAAGCTGCTCAGGCCGACCGCGTGCTGGTGATGAGCAAGGGCAATGTGGTCATGGAAGGAACCCCGAAAGAGGTATTCAGCCAGACCGAAAAGGTGCGCGCCCTGCGGCTGGATGTGCCGCAGGCTGCCGAGCTGCGGGATGAGCTGGTCAAGGCCGGCATCCCCATGCCCGAGGGCATCATCGACACCGGCGCGTGCGCACAGGCTCTGTATGAGCTTTTGAAGTAAGGGAGGGGACGGAAGATGGGAAGCATTATCAAAGTAGATCACCTGAGTTATGTCTATAACCCGGGAATGCCCAATGCCGTCACCGCGCTGGATGACGTGAGCTTTGAGGTGGAAGAGGGAGACTTTGTGGGCATCATCGGTGCCACCGGCTCCGGCAAGAGCACCCTCATCACCCACATGAACGGCCTGAACAAGCCCACCAGCGGCCACATCATCATCGATGGCCGCGACCTGTGGGCCGAGCCGGAAAAGATCCGGGAATTCCGTTTCCTCACCGGTCTGGTGTTCCAGTACCCGGAGTACCAGTTGTTTGAGGAGACCTGCTATAAGGACATCGCCTTTGGCCCCAGAAACATGGGGCTGGACGAGACCGAGATCGACAGGCGGGTGCATGAAGCAGCGGACTTTGTCGGCCTGGATGAGGCGCTGCTGCAGCGCAGCCCCTTTGAGCTGTCCGGCGGCCAGAAGCGCCGGGTGGCCGTGGCGGGTGTGATGGCCATGAAGCCCCGCATTCTGGTGCTGGATGAGCCTGCCGCCGGGCTGGACCCCGAGGGCCGGGACGAGATCCTGTCTGAGGTCAAGGAGTACCACAAAAAGACCGGCACCACCGTGCTGCTGGTCTCCCACAGCATGGAGGATATTGCCAAATACGCCGACCGTGTGCTGGTGATGAGCAACAAGAAGATCGCCATGTACGACACCGTGGAGAACGTGTTTGCCCGTGCGCCCGAGCTGCTGGCGCTGGGCCTGAGCGTGCCGCAGGTCACAAAGATCTTCCTCAAGCTGCGGGAGATGGGTGTGGATGTCCCGGCGGATGTTTACACTGTGCCCTATGCCGTCAAGATGATTTTGGAAGCCAAGAAGCGCCGGGACGCAGGCGAAAGCCTTGTGCTGCCCCGTGTGGATGCAGAGAAGGGGGGCGCTGCCACATGCTGAGAGATATCACCATCGGCCAGCACTTCCCGGGCGACAGCCTTGTGCATAAGTTCGACCCCCGCATGAAGCTGGTGCTGACCATCGTCTACATCATCCTGCTGTTTGCCGCGTCCAACCCGCTGGGCCTGACGCTGTCCCTTGTGTTCCTTGTGGCCATGTACGGCGTGGCGAAGATCCCCTTCAAGCTCATCACCAAGAGCCTGAAGCCCATTTTGCCCATCATCCTCTTTACCGCGGTGCTCAACCTCTTCTTTGTTTCGGGCGAGGGCGAGCCGCTGGTGCACTTCTGGGTGCTGAACATTTACGCCGAGGGCCTGCGCTATGCCATCCTGATGGCGGTGCGCGTGATGGCACTGATCGCGGGCACCAGCCTGCTGACCTATACCACCAGCCCCATCGTGCTGACGGATGCCATCGAGCAGCTGCTCAAGCCTTTGGGCAGGCTGCACTTCCCGGTGCATGAGCTGGCTATGATGATGAGCATTGCCCTGCGCTTTATCCCGACCCTGATCGAAGAGACCGACAAGATCATGAACGCCCAGAAAGCCCGCGGTGCCATGCTGGACAACGGCTCCATGATGGAGCGCGTCAAGGCGCTGGTGCCGGTGCTCATCCCGCTGTTCATCTCGGCCTTCCGCCGCGCGGATGAGCTGGCCATGGCCATGGAGTGCCGCTGCTACCGCGGCGGTGATGGCCGCACCCGCCTGAAGGTGCTGCGCTGCACCCGGCAGGATTATATCGACCTGGCGGTGTGCATCGTCTGCTTTATGGTGATCCTGAGCTCGAGACTGGTGTTCCCGAATTTTTAAAAACTCCCCCAGTCGCCTGCGGCGACAGCCCCCTCGAGGAGGGGGCCTTATAGCCTCCCTCTTTGAGGGAGGTGGCACGGCAAAGCCGTGACGGAAGGAGTTCCATGCAGAACTATCTACTTATCCTTGCCTACGACGGCACCAACTACTGCGGCTTTCAGGTGCAGCCCAACGGGCGGAGCGTGGCCCAGACCTTTCAGGATGGGCTGGAAGCGGTGCTCCACAGCCGCCCCGATATCAAGGGGTGCAGCCGCACCGATGCCGGTGTCCACGCGCTGGGCTTTGCGCTGAACTTCCACGCGGAGACCCGCATCCCCCCCGAAAAGCTGCCGTTGGCCATCAACCAGCACCTGCCCCCGGATATCCGGGTGCTGTGCGCCCGGGTGGTGCCGGAGGAGTTCCACGCCCGCTATGCCGCCCATACCAAGACCTACCTGTACCGCATCCACAACCACCCCATCGATTCGCCTTTTGATGAAAAATATTACACCCGGGTGCCCCGGCGGCTGGATGTGGATGCCATGCAGAGGGCGGCGGAACAGTTTGTGGGAAAGCACGATTTTCTGGCCCTGTGCGCGGCGGGCTCCTCTGCTGCTGCCCACGGAGATACCGTGCGCACCATCACTGACTGCCATGTGACCCGGAAGGGCGACGAGGTGGACATTGAGGTGACAGCGGACGGCTACCTCTATAACATGGTGCGCATTCTGGCAGGCACCCTGTGTGAGGTGGGCGCGGGCCGGATGCAGCCCGATGCCATCCCCGGCATCCTTGCCAGCCGGGACCGCAGCCAGGCCGGGCCGACGCTGCCCGCGAAAGGGCTATTTTTGGAGAAGGTGGACTACGACCTATGAGAAAAAATCGCAACCGTCCGGAGAGTGACGAGCCGCTTTCGGAAGGGCGGGTCGAATATCTGGAAGCTGCCCGCCAGCGTGTGCGGAACCGGCGCATCCGCCGCACGGCGGTGCTGCTGGTGCTGCTGACGGCGGTGGTGCTGTTTGCCACCGGCATCGCGGGCAGCTCGGTGGCGGCCCTGAAGGACCTGACCGATACGGCCCGCATTGCCCTGCTGCCCGGCTCCGGCTGGCCCCAGCAGACCGGTGTGGCCGAGCTGGAACAGATGGCCCCCCTGACCGGCAGCTTTGTGGAGCTGGGGGACGAGGGCTGTGTGGTCTGGTCGCGCACCGGCAAAAAGCTGAACAGCATCCAGAGCGGCTATGCCCGCCCGGCGCTGGCCGCGGGCAAGACCCGCTTTGTCCTCTACAACCGCTCCGGAAACGAGCTGCGGGTGGAGAGCCGCACCCAAAACCTTTACACCAAGCAGCTGGAAAACAGCATTTTCCTCTGCGCCATGTCTGACAACGGCACGCTGGCCGTGGTCACGGAGGACCAGACCAGCATGGCAAAGCTGCTGGTATACAGCCCCTCCATGGAGCAGCAGCTCAGCTGGAGTATGACCTCCAACGACGGCACCCCCCTGCGGATGGCCTTTTCCCCCGACAGCCGGAAGCTGGCGGCGGCCGCCGTCACCGTCAGCGGGGGACAGGTGATGACCAACCTCTACCTCATCAATCTGGCATCGGGCGATCCCGTCAGTCTGGTGAATCAGGGCGGCGTGCCCCAGTGGCTGGGGTGGACCTCTGCTTCCACGATCCTGGCTGTCTACGATACCAGGGCCGTGCTCTACAATGCGGGCGGCGGCGAGCGTGCGGTCTATGATTTTGCGGGCACGGAGCTGAAGGATGTTTCGGTGGACGCGGCAGGCAATGTGGCTCTGCTGCTGGCATCGGGGCAGGTCTCTCAGGCTGTGACGCTGGACAAAAACCTGAACGTCCAGTTCAGCGCTGCTGTCTCGGCGGCAAATTCCATTGTCCGGGCGGGGAACCAGTTCTATCTGCTGGCCGATAACGCCGTGGAGTGCTTTGATGCATCTGGCACCCAGCAGTGGAGCCAGAACCTTGACACCAGCCCGCAGGCATTGCTGGCCAACAGCAAGGATCTGCTGCTGTTCAGCGGCAACACGGTGCAGAAGTTGGAAGCACCCGCTGAATAGCCCTCTCCGTCAATGCTTGCGCATTGCCACCTCTCCCAAAGGGAGAGGCAATTGCGGCTTTGAGGAAAAAGAGTGCAATTTATTTTGTGGCTTCCCCTGTCAGAAGCGTTGGCTCCCCCTTTGGGGGAGCTGGCACGACGGCAGTCGTGACTGAGAGGGTGAGCCAGTTCGGAATAAGGTTAAACGTATGTTCAAGAATCCGTCATTTATTTTTGATATCCTATGTACGGTGGTCTGGCTGGTGCTGGCCGTCCGGTATGCCCGCAAAGGCTTTCTGGCCTCGGTGGTGCAGCTGACGGGCAGCCTCATCAGCCTGTTCGGTGCCAGAGCCTTTTCAGGCTGGGCAGCCGGGCAGGTGTTCGAGCGCTTCCTCGCCGGAAGCTTCCGGGACCAGATCGCTGCCAATATCGCCGCCGGGGGAGCTGTCAGTCTGGATGGCATTGCCCAGCGGTACGCGGGCTTTCTGCCCGAGGCGTTCCGGGCATCCATCGTGGATGCCTGCGAGCGCTCCATCTCTGCCGTCCTCAATGACAACGCCGTTGTGCTGGCGGATACCATCGTCCAGAAGGTGCTGGCTCCGCTGCTGACCCCGGTGATCTCGCTGGTGCTGTTCTTTGTGGCGTTCGCCCTGCTGCGGATGCTGGTCAGCCTGCTGGTCACGGTGCTGGGGCTGGTGAACAAGCTGCCCGTGATCGGTGCAGTGAACCACTGGCTGGGCTGGGGCGTGGGCGGCATTGCCAGCCTTGTGGACATCTATCTGGTGCTCTGCGTGGTCTGGGCGCTCATTGTGATCACCGGCGGCAACCTCACCATGCTCAACGACACGGTGATGAGCGGCAGCCTTTACTATAAAGTATTCAATGTGTTCAACCCGTTTGTCTGAGCGGGGAGGGAAAAGGAGGAACAATGGTCTGCATTCGATGCCAGAAGCGGCCTGCCATTATTTTTGTCCAGCGGATGGAAAATGGCCAGATGAAAAACGAGGGGTACTGCCTGCACTGTGCCCGGGAGATGCACATCAAACCGGTCGATGACCTGATGAAGCAGTTCGGCATGTCCGACGAGGACATGGATGCCATGGAAGACCGGATGGAAAACATGATGCAGGAGATGGGGGACATGAGCAGCATGAACCCCTTCTCCATGATGATGGGCATGGGCCAGCCGGACCAGAGCGAGGAGGACGGCGACCTTGTGCCCGGTTCCAGCGCCACCTTCCCGCTGGGGGTGAACGGCGGTGCCCAGAACGGCAAAAACGAAAAGAAGGCGGGCAAAAACGACAAAAAGCCGCCCCGCCGCAAGTTTTTGGATACCTACTGCGAGAACCTGACCCGCAAAGCCCGGGAGGGGAAGCTGGATGATATCATCGGCCGCGACCGGGAGATCTACCGCACCATCCAGATCCTGAGCCGCCGCCAGAAGAACAACCCCTGCCTCATTGGTGAAGCGGGCGTTGGCAAGACCGCCATTGCCGAGGGCATTGCGGAGCGCATTGCCAAGGGGCAGGTGCCGGCAGGGCTGCAGGATAAGGAGATCTTCCTGCTCGACCTGACCAGCCTTGTGGCAGGCACCCAGTTCCGCGGCCAGTTCGAGCAGCGGGTCAAGGGCCTGCTGAGCGAGGTCAAGGCTGCGGGCAACGTCATCCTGTTCATTGACGAGATCCACACCATTACCTCTGCCGGTGAGAGCGAGGGTGCCATGAATGCGGGCAACATCCTGAAGCCCGCCCTCTCCCGCGGCGAGATCCAGGTCATCGGTGCCACCACCTTCAACGAGTACCGCAAGTATATCGAGAAGGACCAGGCGCTGGAGCGCCGGTTCCAGCCCGTGCGGGTGGAGGAACCCAGCGTTGCTGATACGCTGGCCGTGATGGGCGGTATCAAGCACTACTACGAGGAGCACCACCATGTGCAGGTGCCCGCCGATGTGCTGAACGCCACCGTGACCCTGAGCGAGCGGTATATCACCGACCGCTACCTGCCCGATAAGGCCATCGACCTGCTGGACGAGGCCTGTGCCTGCTGTAATCTGGCCCACCCGGTCATCTCCGAGTACCTGACCATGCAGAAGGAGCTGGAGGCCCTCAAGCAGGAAGAGGCCGACATGGAAAACGCCGATGTGAACGAGCCCATCGACTACGAGCGTGTGGCAGAGCGCAAGACCCGGATGGCACAGCTGGAGCGGGAATTGCCTGCCAAGCAGGCTGCAGCCGGGGAGATCCAGGTGACCATGGACGATGTGGCCAAGGTCATTGAGCTGTGGACGGGCATCCCGGCGGTGAAGATCCGGGAGACCGAGTATGCAAAGCTCGCAAGCCTTGAGGCCGAGCTGAAAAAGAAGATCATCGGTCAGGACGATGCCGTGCATCTGGTGGCGCAGGCGGTCAAGCGCAGCCGCGCCGACCTCTCGGGCCGCCGCCGTCCGGCCAGCTTCATCTTTGTGGGCCCCACCGGCGTGGGCAAGACGGAGCTGGTGAAGCAGCTGGCAAACCAGCTCTTTGATGGCCCAGACCCCCTGATCCGGCTGGATATGAGCGAGTATATGGAGAAGTACGCGGTGTCCCGCATGATCGGTTCCCCTCCGGGCTATGTGGGCTACGAGGAGGCGGGTCAGCTGACCGAAAAGGTCCGCCGCCGCCCGTACAGCGTGGTGCTGTTCGATGAGATCGAAAAGGCCCACCCCGATGTGATGAATATCCTGCTGCAGATCCTAGACGAGGGCAAGATCAACGATGCCCAGGGCCGCACCGTGGATTTCTCCAACACCGTCATCTGCATGACCTCCAATGCGGGCAGCAGCGACCAGACCACCGCAAGTCTGGGCTTCAACCGCAGCGAGGAGGAGCGGAACGAGGAGAAGAGCCGCAAGGCACTGAGCCAGTTCCTCCGCCCCGAGTTTTTGGGCCGCGTGGATGAGGTCATCACCTTCAAGCCGCTGAGCGAGGAGACTCTGCAGGGCATTGCCGCCCTGATGCTGGACGAGTACAAGCCCAGCATGAAGGCCAAGGGCATTGCCTACAGCTATACCCCGGCGGCACTGGCAGCGCTGGTGCACAAGAGCCAGGGCGGCAAGTTTGGTGCCCGCGACCTGCGCCGGACCATCCGCAAGGCTGTGGAGGACCCCGCCGCTGAAAAGATCATCGACGGCACCCTTGTTTCCGGCTCCACCCTGACTGTGGATGCTGAGAACGATGAGATCGTGCTGAAATAAAGAGCAAACAGAAAGCCGCTGCACAGCGTAACAACTGTGCAGCGGCTTTTGTAGTGTATAAAACCTCTCAGCCGCCTGCGGCGGCAGCTCCCCTGATAGGGGAGCCAAGCCCTGTGGGAGAGGTTACTCCACACTGACCGGTTCCTCCGGCTTGTTGGCGGTACGGGCGCTCGTGCGGCCCTCGGGAATGATCTCGCCTGCGGCAGTCAGGCTGAGCTTGGCCAGGGTCGGGCCGACCAGCTCGTACACCAGCACCGAGAAGAGCACCACGTTGCGCACCATGTGGCCATCGGAAAGTTCGGCAGCCTCGGCGGCCATACCCAGTGCCACACCGGCCTGCGGCAGCAGGGTGATGCCCAGATACTTCTGGATCTTCTCACTGCAGCGGGTGGCCTTGCAGCTGACATAGGAGCCGGAGATCTTGCCCAGAGAGCGGGAAGCGATATAGACGGCACCAATGAGCAGGACCATGGGGTTTGCGAGGATGTTCAGGTCCAGCTCCGCGCCGGACAGCACGAAGAACAGGATGTTCACCGGGCTTACCCAGCGGTCCAGGCGGTCCATCAGCTCATCGGAAGTGGGGCAGATGTTGCAGAACACGGTGCCGGTCATCATGCAGACCAGCAGCAGCGAGAAGCTGCAGTGGATGGGGCCGACCTCAAAGCTGACCATGGAAAGGCCCACCGTCAGCAGCACAAAGGCCACCGAAAGGCTCATGCGCTTGGAGCGGGAGTGGAAGTAGATCTCCAGCTGGTTGAGCAGCAGACCGGCCAGTGCGCCCAGACCCAGGCTGAGTATGATCTCCACCAGAGGCTCCAGAAGGACGCTGATGGGGTCGATGCGGCCCTGTTCCAGCGCGTTTGCGATGCCGAAAGAGGCCGAGAAGAGCACCAGACCCACGGCATCGTCAATGGCGACCACCATCAGCAGCAGACGGGTCAGGGGACCGCTTGCCTTGTACTGCTTGACCACCATCAGGGTGGCGGCAGGGGCTGTGGCAGAGGCGATGGAACCCAGCGTGATGGCCGATGCCATTGAGATGACATCCGGCCGGGCAAAGTGCAGGGCCACCAGAGCGATATCCACCAGCACGGTGGTGATAACGGCCTGCAGGATGCCCACAGTGATCGCCTGCCTGCCCATGCTCTCCAACACGCTGAGCCGGAACTCGTTGCCGATGACAAAGGCGATGAAGCCCAGTGCCACCTGTGTGATGATGCCGTAGCTCTCGACCTGTGCAAGGCTCCCGAAGCCGAAGCCCCAGCCGCTCAGGCCCAGCCGACCCAGAAAGAAGGGGCCCAGCAGAAGCCCCGCCACCAGATAAGAGGTGACAGCCGGCAGACGGACCGCCTTCGCTGCACGGGATGCCAACAGGCCTGCAATGAGCGAAAGAGACATGCAGATGAGCAATTGCTCCATAAAACAAGATCCTCCTCAGGAATTAAGATACGTTAAAAAGTATATCTTATCTGAGGAGGAAAAGCAACATTTGTTAATTGAATTTAAAAATCTTCTGTGCAAGGCGGTAACCGCCCAGCACGAGCTTGTCGCCCTTGGGGATCTTCAGGTTGGTCACGCCGCCAAAGCCGTAGCGGATGGAGCGGTAGACCCCGGCGCTGGTGTGTGCCTTGAGGTAGGCCCACAGTTCGTTCTCCTTCTGCTTTGCGGCGGCGCTGCCGTCCAGCAGCAGGAAGATGTCGCTGATGGCCATCATCATGGAGAGGTAGTGCAGCATATAGCTGCGCAGCTTCTTCTGGCCCTTGAGGGCATCCAGGTCCTGGCAGTCGATCATGTGGCGGGTCACCCGCAGCTGCTGGTCCACCCGCTTGACCATCACACTCTCGTTCACGCTCTGGTCGGCCCGGCCGATGAAGTAGCGGTACAGGTCCAGATCCATATAATACATGCTCTTGACAAAGGGCAGGGGCTGGTAGACAAAGATGTTGTCCACATAGAAGGTGTGCTTGGGCAGCACCATACCGCAGTCCCGCAGCACCTGCGTGCGGTACATCACCGAGTGCATCAGCAGGTTCTGGTCGGGCCGGAAGTGGCCGACATGCGTCCAGCTGAACAGCCGGTTCTGGGGGAACACGTTGGTGTAGCGCACGGTGTGGCTGGTGTTGTCCTCCACGTGCTCGTAGACATAGTTGCAGATCATCAGGTCAGGTGCGGTGCCCCGGGCAGTCAGCGTGTTCAGCTTGGCCAGCACGGTCCTGAGGGCTGCTTCGTCCAGCCAGTCGTCACTGTCCACTACCTTGTAATACAGGCCGGTGGCGTTGCGGATGCCCTGATTCACGCCCTCGCCGTGGCCGCCGTTCTCCTGATGGATGGCCTTGACGATGGTGGGATATTTGGCAGCGTACTCGTCGCAGATGGCGGGGGTGTCATCCTTGGTGGAACCATCGTCCACCAGGATGATCTCGGCCTGCTCCCCGGCGGAGAGCAGGGTCTCGATGCAGTGGCGCATATATGCCGCCGAGTTGTAGCACGGGACGGCGAAGGTGATCAATTTCTGAGCCATACAAAATACTCCTTTGCTCTTTTCCGGCAGATGCACAAGGCAGGGGCCGGGATGGAGATATGTACCCATATTATAGCATTTTTGTGCAGGAAATGCTATCGAACGTGGGAAATGTCAGAGATGTTTTACAATTATCCGGGGAGTTGTGGTATACTGGTTGGGTTATAAACCTCTCAGGCCGCTTTGCGTCCAGCTCCCCTAGTAGGGGAGCCAAGACTTGCCTCTCCTACTAGGAGAGGTGGCATTGCGAAGCAATGACGGAGCGGTTTTGTATGGATAGGAGGAACCATGGAAAGTCCGCATAGTATTCTGAAAAAAGTCTTTGGCTACGACAGCTTCCGCCCGGGGCAGGAGGAGATCGTCTCCCGCCTGCTGGCCGGGCAGGATGTGCTGGCCGTGATGCCCACAGGTGCAGGCAAGTCCATCTGCTATCAGGTGCCGGCCCTGCTGCTGCCGGGCATCACCATCGTGGTCTCGCCGCTGGTCAGCCTGATGAAGGATCAGGTGGGGGCGCTGGTACAGGCCGGTGTGGCGGCAGCTTTCCTGAACAACAGTCTGACGGACAACCAGAAGGCTCTGATGCTTCGCCGCGCCCGGGAGGGGTGGTATAAGATCATCTATGTGGCTCCGGAGCGGCTGGAGATGCCGGGCTTCCAGCGGTTTGCGCAGGAGCGGGAGATCAGCATGGTCACGGTAGACGAGGCCCACTGCATCAGCCAGTGGGGGCAGGATTTCCGCCCCAGCTACCTGCGCATCAAGGCATTTGTGGACAGCCTGCCCAAGCGCCCGGTGGTGGGAGCCTTTACGGCCACCGCCACGGCCCATGTGCGGGAGGACATCCGCACCCATCTGGAACTCCACACCCCCTACGAGGTGACCACCAGCTTCGACCGGCCCAACCTCTATTTTGCCACCCGCAGGGCCCTGCCCAGCGAGAAGCCCAAAGTTCTGCTCGACCTTGTGCTCAGGGAGCGGGACAATGCGGGCATCATCTATTGCAGTACCACCCGGCAGGTAGACGAGACCACCCGCCTGCTGCAGAGCCGGGGAATCCGTGCGGCAGCCTACCACGCAAAACTGGATGCGGATACCCGGCGGCAGAATCAGGACGATTTCCTCTATGACCGGGTGCAGATCATGGTGGCGACCAATGCCTTCGGCATGGGCATCGATAAGCCAAACGTCCGGTTCGTCATCCATTATAATATGCCCAAGGATCTGGAGAGCTATTATCAGGAGGCGGGCCGCGCGGGCCGTGACGGGGAACCAGCCCGCTGCACCCTGCTCTATTCCGGCACCGATGTGCGCACCATCCGGTTCTTCATCGACAAGGAGATGGAGGCTGACAACGGCCTGCCTGCGGATGTCAAGGCCGAAGCGGCACGCAAGGCAGAGGAACGGCTCAAATACATGACCTTCTACTCCACCACGCTGCGCTGCCTGCGGGGGTATCTGCTGAGCTACTTCGGCGAGGCCGCGCCCCAGAAGTGCGAGAACTGTTCCAACTGTCTGCTGGCA
>UMCH01070814.1_pt1 | contig 12403 bp, 10 predicted proteins | sample 1964201 | NCBI WGS metagenome assembly UMCH01 (sample SAMEA4835965, study PRJEB28245) | human gut metagenome | biome: gut microbiome; material: fecal sample | place: Denmark | collected 2008 | reverse complement strand
GAAGGGCATCACCGGCGGCATCGGAAACGGTCTGTTCGGCCCGCATAACAACTGTACCCGTGCACAGATCGTCACGTTCCTGTACCGTATGTACCAGGGCAAATAAGCAGTAAACCACGGATATCAGGCTATAACTGAAAAAACAGGACTCCTCGGAGTCCTGTTTTTTTGAGACTGTCGAAAAACTGTAGTTTTCGACAGTCTCCGTATTTTTCCGGTCTCATCATTTATTGAGATAGTGCAGACGGCGAAGAAATTCTTCATTATCCGTTTTTTCACAGATGGCATCGATGCCTGAGGAAATGATCCATACAGCCATGCCGCGCTGAGCACACAGTACGAGCAGATCAATGATCATCTTGTGATGTGTGGACTCCTGTCCGGCGAACGGGAAAAAACAGATAAGCAGGCGCGGATTAAGCAGATACCACCGATAATACGAAAATCGAAGCCGTTCAGGGTAGGACCAGCTGCTCAGTGGCTGCAGCAGCATTTCCTTCGGAAACCAGCGCAAAGCCTCGGATAAAATGCTGGATACAATTTTTTTGCGGATGATATGCTGTCCGGCCTTGGGGATAAGGCTGGTGCACAGATTGTCGAGCGCGGTCATGTTGTCGAACAGCACGCCGCCGGGGTGGTCGGGTCGCTCAATCTGAATGCCGATCTCGCTGCCGATGACGCGGCCGAGATCGCCGGGCTGGTACAGGCGGCCGTTGAGCCGGAAAAAGCCGCTCGTCCAGCCGCGATCGCCCAGAAAGCATTCATGCAGGCGGCGGCCAGTGTTGTAGTTTTCATCGCGCAGAAAAGCAATCTCGCCGCGCCTGATATCAAACGTCATCGGCGGCAATGCGGGAAAGTGCAGATCCCGAACAGAAAGCACGGGGGCGCCTTCTGTCATAGCAGTGTGCTCAAAGCGTTTAACGCCTCTGCCTCCCTCCCAGCCGAGCAGCTCAAACAGACGAGGGCCATACTCCTCCGGATACAATCTAAAAAATGTACGCCGGGCGCGGATTACATCGATGCGGCTCGCGTATCGGAACATGAATGCTTCATCCATGTCAAACAGGAACACCGCTGTACCGTGGCGAAGCAGCAGCTGCACGCAGTCCATTAGCTTTGCAAGATCCTGGCGGCGCAGCGTCTCGGTCAGCCGGTCGAGCACAAGCAGCTTGTAGCCGTTGAACCATGCACGAAAAATTGACAGACGGTAGTAGTCAAGCATGGAAAGGTCGATAAGCCGCGTACTCCATGGCAGATTAAGTCCCATCCGGTGGAGCATGTCAGTCGCTGCGAGTGATGTCAGCCGTTCGGTGCTTGGGAAGCGCTGCCGAAGATGATTCGTACGAACAAGTGCGAGAACAAAATCGCGCATGGTCAGTTCCTTGCTCGCGAAACGAGATTTGTCCACCACAATGGCATTCTGACGAATCCAGCGCTCCAGACCGGTTGCGCCAATGCGTTGTCCGCAGCAGAATGCCCGACCGTCGGTAAACACCGTTTTCCCCTTGAAAATATCGAGATATGCAGTGCCGGAGGTAAGGTGTTCATCAACATAAACACCGATACACTCACCGTGTGCGATGGAAACATCAAACTGGTACTGCCCGCTCTCGCTGTGAAAATAGCCATGCTCGATGCGAATAAGCTCTTCTTTCATGTCAGTCTCCCTGCATCAGCAGCGGCATCGTGACGCAGCACTCCGTACCGATACCCGTTGCACTGAAAACGCGAAGACCGTAATCTTCGCCGAACATCAGCCGAATACGGCTGTTAACATTGCGCAGCGCGATTCCGCCGCGTTTTTTATCTCCGGAGACTGGGCTGCCATGGACAAATTCCTCGTTGAGCAGCATGACCTGCTCCTCGGGCATACCGACTCCGTTGTCCTTTACGCGCAGGAACAATGTATTGGCACTGTTTTCAATGGAGATATATACGATGCCATGCCCGATTTTGCCTTCCAGACCATGTACGACAGCGTTTTCTACGAGCGGCTGGAGAATGAGCTTCGGCATTCTCGCCTCAAGCAGATCTTCATTTTCCATTTCAAGCTCCATTTCGAGTTTGTCGCCGAAGCGGCAGCGCTGGATGGTGAAATAGTTTTCCGCATTGTCCAGTTCATCCGAAAATGTGACATATTCCTGTACATTTGATATGGTATAGCGAAAAAACGTAGCTAACGCTTCGGTGGTTTCCGCAATATCCGCACAATCCGCCAGCAGAGCGTCCGAACGGATAGCCTCGAGTGCATTATACAGAAAATGCGGGTTGATCTGGTTTTGCAATGCCAGATATTCGGCCTGCTTCTGCCGCAGGCGAGTGATCTCCTCACCGTGCAGACGATCTACGATTTCCCGGAAGAACGCAAAGATCTCGCGTGAGCGGCTCCAGTCTGCGCCGAGGACGGCATCCACATCGCCGTCTCTGCGATAGCGGCGGAGTGCCCGGCGCAGTTTCCATTGTGTTGTCAGCCACATAAGTGACACCTACCTGTAAAGCTTTTTGTATTCGGAAGGACTGATGCCTGTCGTTTTCTTGAACAGTCGCGAAAAATATTTCAAATCACGGTAGCCGATCTGATCAGCGACGTCCTGCACAGAGTTTTCATCACTGCATAGCAGCTCCTTGGCCTTGCTCATGCGCAGCTCAGTTAAATAATCCATAAAATTCTGGCCGGTCTCCTTTTTGAACATGGCGGAAAAATATGTTGCATTAAAGCCGACCGCATTGCTTACATCCTCAAGGCGCAGCGCCTCCTGATAGTGCTGCTGAATAAAGCGTTTGGCATCCGTAATCGGACGCGCCTCGCGCAGCATGCGCTCGTTGCGCAGACGATCTATTTCGCCACACATATCATCGTGCAGCAAGCGGAACAGCTCCTGTGCGTTGACGGCCTGCCACAAGCCGTCCATCATGCGCTGATAGAAGCTGTTGTCGGTCTCGCCGTTCCGCTGCATTCCGTAACGCATCGCCGTGAGGATCTCAAGAAACCAGTCCTCCAGCATCTTTCCCCAAAGCGGCTGCCTGGACATAACATCGCGGTAGCTGTCCTCGAGTTCACCGATGTACTGCTCTTTGTTCAGATATTCGGCGGCTTCCTGAAAACGGCGCTTACAGCTGCTGTCCATCGTGTAATCTGCGTGAAAATCAGGGATATCAGTCTCCGCATCGCGCCAGACCGGAGTATGACACAGACGATCGATACACAGCCAGAGCGCCTCGCGCATAGAAGCGCCAAGCGCATCGGCAGCGGAGCATCGGCTGCCAAGGCAGATTGTCGCACGGATGCCCCAGAACAGATCGCGCTGCTTTTCTATTTCCTTGCGTATTTTGGTGAAGCATTGCTTGACCTCGACCGGCTGGTACTCCGGCAGATAGACCGCAACAGCGACACCTTCTCTTCGAATGGCTGCGGCAAAGCCGCATTTGAGCTGTCCAAGCTCCTGCCGGACGATTTCAAGTGCGTGCTTCATCATGGCGTGCACGCCATCCGGGTTCTTCCATGCTGATGGAATATCCGGTTTGACAATAGCGGCGAAATAACAGCCGTTGGATGGCAGACCGTATTCCAGATTGAACGACCGCACCGCACTGGAGGTACGGACATCGCCGTGTATCTCGCCTATCAGCGTGTCAATGATACGCTCCTGCTCACGCTCATCGCTTTTCTTCAAACGGTACTCAATCGTAGCCTGCTCGCTGAGCTTGCCCTTAAGTCCGGTGAGAAGATCGGTCATCTCCTGCACCTTGAGCGGCTTTAGCAGATAACCCTCTACACCGTATTTCAGTGCGTTCTGCGCATATTCAAACTGGGCATAACCGCTGACAACGATAAAATGCAGTCCCGGCTGTATCTGCTTTGCCTGACGGATGAGATCAATGCCATCAAAGCCCGGCATCCGGATATCGGTTACGAGCAAATGCGGCTGTTTGTCGCGTATCATCTCAAGCGCATGCATACCGTCGCTTGCCATGCCGACAATCTCAAAGCCAAGACTTTCCCAGTCAATCAGCTTGCACATCAGCAGCAGGACCTTTTTTTCATCATCTGCCAGTACGACCCTTAACATACATATTCCCCTTTGAAGGTAATTTTAGGAAAACAGATTTTGCTTGTTGATAGGAAAAAGGGAAAACGTAACCGTTTTCCCTTTTTCTTATTCATAATAACACTGTTTGCAAGGATTTGCAAAGTATTTTCAAGAAATTACTCGTAATCCTTAACGTTGCTGGAGTCGATCCAGGTGTTGTCGGTTACGATCTCGGTGGTATCGAGGGTTTCGCCCTTGAGCAGCTTAACAGCAGCCTCGATGCCGTTTGCAGCCATAGCGCCGCCGTTCTGAGAAACCGTACCGGAGATACGGCCGTCCTGAATAGCTTCGAAGCCGTCCGGCGTGCCGTCAACGCCTGCGATAACGATACCGGAGTTTGCACCTGCTGCGTTGCCGGCGCCTACTGCCATGCCGTCGTTCTCACAAACGATTGCGTCCAGATCGTAAGCGGACAGCCAGCTCTCAACGGTAGACTGAGCGCTTGCGGTGTCCCACTGGCAGTCAGCCGGTGCAACGACCTGCTTGATCTCGGGATAGTTCTTCAGAATGTTCTCATAGCCTTCCATGCGCTGCAGACCGCCTGCATCACCGGAGGGGCCGGTCAGGATAGCGATGTTGCCCTTGCCGTTGAGGAGCTTTGCAACCTGCTCCATCTCGGTTTCGCCGGCCTTTACGTTGTTGCCGTAGGAAACAGCGGAGATGCCGTTGTTCTGCCAGTCGGTGCAGGCAGAGATGATGTTGATCATAACAACGCCGGAATCAGCTGCGGACTTTGCAGCATCAGCAAGGCCGTCCGGATCAACAGGCTCGAACAGGATGGCATCATAGCCCTCGGATACGCACTGCTCAATCTGGCTGATCTGGGTAGCAGCGTCCTGATCAGCACTCAGGATGGTCAGGTCAACGCCCAGCTCGTCAGCCTTGGCCTCAGCAGCCTCGGATACGGCAATCTGGAATGCGTTGGTCTGGTGCTGCTGGATGAGGGCGATCTTGTAGGAATCGCTGCCGGAATCAGCACCGGAATCGGTGCCTGCATCCGAACCGGTGGAAGTACCGCCGCAGGCAGCCAGACTCAGAGTCATGGCACCGGTAAGCAGCATAGCGAGAAATCTCTTCTTTGTCATTTTCTTTTTCCTCCTTAGAGACGTTGTGAATATGATGAAGAGGAGAGGGGAGCGCGAAGCACTCCCGCTGCCTCTTTATCAGCAAAAATCAGTTTTTCTTGGTCTTTCCCTTTACGTCGATCAGGACAGCTACCACAATGATAACGCCCTTGACGATCTTCTGCCAGTGGGACGATACACCCATAATGTCCAGACCGTTTGCAATAACAGTGATGAGCAGACAGCCGATGACAACGCCCCACGGCTTGCCCACGCCGCCGGTCATGGATACGCCGCCGACAACGCACGCCGTGATGGCATCCATCTCGTAGCTCTCAGCTGCGGTCGGCTGGCCGATGGTAACGCGGGAGGTCATCAGGAAGCCGCACAGACCAGCCAGCAGGCCGGCAATGGCGAACGTGGAAATGCGGATGGCAGTGGTGTTGATGCCGGAAACGCGAGCCGCCTGAAGATTGCCGCCGCAGGCATAAACACGCCGTCCGTAAACCGTTTTGGACAGAACGAATGCACAGATGATGATAACGATTACAAGAAAGACGGACAGCATCGGGATGCCTGCGATAGAGGAGGCAGCGACCGCCTTGTATTCCTTGCTGATGCCGGTAATCGGCTTGCCGTTGGAGGTAAGCAGAGCCAGACCGCGAACTGCCGTCATCGAGCCGAGTGTCATAATAAACGGGGGCAAATCGCCAATGGCAACGCCGATGCCGTTTACCATGCCGACTGCCAGACCGGCCAGCATCGCAACAACGAGCGGCACGATGAGCGGCAGGTCGCCCTTGCCGAGCAGCGCGGCCAGAATGCCGGTGAATGCAACGGTGGAGCCGACCGACATATCAAAGCCGCCTGCGATGATGACGAACATCATGCCGAACGCCAGAATGCCGTTGATGGAAGCCTGTTTGAGGATGTTCACGAGGTTGGTCGGTGCGATGAAGCTGGGCTTCAGGCAGGTAAGCACAACGACCAGTGCAATGAAGATCAGGAAAATGAAGTATTCGCTGATCAATCCCTTGATATTTTTCTGTTTCATTTCTCTTTTCTCCTTATACTTCAATCGCGGAGGCAAGTGTCATGATACGTTCCTGCGAGAACGCATCGCGCTGTACCTCACCGGAGAGATTACCCTCGCACATTACCATGATGCGGTCGCAGACACCCATCAGCTCGGGAATCTCGGACGAGATCATGATAACGGCCTTGCCCTGCTGCACCAGCTTGCCGAGCAGCAGGTAAATATCGCGCTTGGCGCCGACATCGATGCCGCGGGTCGGCTCATCGAGGATGATGATATCCGGGTCGTTCAGCAGCCACTTGGCGATAACGATCTTCTGCTGGTTGCCGCCGGACAGGTTGCCCGTAATCTGGTCGCCGGAAGGAGTTTTGATGTTCAGCTTTTTGATGTACTCCATGGAAGCGGCGCGTGCCTTGTTCTTGTTGTAAAGGCCATGGCTGAGCAGCTTTTTGATAGCTACCATGGCGATATTGTCGTTTACCGAGCCGCTGAGGTTCAGACCGGTGACTTTTCGGTCCTCGGTGATGAGGGCCACGCCCTCCTTGATGATGTCCTTCGGAGAATGGACCTTGACCTGCTTGCCCTTGACGAAGATCTCGCCGGAGGCTAGCTCATGCATACCGAAGATGCCCTCGACCAGCTCGCTGCGGCCCGCGCCTACCAGACCGCCGATGCCGAGGATCTCGCCGCGGCGGACGGAAAGGCTGACGCCCTTTACCTTGTTGTCCGCGCGGACGATGTTCTTCGCCTCAAAAACGACATCGCCGATTTCGGCCTCCAGCTTGGGGAATACATCGGTAATCTCGCGGCCGACCATCATTTTGATGAGCTGGGCCTCGTCGAGGTCCTTGGTGTCGCCCGAACCGATGTACTGACCGTCGCGGTAAACGCTGACACGGTCGCAGATGGAGAAGATCTCGTCCATACGGTGCGAAATATAGATAATGGCAACGCCCTTAGCGGTCAGGCTGCGGATATGCTCGAACAGCAGCTCGACCTCGCGGTCGGTGATGGCGGCTGTCGGCTCGTCCATGACGATGACCTTTGCGTTAATGGAAATTGCCTTGATGATTTCGATCAACTGGCACTGTGCAACGGTTAGGTTGCGCAGCTTTTCTTTCGGAGAAACGTGCAGGCCGCACTCCTTGATGAGCTTTTCAGCCTCTGCGATCTCAGCCTTTGCATCGACCAGACCGTTTTTGCGGATCTCACGGCCGACGAAGATGTTTTCATACACGGACATATCCAGAATCGGATTGAGCTCCTGATGAATCATCGCAACACCGTGATCCATGGCTTCTTTCGGATTGGATACATGGTACGGCTGACCGTTAAAGATGATCTCACCGCCGTTGTCCTTTGTGTAAATACCCATCAGAATTTTCATCAGAGTGGATTTACCGGCACCATTCTCGCCCATTAAAGCGTGTACCTCGCCGGGCTTAACCTGAAGCTGCACATGATCCAACGCCTTCACGCCGGGGAAGGTCTTGCTGATATCTTTCATTTCCAGTACATACTCCATGCTGTTCTTCCCTCCTCATGTGTCATTTTATTGTCATTATTTTATCAAACGGCTGCACATAGGAAAACACACAATCTTCACATATGGGGGGACGATTTTTGGATTTTTCACAAATATAGCATTTTGCTTAACTTATACGGAAATATTTTGTGCTATATGCATAAAACACTGCCGCCCAAATCTCCGGAAGCAAGCCTTTAGCGAAACGTTTTTCACTTTCGATACGTTAACTCGAGCCGCTTTCTTGGCTTTCTCATAATTCTAATTTCTCGGAAATGATATGGTATATAAATGGCAGATGAACGTTTGCGTTGAACCGCTATCTATAGTTTCAACCTATGGACGATGATGGGTTTATCGTATTTTACAAATGGGTCATCAGCCTCTATACTAATATCATAAAATAAACGAGTTACTGCTCATTGCATAGATCAGAAAGGACAACATCCTATGAAAAATCCCGCTCCTTATCGTTACGATATTGTCGGCAGCTTCCTGCGCACGAAGGCCATCCACGAAGCACGCAGCAGGTTTGAAGCCGGCGAAATTTCCGCTGAAGAACTGGCCAGGGTCGAAGATGCCGAGATCACCGGTCTGGTAAAGAAGGAAGAGAATGTTGGTCTGCACGCTGTTACCGACGGCGAGTATCGCCGTTCCTTCTGGCACATGGACTTCCTCTGGGGTCTGACTGGTACGCAGAAGGTCAAGTCTGAGCACTTCTCCGTCGCATTCAAGGGCTTCCAGCCGAAGGCTGAGACCGTAAAGATCGTTGACAGGCTGGACTTCCCGGACGACCATCCGTTCCTCAAGCATTTTGCATTCCTGCAGAGTGTGGCCTCCGACCTCGTACAGCCCAAGCAGTGCATTCCGTCTCCGTCCATGCTGCATCTGATCTGCTGTGTTCGTTCGACCGACTACCAGCCGATCGAGCGCTACAAGGACGAGCAGGTTCTGCTGGACGATCTGGCAGCGGCTTACCAGAAGGCGGTAAAGGCGTTCTACGCTGCCGGCTGCCGTTATTTACAGCTCGATGATACCTCATGGGGCGAATTCTGTTCGGCTGAGAAGCGCAAGGCATACGCAGAGCGCGGCATCGACGTAGATGAGGTCGGTCGCAAGTACGTTTATGTGCTCAACAAGATCCTCGAAGCAAAGCCGGAGGACATGGTTATCACCATGCACATCTGCCGCGGCAACTTCCGCTCGACCTGGTCGTCCACCGGTGGCTATGAGCCGGTAGCGGAAATCCTGTTCGGCCACTGCAACGTGGACGGCTTTTTCCTCGAGTACGACAGTGACCGTGCCGGCGGTTTTGAGCCGCTGCGCTACATCGGCAAGCAGAAGGTCGTTCTGGGTCTGGTAACCTCCAAGGATGCCAAGCTGGAGAACAAGGAAGACGTTATCGCGCGTATCCGCGAGGCTTCCAAATATGTGCCGCTCGAGCAGCTGGCGCTCAGCCCGCAGTGCGGCTTCGCTTCCACCGAGGAAGGAAACCTTGTCACCGATGAGGATCAGTGGAGCAAGCTGGCGCTCGTCAAGGAGATCGCAGAAGAAGTCTGGGCAGATTAAACAGTAGGACAGTCTAAAAGCAGGGAACACGGAAAACGGCAAGCCTCCGCGCCGTGTTCCCTGCTTTTCTGCACCCTTTTTTAGAATTTTACCCTATCAGAGAGAGGATTTTTCCCTGTGAATAAGAATAAAACCTATCTGCACGTTGCGGTCGCGCTGATCCTCGGGCTGCTGATCGGCTTTGGCGTGCAGCCGGAGAACGGACTGACCGTGCTGGGCGTTCGTGTGCTCGCGGTCACCATTCCGACGCTGTATCTGTGGCTGACGGTGAACACGAGCTGGTGCGCGCTGCTGTTCCTCGCGCTGCTCATCCTTACCGGTGCCATGACGCCGACCGAGGTCTGGGCCGGCTCGATGGGACATTTTGCGGTCATCACCATGATCGTGTTCTCCATTCTGAATTACGCGCTCAAGGAGACCGGCGTCATCGACCGTGCGGCGGCATGGTTCATTTCGCGCAGGATTGCGAAGGGCAGACCGCTGGTGTTTCTCGGACTGTTTTTCCTGTCCAACCTCATCATCGGCATGTTTGTGGATAATCTGTCGCTGGCGATCATCTATGTCGGTCTGGCGATTGCACTGGCGGACAAGATTGGCGTAAAAAGGGGAGATCCGTTCTACGCGTGTCTGTTTATCGGTATTCTGTGGTGCAATGTGATCATTTCGATCGCCTCGCCGATCGCGCATGCGCCGGTGCTTATCCTCATCGGCATGATCGAAACGCAGCTTGGCATCACGATTTCGTATGCGAAGTGGCTGTGCGTCGGCGTACCGTTTGCGGCAGTCATGTTCCTCGCGATGATGGCGGCGGTGACTGTATGGCGGCCGAATGCCAAAGCCTTTCTGGACTTTGACACGGCCAGTCTGAAACCCGAGCCGCTGTCTCGAAAGGGTAAAATCACCGCCGGTATTTTTCTGCTGACCGTGCTCGCTATTCTTCTGCCCGAGGTCGGCAAGGTCGTTTTCCCCGGCCATTTTGCCTTCTGGTCGCAGATCGGCGTGGTCGTTCCGGCCATCCTCGCCGTGTGCGCCCTGTGTCTCATCACCGTGGACGGAAAGCCGGTACTGGATTTCCGAGCGGCCTGCTCGACGCTTCCGCTCCCGGCAATTCTGTTCGCCGGTGTTGTCTGCGTCATGTCTACGCCGTTTTCCGCCGAGTCCACCGGCATCAGCTCGTGGCTGAGCGGCCTGCTCCAACCGATCTTTCAGGGTCTCAGTCCGTTCGGTACGCTGGCCTTGCTTGCGATTGCGGCACTCGTGATGACGAATTTCCTCTCTAATGTGGTGACGATGGTGCTGTTCTTCAATATCGGTCTGGCGCTGCTCTCCGGTTCCAACCTGCATTTGGGAGCGTTCGCTGCTGTCATCGGTGTCGCGGCATCTATGGCATCTCTGACGCCGTCCGCGTGTGCGCCTGCACCGCTCATCTTCGGACCGGGGCATGTGACGGTTCGCGGTGTGCTCAAGGCGAACCTCGTGTTCCTTGTGCTGTCCCTTGCGGCCTGTCTTGTCGTGGTTTATCCGCTCGCCTCTGCGGTGTTCGGATAAGAAAAGCATTTGCGCAGATAAAATCCCCCTTGATGCCGGCCCGGTATCAAGGGGGATTGTCTGTTTTCTATTTCTGTTTGTTCGATCGGGAATACCAGTGGATGGTTCTGATAACAGCAGATTTTATGCAAAACACAGCGTTCAGCGCGCCGCAAAATGTATGGGTCTAAATTCACATCTTCGGGCGCCATCGCCGCACCCATGTTGGCCGCGTCCTTGACGCCCATTTCAACCATTTTGCCGAACAGGACATGCGTCACGCGCACATCACACGGCTCCGCGCCGTTCGGCACCGGTTCACTGCCGAGCACTGCCGCGCCTGCCGCGGTGGCTGTCCACTGGGCCGTCGGTGTGCGCTGGCCGCCGTAGGCAAGCGGAAAACGGTACTGCCGCTCCGCTGAGCAGAAATGCGAGGATGCTGCCGCAAGCAGGCGGTCTGCCGCGCCGCTCTCGACCAGACAGCCGCCGAGCGCAAGACCCTGTGCCATAGTCGAGCATGCACCGTACTGCCCGAGATAGGGCACATTCGCGTGCATGGACGCTAAAAACGAGCCGATGCACTGGTTGAGCAGGTCGCCTGCAAGGATCAGGTCGAGCGAACGCTCGGGCAGGGTGGCCTTGCGCAGCGCAAGCCGGATGGCGGTCTTTTGCAGCTCGCTCTCCGCCAGCTCCCACGAGCGCTGCCCCATGCGGTCATTCTTCGCCACATAGTCAAACCGCTCACCGAGCGGGCCTTCGCCCTCTTTTTTGCCGACTGCCGCCGCGTGTCCGAGCAGATACGGCCGGTTTTCGAGCGCAAGCGTGCGCTTGCCGATGTGCTTTATCATACCGAACCGCCCCCCGTCAAAAACAGAATGAGACCGTAAATGACGCTTGCCGAAATGCCGTATACCAGCACCGGTCCCGCGATAACAAACAGCTTTGCGCCCAGACCGAGGATAAGCCCCTCGCTTTTGAACTCCATCGCCGGAGAAACAATGGCGTTTGCAAAGCCGGTGATCGGCACAATCGTGCCTGCTCCCGCATATTTTGCAAGCTTTTCATACAAATGCAGGCAGGTGAGCAGGGCACCGAGAAACACCATTGTGATGGCGGTCGCGGCGGCTGTGTCCTCGGTATCCAGTCCGCGGGAGAGCCACAGCTGCCGCACCCCCTCGCCGACCGTGCAGATCGCACCGCCAATCAGAAACGCCAGCAGGCAGTCGCGCCACAGCGGCGAATTCGGACTTTTGCGTTCGAGCAGCTGTTGATAGGTTTGTTTATCCAGTTTCATGCAAGGTTCCCCTTTCTGTACGCGTAGTTTGCCCAGCCGTTCCGGGATTATCCATCTGACCCTGTAAAATAAATGCGAACTGACCATTTTCGACAGATCATATTCGCGGTATGATAAATAAAACATATCAGAATCAGGGGGATTTATGATGGAATCCAAGAAAAAAGCGTTTTCGCTGTACGACATCGTGATGATCGGTCTGATGGCGGCAGTGGTATTCGTTGTTACCATGTTCCTGTCCATCCGCATTCCGACGCCGACAGGCACCACCATGATCAAGCTCGCAAACGCGTTCGT
>UMCH01021597.1_pt1 | contig 12409 bp, 14 predicted proteins | sample 1964201 | NCBI WGS metagenome assembly UMCH01 (sample SAMEA4835965, study PRJEB28245) | human gut metagenome | biome: gut microbiome; material: fecal sample | place: Denmark | collected 2008 | reverse complement strand
GGAGGACGGCAGCCCCACGGAGCAGCTGAGTGGCACCGTCCGCCTTGGAGCCGATACCCTGCAAGTCTGCCAGCCCACTTATCGGGCGGTGCCGCCGCCGGAGGTGGAGAGCGACGGGGAGACCCGGGCGGCCTTTGCCGCGGTGCTGCGGAATCTGCGGGAGAACGGCATCCTGCCTGACGGCAGGGCAGCCGAGGGCGCGGAGCACGGCGCCGGAGAGTCCAACAGCTTTGCCGTGGCGGATGTGGATGGCGACGGAAAAGAGGAGCTTGTGCTCTACTATGTGGACACCATCATGGCCGGCATGAGCGGGTATGTGGTGGGCTATGACGAAGAGAGCGGGCAGATCCATATCCAGCTGAGGGACTTTCCCAGCATGGAGTTCTACGGCAGCGGTGCTGTGAAAGCCATGCTCTCCCACAACCAGAGTCTGGGGGAGCTGTGGCCCTACATCCTCTATACGTACCTGCCCCAGACGGATGCCTATCAGGAGGGGGACATGGTGACGGCCTGGGACGGGCACAGCCACCCCACAAATTACGATGGTGAGCCCTTCCCGGAGGAGATCGACCGCAGCGGCACCGGCACGGTCTACTATGTGGAAGGCTGGTATGAGGGCGATCCTATGGACCGGGCGGACTACCTGGCCTGGGAGCGGGAGGCCCTGGAGGGCTCGGACCGGCTGATGCTGGACTTCCTCCCGCTGACGGAGGAGAACATCGCATCCTTAGAGGGGGGATCGCCCGATGGCCGCGCATGGTGATCTGCGCCTTGGAACGGCCTGTCCAGAATGTGCGTCCGCCCGGGGACGGTCAAGTGCGCCGGAGGGGAAGCTCGGCTTCTCCTCCGGCGCGTTTTTTGCGCATTTTATGGGGAAAATAAGTGCTGCGAAAAAATTTCTCTTTTTGAAACGGTGCTATCCTGTCGGACGAATATATAGTCGGAAAGGCGGTGAGGCAGTGGAAGAGCAATGGATCCGGGAGATACAGCGCACGGGCTCCCGGGCGGCGGCAGATCATCTGATCCGGGCCCATTACGATGAGATCTATCGTTTCGTCTATCGCCAGACCGGCCATAAGGAGGATGCCATGGATCTGACCCAGTCCATTTTCCTGGCCATGCAGTGGACTTCCCGCCGGGGACGGTCCATTTTGACCACCCAGCTGGCAGCCGCCCTGTGCTCTGCTCTGGCTGCTGACAGCTGAAAAGGAATGGCTGCTGGGACGCCGCGGGAGCGGAGAACGTACATTTTGTGCGATATAAAGAGAAAAATTGGATATTTCGCAAAAAACAGACACTGTTTTATAGAAAATGTGTGCATTGTTTTTCGACGTGAATTGGTTTATATTAAAAAACAAGAAAAGAATGGAATCGATTTCAGAAACCAGGATTCGTTGCTGAAATTGAAAAATCAAAAGATAGAGTCAGGTGCATAATGGCGAAAATAGAAGATGTTGCAAGAATGGCTGGGGTATCTCCGGCATCGGTTTCGCGATATTTGAATAACCGGGAGCTGCTGCGGGATGAGACTGCGGATAAAATCAGAGTCGCAATCGAAAAACTGAACTATTCGCCCAACCCGGTAGCAGTGGGATTGCGGACGGGACATTCCAAAATGGTGGCATTTATCATCCCCACCATGAACAACCTGTATTATATCGAATTGTTCAACGATATGCATCATCGCTGCACGGAATGTGGATATACATTGTGCCTGTATTCCGTGGAGGATGATTTGGAACTGCTGAAAAAGATCATTTCTGAACTCTCTGAATTCCAATACGAGGGCGCCATTGTCAGCTATTTGGATGAGCCGGAGGTCATGAAGGAGATTCAGAATTTGCGCCGCCGGATGCCGGTGGTTTTGATATCGGCCAATGATATGCGCACGGATTTTGACATGGTTTATTTGGATGTATGTGAGGCCACATGCAGTGCAGCCAGGCATTACATTCAAAAGAATTATCAAAACATTGCGTTTATTGGCGGCGGAGCGCCAAAAGCTCCGCGGATCATTATCAAGAAAAAGCTGGCTGGATATTTGAAAGCCATGGAAGAAGTTGGCCGGCAGCCTCTTTTGGGAACTTCCGAGGAGAGCATGACCGAGGAACTGGCAGATGGCATGACGGCGGGTATTTTGGGCGCGCAGAGCTTGGTCCGGGGCGGACTCAGACCGGATGCGATTATCTGCAGCCTGGATATTATCGCCATAGGAGTAAACCGGTATCTCAGAGAGAATGGATATCGCATACCGGAGGATGTCGCGGTGGTTGGATTTTCAGGTACTACACTGGCCAGTATCTATGACCCGGCGATCTCCACCATTGTTCAGCCGCTGGATGATATGGCGCGCGGCGCACTGAGTCTTCTCCTGCGGCGGATCAAAGATCCGGAGTGTGAGCCGAAGCGGCTTTCTTACCAGACGTTTTTGAGAGAGGGAAAAGTCCCCTGAGTTTCAAAACAAGCAGAAAGATACTGCTTGTTTTCTCGAAAATGAAATCGTTTTCAGAAAAATGAAATCGTTTTCTTAACAAGGAGTGAATTGTGAAATGAAAATCAGCTGCCTGCCGGTGTCGCTGTTTGGCGACGTGCAGTCCGGGAAGATGTCCCTGAAAGAGTGGGCGAAGAGCGCCAAGGAGATCGGCTATGACGGAATTGACATCAGCCTGCTCATGATCACAGGACATACCCAAACTTATATCGATCAAATCCGCAGAGATCTCCGCGAGGTGGGGCTGCCCATTGTTATGGCAACGACTTACCCGGATTTTACACACCCGGACCCCAAGCAGCGCCGCCGGGAATTCGATTATTTGATGCGGGACATTGCGGTATGTGATGCGCTGGGAGTGCAATATCTGCGTGTGCTGGCAGGACAGGCCCACGCGGAGGTCAGCGCAGAAACAGGGATTGCCCTTGCCGTTGAGTATTTGCAGCAGGCGGATGCGTGCGCACAGAAATATGGGGTACGCCTGCTCTATGAAAACCACGCCAAGCCGGGCGCATGGGACCGTGTCGATTTCAGTTATCCCCTGGATATTTTTATGAAAATTTTTGATGCATTGAGAGATACTAGCATCGGTTTGAATTTTGACATCGGAAACATTGTGGCCCAGGGGAAAGATCCCCTGGAGGTGCTGGACAAAGTGATAGACCGTGTGGAGACAGTTCATATTTCGGATATGGCGGAAAAGGGGCGGTTTTTGCCGGTTGAGATCGGGACAGGGGTATGTCCCATAAGGGAGGTGATCGAAAAGCTTCACAGCCATGGGTTTGACGGCTGGCTTTGCATCGAGGAGGCCAGCCAGCACGGACTTTCCGGCATTGCCCACGCATGGAATTATGTGCACGATTTGGTAGCAGACATATGAGGGACCTGGGGTCAATTGTCCACTAAGGACTTTTGGAATAACTAAAATGAAAAGGAGATCAGTTCATATGAAGAAGCGTATCTTGGCTCTTGCGTTATCCCTGCTGATGATGGGATCCCTTCTGACAGGCTGCGGCGATTCTTCCGGCGGCAATACCGTCCAGTCGGACGGAGGCGCGGAGGGGGAGAAGGCAACGGCTGAACAGCCCCTGAAGCTGACCTATGCCACTGCGGAGCAGGCGAATATGGCTGCGGGACAGACGTCGTACTGGGTTGTGGATCAAATCGAGAGCCGCAGCGAAGGTGCCATTGACATTGACCACATTGGAGAATCGCAGCTGGGAACAGATGGAGATTTGATCGTTCAGCTGATGGATGGAACGCTGGACATCGTGGCCGTGGGCACCAGCGCATTTTCCACCTATACCACGTTGTTTGACGCGGTGCAGGCGCCGTTCCTGCTGAATGGCTATGAAGATGAGTACAAGCTGTTCACGTCCCAGGAATTTATGGACATTGTGGCAGAAGTGGAGGAGACCTTTGACATCAAGTTCCTGGGCTTTTCCGAAAACGGCTTCCGCCAGTTTGCCACGGTGGATCACCCCATTACCTGCGTGGATGATGTGAAGGGCCTGAAACTGCGGGTCATCAACACAAACCTCCTGACCAACTACATGTCCGCTCTGGGCGCCAATCCCACCTCTTTGGCGTATACGGAGGTGTACTCCGCGCTGCAGAACAAGGTCATCGACGGCGAGGAGATCAACGTGAGTTCCTGCGCCAGCCAGAAGCACTATGATGTCATCAACTATCTTTCCATCGCAAATATGTACTGCTTCCCCGCCACATATTGGATGTCCGGAAACACCTATCGCTCCATTTCCGAGGAAGACTTCAACCTGATCAAAGAATGCTTCATGGACGGCGCGGAGCGGTGCTTCGACACTCTGCTGTATGAGCTGGACGAGCAGTTCCTGCAGGAGTGCATCGATGCGGGCGTGGAAGTCAACTACATTGAAGGCGAGGCGCTGGAGGAATTCCAGGAGATCGCAGAGCCCTTCCTGGAGGAGGCCCGCGAATCGGATCCCAAGGTCGCCGCAATGATCGACTATGCACTGTCCATCCGCAGCTGAAGGAATTCGGGAAGCCAGAGCATTTGAAATGAGGTGAAAGATTTGTATCATCTGTTTCGCAAAACCATTGACTTCCTTTACCGGGCGATCATGGCTACGGTTTCTGTCGCGCTGGGATTTATGATCGTACTGGCATTTGTCGAGGTAGTTCGGCGCTATCTGCTGGGAAAATCTTTCCTGTGGGCGGATGATTTGATCAGATATCTGATTATCTATGTGGGATTTGTGGGCGGCGCAGCGGCTTATAAAGACAATAATCTGGCGTCTTTGGACCTGGTCACAAGACTTCTGCCCCATAAGGTGCAGATCGTGTTGGAGATCCTGGTCAATACCGTGGTGACAGCTGTGATCGTGTTTTTGCTGTACTACTCTGTGAGCGCAGTGCAGGCGCCCAGCATTAAAAATTCCGTGGGCGTGGGACTGAAGATCGCCATGTGGATCCCCTATATGGCATTGCCGATCGGATTTGTCATTATGCTGCTGTTCTCCGTGGAGAAGTATATTGACATGTTCAAAAGACTTGTGAAGGGAGGGGCATGCGAGACATGTTCGCAGTAGTTCTTGCGGTATTCTTTGGCTTTTTGCTTCTGGGCGCCCCCATTGCATTCGTCCTTGCATTGACCGGTGTGTCCCATTTGGCATTCATGTCCTTTGACTACTTTTCCATTATCCCCCAGCGGATGTTTGCAGGAATTAACATTACCAGCCTTACGTGCATCCCCTTCTTCATTGTAGCAGGAGAGCTGATGAACGGAGGCGGCGTTACCCGCAAGCTCCTGGACTTTGTTCAGGAAATCGTGGGCTGCATTCGGGGCGGCTTGGCGTACTGCACGATTTTTACGGCGGCCCTGCTCTCGGCCATTCTTGGAAGCAGCAACGCGGTGGCATCGATCCTCTGCAACACCATGATCCCCGATATGGAAAAGTCGGGATATGACCGGGATTTCAGCGGCGGTCTGATCGCAGCTTCGGGCATGTTGGGCCCCATCATTCCGCCCAGCACGACGTTCATCTATTACAGCGTGCTGACCGGCTGCTCGGTGAAGATGCTGTTTATGGCAGGCATCATCCCCGGCATCTTGATTGCACTGTCCTACTGCGTGGTTGTGTTCTTGTATGTCCGCAAGCACGACCTTCCCCGTGTGTTTGACCGCATCCACGTGGGAAGACTCTTCCGGGCCTTTGTTGCCGCGATCCCCGCGCTGATGGTGCCGGTCGTGATCGTGGGAGGCGTTCTGGCAGGAATTTTTACGCCCACGGAGTCCGGTGCGGTTGCCTGCTTCATCGCCTTTGTGGCGGGACTGTTTTACAAGAGCCTTCGGATCCGGGAGATCCCCCAGATGATGCTGCGGGCGGCCAAGTCCTCCGCGTCCATCATGTTCATCATTGCCTGCGGAAATATCATGGGCTGGTCCATGGCGGTGGACGGCATTCCGGCCATGATCCAAAATGCGATTTTGAGCGTGACCGATAATTATTACATTGTGATCGCCCTGATGCTGATCATCTTGATCATTGTGGGCTGCCTGATGGAAGCCACGGCGGCCATGCTGATTTTCTCCACGGTGTTTTTGGGCCTGGCCAATGCCATCGGCATGGATACGCTGCATTTCGGCCTGGTATTCTGCCTGATGCTGGTTCTGGCGCTGGTGACTCCCCCTGTGGGAATGACCCTCTTTGTGACGGCGAATGTGGCGGGGCTGGAAGTCCGCCGGATCAGCAAAGCCATTATTCCCTTTGTGATCGCAGCGTTTGCAGTCATCGTACTGATCGCTTACTGGCCGGATCTGGCCCTTTGCCTGCCCAAACTTTTCCTGGGATATGAAGCAGTTTAGCTGAATTAGGAGGCGTTGATTATGCGGGAAGGATTTTTGAATGGCGTCATTGACATGCACCTGCACGCAGGTCCCTCCGTAGCCAATCGCTACGTGGACGGTGCGGAAATGATGTATCTTGCCAAGCGCGCCGGATATCGTGCATTTGTTATTAAGGATCATTATTTCCCCACGATGATGAGTGCGAAAATCGTGGAAAACCACCTCAACAATACGACGGGGATCCGTGTTTTCGGCGGAATTGCCCTAAATAACTCCGTGGGGCTTTTCAACCTGCATGCATTGGATGCCGCGTATGGGATGGGTGCAAAGCTCGTATGGATGCCGACGGTTTCGTCAAAACGGCATATTGACGAGCACAAGGGACATTTCCCCGGTTCGGGAGATATGAAGGTCCCGGAAAAACCGGTTTATTACCTGGATGAGAAGGGCCAGCTTCTGCCGGAAGTGGTTCGTGTATTGGACTTTGTGGCGGAGCGTCCGGATCTGATCCTTTCCACGGGACATGGCAGCGTTGCGGAGATCGATGCTCTGCTCCATGCGGCCGTGAGAAAAGGCGTAAAGAAGATCATCGTGAATCATCCCCATTTTCTCATCGGCGCATCCATGGAGGACATAGAGCGTTGGGCTGACCTGGGCGCGTACATCGAATTGAATTCCGGCGTGTTTACGGAGGTAAGCAATACCGGTGTGGTGCCGCACTCGGTCATTTCCAACATCCTGAACGTGGTGCCCATGGAAAAGATCGTTGTGGATTCGGATTTCGGCCAGATGAAAAACGGAGACCCGGTCGCACACCATGCACAGTTCCTGGACGTACTGCTGTCGGAGATCGGCCTTTCTGAAGCGCAGGTTTCCCTGATGGCCAAGGAGACCCCGGCCATGCTGCTGGGCATCTGATTCAAAAACCCCAAGAGGGAATAAAATAGGAGGTAATCGTATGTCTTTTGTTCCTGAAGTAATGGATTTCAACAAGGTGGAATGGACCAACGTGCGGGAGAAGATCCGCCAGGTCTGCTATCAGGGCGCCCAGTCCATGACGTGCACCCTGGGCGAAGTGACGCCCGGTCATACGGTAGGACCGCATGCGCACAAATATGAGCAGCTGGTGTTCATCATGCAGGGAGAGGCGGACTTCTATGTGGACGGCGTCCCCTATCGCCTGGGCCCCGGCTCCATGATGGCCATCGCGCCCAATGTGGAGCATTACATCTGCGCGGTGGGAGACGTGCCGGTTCTGAACATGGACGTATTTGCGCCCAAGCGGCCGGACAAGCCCGATCCTGAGAGCGACAGACGTGGTGCGGAGATCGCGGCCAAAAAGGACTACCGGCTTTCCAGCAAGCTGGCGGAAAGCGAAGAGACCCGGGCGAATTTCCCCATCTTCAAGGTTCCCTATGACAGCATTAAGGACCTCAAATAAAGCCTAGTACTTACAGCTGCGGGCAGAAAGTGGATCTTTCTGCCCGCAGAACGACACCCGCACGATCCGCTTTTATAACGGGAATTCTATTGAGATGCCGGAGGCAGGAACATCATGGAGCTGAACAATCCGCTTGGTGTGATCACATTGCTGTGGTCAGAAAATTTTTGCGAGAAAGATCTGTGGGTTTTTGAAAAAATTCGGGAAATGGGATTTACCTCCGTGGATATAGCGGTGGGAGATCCGGACATTTTCCCGAAGAAACAGGCGGCGGCTGCGATCCGGCGCACAGGACTTCTTCCTGTTGTCACGAAAGCGCTGCCGGCTGCGTGCAATCCCATCTCACCAGACCCGCACCAGAGAAAAGCGGCGACAGAGTACCTGAAAAAGGTGATTGACATTGCCGAGGCGGTGGAAGCGCCGATCGTAGCGGGCGTGATCTATGCTGGATGGGGGTATCGGACCGGACGTCCCAGAACACCGGATGAATGGAAAAGAAGTGTCGAACATATGCGTGAGGCGGCAGAATATGCCGCGGGCGCAAACATCGTGCTGGCTCCGGAAGTAATCAATCGCTATGTGACACATATCCTGAATACGGCGGAGGACGGCGTGCGGTATTGCCGGGATGTTGGGATGGACAATGTGAAAGTCCATCTGGACAGCTTCCATATGATGATCGAGGAACGAAGCATGTCTGAGGCGATCCGCACGTGCGGCCAGAAGTATTTGGGATATTTTCACACCTGCGAAAATCACAGAGGAATCCCGGGCACAGGGCAGGTGCCGTGGGAGGAAGTGTTTACAGCGCTGAAGGAGATCCATTATACCGGACCGATGGGGATCGAGTCTTATGCCCCTACTTTCCAGGAATTGGCGGGGAACAGCTGTATTTGGAGGAGCTTTGCGTCTTCCGGAGAGGAATTTGCAAGACAGGGCCGGGAGAATCTGCTGAGAATCATCCATGAAATCTAAACAAGAGGCTTTGACCAAGCAGAGGATCCTGGCCGGCATATTCCTGATGGTGCTGTCATCAGCTTCCTTTTCCGCTATGCAGCTTATGATCCGATACTCCAATGTGGACGGAACATTTCCGCTGATGGAACAGGTTTTTTTCCGTAATCTGGGGAGCTTTATCGGAGCATGGATTGTACTGCGGAAGAAGGGGGAATTTCCTCTGGGAAGCAGAAAGGTCCAGCCGTATCTGATGGGCAGATCTGTTGCCGGCGTATTGGGGATCATTACATTTTTCTATGCCACCAACCATGCGCGCATCGCAGATGCAAACATTTTGAATAAACTGTCTCCTTTTGTTGTGACGGTTTTGTCCGCGGTGTTTCTTGGTGAAAAAGTCAGGAAGGTACAATACGCTGCGCTGCTGATATCCTTTGCCGGCGCGTGGATTGTCTGCGGACCGACGCTGGATTCGGCGCCGCTTCCGGTCCTGGCTGCCCTGGGCAGCGCGGTGTTTTCCGGAATCGCGTATACGTTTGTGGCGGCGCTGAAAGATAAAGCGGACCCTCTTGTGGTTGTGATGCACTTTTCCACACTGAGCGTTGTGTGCGCGGCTTTGTGCATGATACCCGACTTTGTGGTCCCAACGGCGTCACAGATGCTTTGTCTGCTTTTGATCAGCGTTTTCGGCTCGCTGGGACAAGTTGCCCTGACGTATGCATACCGCTTTGCACCGGCGTCCGAAGTGAGCATTTACAACTATTCCGGGATCATCTGGTCTGCCTTGCTGGGATGGATCTTCTTGGGTGAGCGGGTTTCCGCCGCCACGGTCCTGGGTGGGACCATGGTCGCAGGTTCCTCCCTCCTGGCATTTATATGCGGTAAGCGCAGGCGGCAAAGGGAGCTGCAAAGCGGAGACTAGACGAAAAACTGCCGCAAGAAAGGATATGTGGAAGGCTTTATGAAAAAGATCGCTCTGATTCACACGGTACGAACGGGATACCTGGATTTTGGCAGGGAAGTGGCGGCTGCGTTTCCCGAGGTTGAGGTGACCAATCTGCTGGACGAGCACTTGGCAAAGGAAGCTGTGGAATCGGGGATGTCTCCGGCATTGGCCGATCGGTTTTTGTCCGTTGCACAGCTGGCCGAGAAAACCGGCAGTGATCTGCTGGTGTGCACATGCACCTCCATGATCCCCGTTGTTGATGTGGTTCGGCCCTTCTTATCGGTCCCGCTGATTTTGATTGACGATGAAATGCACCGCTGCGCGGCGGCCCTGCATCAGCATGTTACCGTGTTTGCCACGGCGGAATCAGCACTGAAGCCCACCGTACAAAAGTATAAGGATCAGGTTTACCGCCAGACCGGGCACATCCCTGAGGTTTCTGCTGTGGTTTGCCCGGAGGCAAATATCTATATGCGGACCGGGAATATGCAAAAGCACGATGAGTTGGTTTTGCAGTCGGTGAAAACAATAAAAAACGCGGAAGTGATTATCCTGGCACAGTATTCCATTACGCACCTTTCCGGGCAGATACAGGCGATCTGCGGCGGCCGGGTGCTGGGAAGCGGGGAGTACTGCATACAGGAAATTTCCCGCATCCTTGGTCAGAAAGTGCAGAGCAGAAATTAAGGATCATCTAAGGATTATCGGAAAGAGCAGGTTTCCTATGGAAAAGAATAAGCTGACGCATATTTCGCAAGTGGGCCTTTGCGTGAAGGATCTGGACGCGGTGGTCCAAGGAATGGAAAAAGTCTTTGGGGTGAAGCCGGACCGCTATGGGGAGACCCCCAGGACAAAGCGGTATTACCAGGGCCGTGAGGCGGAATTTGGCGCACGGCTGGCCTTCTATCATTTTGCCAACATTGAAATCGAGCTGATGCAGCCAATATACGGTGACAGCGACTGGGTAAAGTACCTGGAAAGCGGAAGAGAGGGACTGCATCATATCCGCTTCAGTGTGGATGATTTTCAGGGCGTTGTGGCGAGCATGGAGGAAAAAAATATCCCCTGTCTCATGGAGGGACTGTCCGTAAAATCAGACAAGCTCCGCTGGGCCCTGTTTGATACGGAAGATCTCATCAAGTTCCCGGTAGAGATTTTCAATGAGCTGGAGTTCCGCCCGGAAGATCTGTGAAAAAAACCGGGGACAAAATGCGGAACAATGATGGACGGGCCGTGATCCTGTACGGCTCAAAGAGATACCGGACGCAGTAAGGAGCATAACGATGGAAATGCGAAACTACATCAAAGAGAAGCTGCAAAAAAACAACTATGTTTTGGGCGCTTTCGTTGCCTCGGGCTCACCCATGAACTGCGAGTGCCTTGCGATCAACGGGATGGATTTTATCATCATTGACGCAGAACATGCCCAAACAAGCATGGAGACCATGGTGGAGATGTCCAGAGCGTCGGAGCTTTACGGCATGGCGGCGTTTGCCCGGGTATATGACCCCAGCGACGGACCGATGATGAGCCGCCTGCTGGATGTTGGGCTCCATGGCATTATGGTTCCGCTGGTGGAGACCCCTGAACAGGCAAAAATGGCGGTGGAATTCATGAAATTTCCGCCCCTTGGCAAGCGCGGCGCCAATGGCGGACGGGGCCCCCGCTGGGGAAGTTACAAAAACTATCGGGAGGAATCCAACCGAAACCTCTATGTGATCATGCAGTGCGAGACTTGCCTGGGCGTGGAGAACATCGATGAGATTTGCCAGACGCCGGGCCTCGACTGTGTTTTCATCGGCACAGGTGACTTGAGCCAGGATCTTGGCCATCCGGACGATCTGGAGCATCCGGAGGTGGTGCAGGCCATCGACAAGGTACTGAAGGCTTGCCAGAAGCATAAGATCGTACCCGGAATCGTTACAGCCAGTACCGAAGATGCCATCGCCCGGGTGAAGCAGGGATTCCAGCTGGTCACATGCATGAATGATCAGGTCTTTTTCCGGAAAGAAAGCGAGAAGCGCCTGCAGGCCATTCGCCGGGGCGTGGAGCAGGGGTGAACCATCCCCCGTGGACAAGGTCTCCGTCAAACGGCGGGGGCCTTTGTCTTATGCCGATGGAGGGGGCGATGCGCTTGCCGTTCCGGGTGTGGAAAATCTTCCTTGACATATATAGATAATCTATCTATAATCATATATAGATAATCTATATATAGGAGGCAAGCCTATGGATCTGGACAGGAGTTTCGTCAGCGGCAGTATCCCGCTTTTGGTCATGAAGCTGCTGGAGGACGGGGACCTGTATGGCTATCAGATGATCGAGGAGCTGCGGCACCGGTCGGACGATACCTTTCACCTGAAAGCCGGCACGCTGTATCCGCTGCTGCACGGACTGGAGGAAAAGGGGTTCGTGACAGCCTACGAGCAGGAGGCGGCGGCCGGAAAGCCCAGACGCTACTATCATCTGACGGACCAGGGCCATGCCGCCCTGCGGGAGAAGGAGACGTCCTGGAACATCTATGCCAGGGCGGTGGGGAAAGTGCTGAGGGGAGGTGCCTGCTGTGCCGGAGCATGATACCATCCAGGCTTATCTGGAGACTGCCGGGGAGCAGATCCGCTGGGGCCGGGCCCGGCAGGTGGTGATCCCCGAGCTGCGCCAACACCTGGAGGACCAGCGGGACGCCTTCCTTGCCGAAGGCCGTGAAGATGCGGAGCGTCTGGCGGTGGAGGAGATGGGGGACCCCGTGTC
>UMCH01074471.1_pt1 | contig 12540 bp, 9 predicted proteins | sample 1964201 | NCBI WGS metagenome assembly UMCH01 (sample SAMEA4835965, study PRJEB28245) | human gut metagenome | biome: gut microbiome; material: fecal sample | place: Denmark | collected 2008 | reverse complement strand
TAGCATCGCCGGCGAAGCCCGTCAAGTGGGGCCGGTCACTGGTAATCCGCGCCGGTGAGATAATTGTAGAAGGCGGGATTGACGTACAGGGTCGTCCGCTCCACCTTCAGCTCGGGGGCCTCCTTGGCCACCACCGCCTCGATGGCGCCGGTCTGGTCCGGCAGGCTGAAGGGATGGATGGTGTAGGCGCCGTTGCGGATCACGTTATCATAAATGAGCTTGAACTCGCTGTTCTGCATGGGTACCGTGGAGGTATACAGCGGCTGCCACCAGGCGCCGGCCAGCAGCGGCGTGGTCGCATTGCCGTCCGCGTCCACCCGGTCGTCGTACTTTTTGGCGTAATCCTCCACGATGCCGTGGAAGGCCTCCTTGTCGGCCACCGTCTCAAATTCCAGCTTCATGTCGTACTCCATGGCGTAGCACAGCCAACGGCCACCTTCGATGGCCCGCAGCTCATAGGTGGGCGTGGTCTCCACCTTGGTGGGATCGCCCCAGTCGGTCATATACTCGTAGATGGACACCTTGGGCTCCATCTGCACCTTGGCGTCGATGCCCTCGCTGTTCAAAAGGCCGATCAGCTGCACAGCGTGGGTGATGTCGCTGTGGCCATACTGCAGGGTGTACTCCGGCAGGAAGTTGGCGTTGTAGCCGTCATACTTCAGGTTGAAGCCGGTGCTGGCCCCCTGGATCACCAGCTGGGCGCCCAGCTCGGAGAGCGTGGCATCGTCAAAGTTGGCAAAGGAGTTCCAGGTGGACTGGATTTTGGCGTAGATATCCGGATCGCTGGCCATGCCCAGGTAATTGCGTCCCTGGCCGGAGATGTTGACCGCAGCCATCAGCATGTCCGCAGCGGTGTCCGCATCCAGCGCCGCGCCGAAGGAATAGGTGGACATGGCGATATCCGTATCCAGGGCGCAGGCAACATAGGGCGCATACGCCTCGGCCACACCGGTGACACCATAGGCCGCCAGGCGGTCCGCCGCCTTTCCGGCGTCCACAGGCGCCGTGTAGGTCAGGGCCAGCTCCTCCATGCCCGCAGCGCAGACCGCGGCCTTGGCCGCCTCCGCCACGGTCAGCGTGCCGCTGCCGCCGGTGGCGCTGCCGCCGATCTTCTTCAGCGCCGCGTCAAACTCCGCCCGGGTCACCTGGGCAGAGAAGGGCGCAATGTCAAAGTAGGTCTCAAGATACTGCTCGTTCTTCTCATCCGCCTCGTATCCGCCGATCCGCACCGCCTGCGCAGCGCTGTCCCAGACAACGCTCTTGCCCAGTGCCTCGCTCAGCGCCCGGGCAGGCACATAGGTGGTCCCTTCCGTGGAGAACACATCCACCGTTTTTCCGGTGACGTCTTTGGGCTGGAGCTTGCTGTCGTCAAGAACGATGCCGATGCCCGCCTTGACCTCAATGGTCTTTTCCACCAGGCTGGCACCTGCCGGGAGGGCCATGGCCAAGACCAGAACGGCCGCCAGCACTCCGGTGAAAATCCGCGGATGTTTGCGCATAAAGATTCTCCTTTCTTATGTAGGCAGCTGCGCTGCCGGTGCTGCTCCGTCAGGAGCCGGATATCAGCAAAAATGCCGCTTCGCCGGAAACTACGCGCCATTGCGAAGCGGCATCTTGCCGTTACTATTGATTATACGGGATTTAATGGAAAAAACAAGAAAAATTTTCTTTTTCCGGTTTTCTCACTTGTGGTAGAGCTTCTTCGTCTCATACCGGGGCTCGCAGCTGACCAGAATCCCCAGACGCCGCAGCAGGTTCTCGTCCACCTCGCTGAGCACCACCGTAAAGTGGGCGTCGCAGCCGCGGAGCTTGGGCAGCTGCTGCTGGGCAAGCTCCGCCAAGGGGTTGGTCAGGGCGGAGATGGTCAGCGCCATGAGCACCTCATCCGTGTGGAGCCGGGGGTTCTTGTGGCCCAGATACGCCGTTTTCAGCTTGCACACGGGCTCAAGCACCTGGGCGGAGATGAGCTCAAACTGATCGTCGATGCCGCCCAGGGCCTTGAGGGCGTTCAAAAGCAGGGCAGAGGCCGCACCCAGGGTGTCGGAGGTCTTGCCGGTGATGACCCGGCCGTCCGGCAGTACCATGGCGCCGGCAGGGCCGCCGGTGGTCTCCGCCTTCAAAAGGGATGCGGATACCGCCGGGCAGATCTCCGGCGTGACGCCCGACTGCTGCATGACCAGCTCCAGCTTGCGCACCGGCTCGTCCCCGCTCTTGCCCTGGAGCCGCTCCACACAGGCGGTGTAGTACCGGCGCAATATCTCCATGCGGCTGGCGGCGCAGCACACCGCGTCATCCACGATGCAGTTGCCCGCCATGTTCACGCCCATGTCTGTGGGGGACTTGTAGGGGGACTTGCCCTGGATCTTTTCAAAGATGGTGCTCAGCACCGGGAAGATCTCCACGTCCCGGTTGTAGTTGACGGCGGTCTTGCCGTAGGCCTCCAGGTGGAACGGGTCGATCATGTTCACATCGTTGAGGTCCGCCGTGGCCGCCTCATAGGCCAGGTTCACCGGGTGCTTGAGGGGCAGGTTCCAGATGGGGAACGTCTCGAACTTGGCATAGCCGGCGGTGATGCCCCGCTTGTTGTCGTGATAGAGCTGAGAGAGGCAGGTGGCCATCTTGCCGCTGCCGGGGCCCGGCGCCGTCACCACCACCAGGGACCGGCTGGTCTCGATGTAGTCGTTTTTGCCCAGGCCCTCGTCGCTGACGATGTGCTGGACGTCGGAGGGGTAGCCGGCGATGGGATAGTGACGGTAGCAGCGGATGCCCAGGGCCGTGAGCCGCTTCAAAAAGGCGTCCGCCGCCGCCTGGCCGCTGTACCGGGTCATGACCACGCTGCCCACATACAGCCCCAGCTGGCGGAAAATGTCGATCAGCCGCAGCACGTCGTCATCATAGGTGATGCCCAGATCGCCCCGCACCTTGTTCTTTTCAATGTCCGAGGCATTGATGGCGATGACGATCTCCACATCGTCGCTGAGCTGCTGGAGCATGCGGATCTTGCTGTCCGGCTCAAAGCCCGGCAGCACCCGGGACGCATGGTAGTCGTCAAACAGCTTGCCGCCGAATTCCAGATACAGCTTGCCGCCGAACTGGGCGATGCGGCGCTTGATCTGCTCGGACTGGGTGGTCAGGTATTTCTGGTTATCAAACCCGATGGCTCTCATAGGTAACGCACGACCTCTCCTCATATTTTCTGCAAAAGTATATCACAGCCCGCCCCGTTTGGAAAGGGCTTTGTCCGGCTGGGGACGCCGAAAAAAAGGTCGACCTATTAGGGAAATTTATTCCCGGTATTACGACTTTGTTCTTTACTTATGAAAAAACACCCGATATAATAGGTTAGGTTGGGCGCTTATGGCCCAATACATTACACCCGTAAATGTAAAACCGGGAGGGTTTTTATTATGTCAAATTGCGCCATCGTAGGCATCAACTGGGGCGACGAGGGCAAGGGCCGCATGGTGGATCTGCTCACCAGCGACTATGACGTGGTCGTCCGCTACCAGGGCGGCGGCAACGCCGGCCACACCGTGGTCAACGAGCTGGGCAAGTTCGCCCTGCACCTGTTGCCCTCCGGCATCTTCCGCAAGGGCGTGGTCAACATCCTGGGCAACGGCGTGGCGCTGGACTGCGAGAGCCTGTGGACCGAGATGCAGGACGTGGCCTCCAAGGGCGTGTCCATCACCCCTGAGAACCTGAAGATCAGTGACCGGGCCTCTTTGCTGCTGCCCTGGCACCGGGATCTGGACGGTCTGGAGGAAGCGCGCCTGGCCGACAAGAAGTATGGCTCCACCAAGCAGGGCATCGCGCCTTTCTACTCTGACAAGTACCAGAAAAAGACCGTTATGGCCGGTGAGCTGCTCTATCCTGAAAAGCTCTGGGAGCACCTGGAGGGCATTCTGGAGTGGAAGAACCTGATCCTCACCAAGGTCTACGGCGCCAAGCCCTACACCATGGACGACCTGAAGGCCTGGGTGGCGGACTACGGCGAGAAGATCAAGCCCTTCATCTGCGACACCGGTGCTTTCCTGCGTGAGGCAAGCAAGGCCGGCAAGTCCATCCTCTTCGAGGCCCAGCTGGGCTCCTTGCGGGACCTGGACTACGGCATCTATCCCATGACCACCTCCTCCAACGCCATCGCCGCCTACGCCCCTGTGGGCTCCGGCTATCCCGAGGCCAAGATCGAAAAGGTGGTCGGCGTGGTGAAGGCCTATTCCTCCTGCGTGGGCGAGGGCCCCTTCACCTGTGAGTGGTTCGGCGAGGAGGCCGAGCAGCTCCGTCAGGCCGGCGGCGAGTACGGCGCCAAGACGGGCCGGCCCCGCCGGGTGGGCCCCATCGACCTGGTGGCCACCCGCTACGGCGTGCAGTGCCAGGGCGCCACGGACATCGCCCTGACCAAGCTGGACGTGCTCAGCTACATGGACGAGATCCCCATCTGCGCCCATTACACCCTGGGCGGCGAGCAGATCGACTACTTCCCCTTCCCCGCCGTGCTGCCTGATGCCAAGCCCGTGTGGGAGTCCATGCCCGGCTGGAAGTGCGACATCTCCGGCGTGCGCAAGTGGGAGGATCTGCCCCAGGCTGCCCGTGATTATGTGGAGTATGTGGAAAAGGCCATCGGCTGCCCCATCACCTACGTGTCCGTGGGCGCCGAGCGGGACGCCATCATCCTGCGGTAATGACTGGAGGGGGAGCATCCCTCACCGAAGCTTCGCCTCCGGCGAAACCGACGATCCCTTCGGAGGCACCCGCCCGGGTGCCTCCTTACTTTTGAACGGAAGAAAGGTGGCATTGCCATGTCCAAAGACCGCTACGAATCCCCTCTGGCGTCCCGGTACGCCTCCGCGTTCATGCTGCATCTGTTCTCCCCCGACATGCGCTTCCAGACCTGGCGGCGTCTGTGGGTGGCCCTGGCCCGGGCCGAGCATAACCTGGGTCTGCCCATCACGGCCGAGCAGGTGGCGGAGCTGGAGGATCACATCACCGACATCGACTATGAGACCGCTGCCCAGCGGGAAAAGGAGGTCCGCCACGACGTGATGGCCCACGTCTACACCTACGGCAAGGCCGCCCCCTCCGCCGCGGGCATCATCCACCTGGGTGCCACCAGCTGCTATGTGACCGACAACGCCGACCTCATCATCTACCGGGAGGGTCTCCGGTACCTGCGGGGCCAGCTGCTGGCGGTGGTGGCCAACCTCAGCCGCTTCGCCGAAGTCTACAAGGCCACCCCCACCCTGGGCTACACCCACTATCAGCCCGCCCAGCTGGTGACCGTGGGCAAGCGGGCCACCCTCTGGATGCAGGACTTCCTGGCCGATCTGGAGGAGCTGGACTTCGTTCTGGACAACCTGAAATTCCTGGGCTGCCGGGGCACCACCGGCACGGAGGCCAGCTTCCTGGACCTCTTTGACGGGGACGAGGCCAAGATCGACGAGATGAACCGACAGATCAGCGCCGAGTTTGGCTTTGACAAGTGCTTTGACGTGTGCGGCCAGACCTATCCCCGCAAGGTGGACAGCCGCATCCTCTCGTGCCTGTCCGCCATCGCCCAGAGCTGCTACCGCATGGCCAACGACATCCGCCTTCTCCAGCACGACCGGCAGGTGGAGGAGCCCTTTGAGAAAAACCAGATCGGCTCTTCCGCCATGGCCTACAAGCGCAACCCCATGCGCTGCGAGCGCATCTGCTCCCTGGCCCGCTATCTCATGGCCGACGCCATGAACGCCCCCATGACCGCCTCCGTCCAGTGGATGGAGCGGACGCTGGACGACTCCGCCAACCGCCGCATTTCCATGCCGGAGGGCTTTTTGTGCGCCGACGCTATTTTGCGCCTTTGCCAGAACGTCACCGACGGGCTGCATGTGAACGAAAAGGTGGTGGAAGCCACCGTGCGGGAGTACCTGCCCTTCATCGCCACAGAGAACCTGATGATGGAAGCCGTCAAGCGGGGCGGCGACCGCCAGGCCCTCCACGAGATCATCCGCCAGTGCTCCATGGCCGCCACCGCCCGCATGAAGGAGGGCGAAAAGTGCGACCTTCTGAGCCGTTTGGCCGCCGAGCCCGCCTTCGGCATGACGGAGGCAGAAATGGAGGCCGTGCTGACGCCCTCGGCCTACATCGGCCGCTGCCCCAGCCAGGTGGACGCGTTCCTGGCCAAGATCCGCCCCCTGCTGAGCCAGGCCGCCGACGCTGCCCCGGACATCACCCTGTAAGGGCGTTCCTCGCAGCACGGACAAGTGTCCTTGTGCAAAACGATGATTTTTTCTCTCCTGCCGCCGGGAAAACCGGCGGCAGGTTTGTTTTATTTGCCGTTGACACCGCCCCGGCCGCCGTGTTACACTCCAACCATCAAAAATTCATAGCCAACAGCGTTGATGGAGAAAAGTACCGCGGGCGTTCCGGGCCAGTGAGCGGGGGAGAGTGGAAACCCCGTACCAAAGAACTCGCGGGAAGAACACTCCGGAGCCGCAATCCGAACGCGGGAGACCGCCAGTAGGTGCGACGGGTTGTGACCGTTACATCACACAGGCTTGATAGAGCCGGGAAAGGGGCCCTTACGGGGGCAAATTAGGTGGCACCGCGGATCGCAGCTATTCGTCCTAAAATTTTTAGGAGAAGGCTGCGTTTTTTATTTCCGGAGGTGCTTTTTTATGTGTTCCATCATCGGCTTTTCCAAGAAGACCCGCTCCGTATCCCAGATCCGCCCCTACTTTGAGCGCACCCATTCCCGGGGCCCCGACATGGCCCGCATCCTCGAGACGCCCACCGGCTACCTGGGCTTCCAGCGGCTGGCCATCATGGGCCTGACGGAGGCTGGCATGCAGCCGTTCCAGCTGGGTGGGGACTACGTGGTGTGCAACGGAGAGATCTACGGCTTCCGCGCTTTGAAGCGGCAGCTGATGGAGCAGGGCTACACGTTCCAAAGCGGCAGCGACTGCGAGGTGCTGCTGCCCCTGTACCACGAGCACGGCCTGGACATGTTCGCCATGCTGGACGCGGAGTTCGCCCTCATCCTCTACGACGGTGCCTCCGGTGAGCTCATCGCCGCCCGGGACCCCATCGGCATCCGCCCGCTGTTCTACGGCTATGACACCGACGGCGGCATCGTGTTTGCCAGCGAGGCCAAAAACCTGGTGGGCCTGTGCGCCGAGATCTGCCCCTTCCCCCCGGGTCACTACTACGCCCACGGCAAGTTCGTTCGCTACGCCGACCTGACGAAGGTGGACCACTATATCCGCGGCGATCTGGACACGGTGTGCAAGGGCATCCGGGACCGGCTCATCGCCGCCGTGGATAAGCGGCTGGATGCGGACGCCCCCTTGGGCTTCCTGCTCTCCGGCGGACTGGACTCCTCGTTGGTGTGCGCCATCGCCGGCCGGGTGCTGGGCAAGCCCATCCGCACCTTTGCCATCGGCATGGACACCGACCCCATCGACCTCAAGTACGCCCGGGAGGCCGCCGACTACATCGGCGCCGACCACATGGAGGTCACCATGACCCGTCAGGAGGTCCTGGACGCCCTGGAGGAGGTCATCGCCCTGCTTGGCACCTGGGACATCACCACCATCCGGGCCAGCATCGGTATGTACCTTTGCTGCAAGGCCATCCATGCGCGCACGGACGTGCGGGTGCTGCTGACCGGCGAGATCTCCGACGAGCTGTTCGGCTACAAGTACACGGACTTCGCCCCCAGCGACGAGGCCTTCCAGCAGGAGTCCAAAAAGCGGGTGGAGGAGCTTTACATGTACGACGTGCTGCGGGCCGACCGGTGCATCTCCGTCAACTCCCTGGAGGCCCGGGTCCCCTTCGGCGACCTGGATTTTGTCAAGTACGTCATGTCCATCGACCCGGCCATGAAGCGCAACACCTACGGCATGGGCAAGTACCTGCTGCGCCACGCCTTTGAAAAGGACCACCTGCTGCCCGACTCCATCCTCTGGCGCCAGAAGGCCGCCTTCTCCGACGCCGTGGGCCACTCCATGGTGGATGATCTGAAGGCTTACGCCGAGGAGCGGTACACCGACGCGGAGTTCGAGGCCCGGCGCTGGAAGTACGCCTACTGCACGCCCTTTACCAAGGAGAGCCTCCTCTACCGGGAGATCTTTGAAAAATACTATCCCGGCCAGGCAGCCATGATCTGCGGCTACTGGATGCCCAACCGCAGCTGGCCCGGCTGCGACGTGGACGATCCCTCCGCCCGGTGTTTGTCAAACTACGGCGAGAGCGGGAAGTGAAAGCCGCGATTTTTATAGGTATTACCCATTGCGTTCCGGCGATTTTATGGTACTCTTTATAGTAAGAAACAGAGGAGGATGAACGTATGAGCACCACACCCAAGCTTCCCGAACTGTTCGGGAGCATGGTTTTCAATGAAGAGACCATGAAAGACCGGCTTTCCACCGCGTCTTACAGCTCCTGGAAAAAATGCATCACCGACGGCACGTCGCTGGACCTGGCCACCGCCAACGAGATCGCGGAGGCCATGAAGCAGTGGGCCGTGGAAAAGGGCGCCACCCATTTCACCCACTGGTTCCAGCCCATGACCGGCATCACCGCGGAAAAGCACGAGGGCTTCATCTCCCCCGTGGGCGGCGGCAAAATCATGATGGAGTTTTCCGGCAAAGAGCTGGTGCGCGGCGAGTCCGACGCCTCCTCCTTCCCCTCCGGCGGCCTGCGGGCCACCTTCGAGGCCCGGGGCTACACCGCCTGGGACCCCACCTCCTTTGCCTTCATCAAGGAGGGCACCCTCTGCATCCCCACCATCTTCTGCTCTTACGGCGGTGAGGCTCTGGATAAAAAGACGCCCCTGCTGCGGTCCATGGACGAGGTGAGCCGCCAGGCCGTGCGCATCCTGCGTCTGTTCGGCGACACGGAGACCAAGCGGGTCATCCCCCAGGTGGGTCCCGAGCAGGAGTACTTCCTCATCGACAAGGCCCTGTACGCCAAGCGGATGGACCTGCGGATGACCGGCCGCACCCTCTTCGGCGCCAAGCCCCCCCGGGGCCAGGAGCTGGATGACCACTACTACGGTGCCATCAAGCCCCGTGTGGCAGCCTACATGAAGGACCTGGACGAGACGCTGTGGGCCCTGGGCGTACTCAGCAAGACCAAGCACAACGAGGCTGCCCCCTCCCAGCACGAGATGGCCCCCATCTATACGGACGCCAACGACGCCTGCGACAAAAACCAGCTGACCATGGAGATGATGAAGAAGGTGGCCGACCGCCACGACCTGGTCTGCCTGCTCCATGAAAAGCCCTTTGCCGGCGTCAACGGCTCCGGCAAGCATGACAACTGGTCCCTGGGCACCGACACGGGCAAAAACCTCTTCCGTCCCGGCTCCACCCCCCGGCAGAACGCCCAGTTCCTCCTCTTCCTGGCGGCCTTCGTCAAGGGCGTGGACGAATACCAGGACTTCCTCCGGGCCACCGTGGCCTTCGCCGGCAATGACCACCGTCTGGGCGCTCTGGAGGCGCCGCCTGCCGTGGTGTCCATCTTCCTGGGCGACGAGCTGGGCGCGGTGGTGGACTCCATCATCCACGGCACCGAGTTCAAAGAGCCCGGCAAGCGCACGCTGCAGATCGGCGTGGATGTGCTGCCGGCCATCAGCCTGGACAACACCGACCGCAACCGCACCTCCCCCATGGCCTTCACCGGCAATAAGTTCGAGTTCCGCATGCTGGGCTCCTCCCAGTCCATCTCCGGCCCCAACATCGCCCTCAACACCATCATGGCCGAGGAGCTGGAGCAGTTTGCCGACCAGCTGGAAAAGTCCGAGAACTTCCAGGAGGACCTGCAGGCCCTCATCAAGAAGACCTTCACGGAGCACCAGCGCATCATCTTCAACGGCAACGGCTATGACGAGGCCTGGATCGCCGAGGCGGAGCGCCGGGGCCTTTGCAACTTCACCTGCACCGTGGACGCCCTGCCCATGTATACCGCCCGGAAGAACATCGACCTGTTCGTCAAGCACGGCATCTACACCGAGGGCGAGATCAACGCCCGGGCGGAGATCCACATCGAAAACTACACTACGGTCCTCTCCATCGAGGCCAAGACCATGGTGAGCATGATCCGCCACGAGATCCTCCCCGCTGTCTCCTCCTACTCCGGTGCCCTGTGCACCCGGGCGGCGGAGAAGAAGTCCCTGGGCATCTCCTGCGGCTTTGAGACCTCCACCGCCGCCCAGATCTCGGATCTTGCCGACCAGCTCTCCGACATCTGCGGCAAACTGGAGCGGGACATTGCCGCCACGCCCGCCGAGGCCACGCCTGCCATGGTGTATAGCCACGACGTGCTGACCCCGGATATGCAGGAAGCCCGCCGGATCGCCGACCAACTGGAGACCCTCACCGCCAAGGACTACTGGCCCTTCCCGGTGTACTCCGACCTGCTGTTCTCCGTCTGACCCCGCAAAAACATCAAAAGCCGCCCGCTCCCAAAGGAGCGGGCGGCTTTTTCCGCGCCGGACACGGTCAGAGGATCACATCGAAAAACAGGGCCAGGATGGTGGTGACGATGCCGCAAAGGCCGATGGCGATGCCGCTCATGGCACCCTCCGCCTCGCCCAGCTCCAGGGCCTTGGCCGTGCCCAGGGCGTGGCTGCACGCGCCGATGGCCAGGCCCTTTTCCATGGGCCCCCGGGCTCTCGTCAGCCGGATGAGCAGCGGCGCGCACAAATTGCCCGCAATACCTGTGAGGATCACTGCCGCCACTGTGATGGGCACCATGCCGCCGTGGCCTTCGGCGATGGCGGTGGCGATGGGGGTGGTGACGGACTTGGGCAGCAGCGACACGGTCAGGGACTTGTCCAGCCCGAACAGGCGGCACAGCACCCAGATGGAGCCCACCGAGGCCACCGCACCTGCCGTGCACCCCACCAGCACCGGCAGCAAATTGCGCAAAAGGGTCTCCCGCTGGGCGTAAATGGACATGGCGATGCACACGGTGGCCGGAGACAAAAAGAGGTTGATGAGGCTGCCGCCCACATCATAGTTCTCATAGGGGATGTGGAATACGGTCAGCACCGCAATGACCATCAGCGCTGCCAGCACCAGGCTGTTGCAGATCACAAGGCCCGTTTTTTTCTGGATCTTCACGCCCAGCACATAGCAAAGGGCCGTCAGGGAAATGCCGAAAAAGGGAGAAGACGTCAGCTCCGCCATCACCGCTTCCCCCTTTCCATCCACCGGATGGTCAGCCGCACGGCCCACACCGTGACCGCAAAGGTCACCACCGTGGACACCAGGCAGATCACCACCAGCGCCACCAGATTGCTCCGCAGCACATCCGTATAGTTCATAATGGACACCACCGACGGCACAAAGAAAAACGGCAGATTCCCCAGCAGGAAGTCGGACTTTTCCTGAATGTGCTCTGTGCGGATGATCCCCACGCCCAGCAGCACCAGCAGCGCGGCCATGCCGATGATGCTGGCCGGCAGGGCAAAGGGCAGCACCGCCTCCACGCACTGACTGAGCCAGCAGATGCCGAACAGCAGCGCCACTTGCAAAATGATCTTCATGATACAACACCTGACTTATGCGAAAAGTTTCTCTCATTCTAGAGGCTTCCCCGCCGGAAGTCAAACCCAAGAAGCGCCCCGGTGCCATTTTCAGCGTTTCGACACAAGGACGTCTGTCCGTCCGTCAAAATCCTGTTAACATTTATTTTAAATTTTTTTGCTTGCACCCGCCAAAGCCATCGTGCTATACTCAGGGTGTTGTAAAAACCGGTATGGAGGTGCCCTGTGCAAAAACGCAGCCATAAGCTTCTTGCTTCCACGCTCTTGACCGCCCAGGACGGCTTTGCCGCCCGCCGCTTTGAGCTGGCTTTCCTGTTTGGTTCCTTTCAGCCCGACTGCAATCCCCTGACCTATCTGAAGGGCTCCCGGCGGGCCCGCAAGCTCCGGGGACATAACTATTCCAACTCCCAGCCCTATATCGCCTCCCGCATCGCCAAGCTGCAAAACCGGCAGCACTGGACCATGTGGCAGTACTATACTCTGGGCAAGCTCACCCACTACCTGGCTGACGCTTTCACCTATCCCCACAACGAAAACTACCCGGAGAGTCTGATCGCCCACCGTCAGTACGAGGACGATCTGCGCTCCTACCTTGCCCAGTACCTGCGCTTCCGCAGCCTGCGCAGCCAGCAGCGCCGCGCTGACCTGGCCGCCGCCATTGAGGAGCTGCACCGGCAGTATATGACCGCCCAGTCCTCCATGCAGCGGGACGTGCAGTATATTCTCCAGGCCACTGCCATGCTTATGGCCGGCGTGTGCCCCCAGGCAGGCTGAGCGGGGTATTGGTTTTTTCTGTGAAAATACGCCAGATTTTTTCTGCGTGTTTGTCAGAATTGTCACTTTTCTTTTCCCCTTGCGAGTGCTATCCTTTAAATATCTAAAGTGCCCGAAAGGAACGCAGTATGAATCACACCATGTTCGCAGCTGAATACCGTTACTTTAGCTTTACCTATTTTTACGGTAAGGCTTATTTCGGTTGTGCTGAACGTGCATGTGATTGATGGGGCGCT
>UMCH01046886.1_pt1 | contig 12554 bp, 9 predicted proteins | sample 1964201 | NCBI WGS metagenome assembly UMCH01 (sample SAMEA4835965, study PRJEB28245) | human gut metagenome | biome: gut microbiome; material: fecal sample | place: Denmark | collected 2008 | reverse complement strand
CCCGCCAGCGTCGGGTGCAACCAGCTCATCCGGGACGGCGCGGGACTGGTCAGTGACGCGTGGGACATCCTGCGGGAATACGAAGGGCGCTTCCCGGAAAAGCTCTGTGCGCCCGGGCAGGCATCGCCCCGGCCCCAGGTAACGGGATATCAGACTGAAAGAGCGGAACCGGCCAGGCCGGCAAAGCCTGTGGTAGACCCTGCGGAGCGAGGCCTCACCGACGATCAGACGGCGCTGCTGCGGGCGCTGGATGAAGAGGCGCCCATGCTGGTGGATGATCTGATCGAGCAGACGGACATCCCCACCCGGCGGGTGCTGTCGGCCCTGACGCTTTTGGAAATCGAAGGACTTGTGACACAGCACAGCGGCAAGCGCTATACCCGGGCTGTGGCACTTCGCGAATAAAGAGGAATCAATACGCGCCCTGCGGGGCGCCTGGAGGTAAATATGGCAGAATACAGCCTGGTCATCGTGGAGTCTCCCGCGAAGGCCAAGACCATCGGAAAATACCTGGGCAAGGACTTTGAGGTCAAGGCCTGCATGGGCCATTTGCGGGACCTGCCCAAAAGCACCCTGGGCGTGGACTTGGAGCACGACTTCGAGCCGGTCTACAAGCCCATCAAGGGAAAAGAAGACATCATCAGCGATCTGAAGAAGGCGGCCAAGGGCGCCAAGATGGTATACCTTGCAACCGACCCGGACCGGGAGGGCGAGGCCATCTCCTGGCACCTGAAGCAGCTTTTGAACCTGCCGGACGAAAAGACCCGCCGGGTCACGTTCAATGAGATCACCAAAAAGGTGGTGCAGGAGAGCATCCAGGCACCCCGGAACATCGACCAGGACCTGGTGGATGCCCAGCAGGCCCGCCGCATCCTGGACCGGATCGTGGGCTATGAGCTCAGCCCCCTGCTGTGGAAAAAGATCCGCCGGGGCCTTTCCGCCGGCCGGGTCCAGTCCGTGGCCACCCGCATGGTGGACGACCGGGAGCGGGAGATCGAGGCGTTCCAGCCGGAGGAGTACTGGACGCTGGACGCCAACCTTACCGGCAGCGATGTGAAGAAACTGCCCTTTGCCGCCCGATACCACGGCAAAAACGGCAAGAAGGCAGAGCTCAAGTCCGAGGCGGAAGTGGACGCCGTGGTCCACGAGACGGAGAACCTGCCCTTTACGGTCAAGTCCGTCAAGCGCACGGACAAGCAGCGTTCCCCCTCGCCGCCCTTCACCACCTCCACCATGCAGCAGGAGGCGTCCCGCAAGCTCTCCATGACGCCCCGGCGCACCATGGCCATCGCCCAGCAGCTCTACGAGGGCGTGGATATCGAGGGCGAGGGCACCGTGGGCCTCATTACCTATATGAGAACGGACTCTCTGCGCATTTCCGAGGAGGCCATGGCCGCCGCCAAGGAGTTTATCATCGGACGCTACGGCAAGGAGTACTATCCTGCCCGGCCCAACCACTACAAGGCCAAGGCCAGCGCCCAGGACGCCCACGAGGCCATCCGCCCCAGCAATGTCAACTGGACGCCGGAGATGCTGAAAAAGGACCTGACCGGTGAGCAGTACCGGCTCTACCGGCTGGTGTGGAGCCGGTTCGTGGCCTGCCAGATGGCCAACGCCGTCTACGACAGCGTCTCCGTGGAGATCGAGGCGGGAGAGCACAGCTTCCGCACCAGCTCCTCCAGCCTGAAGTTCTCCGGCTACACCGCCGTGTACGAGGAGGGCCGGGACGAGGAGAAGGAGGAGAAGGAGTCTCCCCTGCCCGCTTTGAAGGAAGGAGAAGTGCTGGGATTGAAGGATTTCAGCCGGGACCAGCACTTCACCCAGCCGCCCGCCCACTATACCGATGCCACTCTCATCCGTGCTATGGAAGAGCAGGGCATCGGCCGTCCCTCCACCTACGCGCCCACCGTGTCCACTATTCTGGACCGGGAGTACGTTATCAAGGAGGGCAAGTATCTGCGCATCACCAACCTGGGCCGGGTGGTCACCGCCCTCATGAAGGAGAAATTCAGCGACATCGCCGATCTCCAGTTCACCGCCCACATGGAGCAGAAGCTGGACTCCGTGGAGGAGGGCACCACGGCCTGGAAGGACGTGCTGCGGGAGTTTTACGGAGATTTTGACCGGGACCTCAAGCAGGCGGAAAAGGACCTGGAGGGCACCCGCATCAAGGTGCCCGACGAGGTCAGCGAGGAGATCTGCCCCGAGTGCGGACGTAACCTGGTGGTCAAGTCCGGCCGGTTCGGACGGTTCCTGGCCTGCCCGGGCTATCCTGAGTGCAGCTTTACCATGCCGCTGGTGGTGGAGATGCCCGGCCGCTGCCCCAAGTGCGGCGGGCGCATCATGAAGCGCACGGGCACCAGCAAAAAGACCAACAAGCAGTACACCTATTACTGCTGCGAGCATGTAAACAGCAAGGACGAGGCCAACCGCTGCGACTTTATGACCTGGGACGTGCCTGTGAAGGACGACTGTCCCGTGTGCGGCCAGACCATGTTCAAAAAGGCGGGGCGCGGCTTCAAAAAGCCCTTCTGCATCAACCCCAACTGCTCCAACTTCCTGCCCGAGGACAAGCGGGGCTATCCCCGCAAGAAGGCGGAGGGAGAGGAACCGGCGGCGGAAGACGGCTCCAAGGAGCAGGAGACCGGCGCGGAGGAAAAGCCCGCCGCCAAGAAGACGGCTGCGAAGAAGACCCCGGCAAAGAAATCCACGGCGAAGACGGCTGCAAAGAAAACAACGGCCAAATCCACCGCCAAGAAGAGCACGGCCAAAACCGCGGAAAAGCCCGCCGCTAAAAAGACGGCATCCAAATCCGCCGGAAAGAAGTCTAAAAAGACAGAGGAACCGGCGGCGGAAGAAGCGTGAGCGCATCCGGCGCGGGTGTGCCTGATACGGAATCTGACAAAGGAGAAACGCTATGAATGTAACCGTCATCGGCGCGGGACTGGCCGGCAGCGAGTGCGCCTGGCAGCTGGCCCAGCGGGGCGTACAGGTAACTCTGCGGGAGATGAAGCCCGAGAAAAAGACCCCGGCCCACGTCACGGAGGACTTTGCGGAGCTTTGCTGCTCCAACTCGCTGCGCAGCGACCAGCTGGAAAACGCGGTGGGACTTTTGAAAGAAGAGCTGCGGCGGCTGGGGAGCCTGATCCTCTCCTGCGCCGACGCCACCCGGGTGGAGGCCGGCGGCGCCCTGGCGGTGGATCGCCACGGCTTTGCCGCGCTGGTGACGGAGAAGATCCGCAGCCACCCCAATATCACGGTGGTCCCCGGCGAGGTGACGGATATTCCCGAAGGGGAGGTGGTCATCGCCTCCGGTCCCCTGACCTCCGATGCCCTGGCCGAGCGTCTCCAGGCCCTGCTGGGCGCGGAGAGCGACCTGCACTTTTTTGACGCGGCGGCGCCGCTGGTATCCGCCGAGAGCGTGGATATGGACAAGGCTTGGATGGGCTCGCGGTACGACAAGGGCACGGCGGACTATGTGAACTGCCCCATGAACGAGGAGGAGTACGACGCGTTCTGGCAGGCTCTGACCACCGCCCAGGAGGCGGAGGTCCACGGCTTTGAGGACAAGATGGTCTTTGAAGGGTGCATGCCGGTGGAGGTCATGGCCCGCCGGGGCCACGATACCCTCTGCTACGGCCCCCTTAAGCCCAGGGGACTGACGGACCCCCGCACGGGCAAGGAGCCCTACGCGGTGGTGCAGCTGCGGCGGGACAACGCCGACGGCACCGTCTATAACCTGGTGGGCTTTCAGACCCACCTGCGTTTTCCGGAGCAGCGGCGGGTGTTTTCCATGATCCCCGCCCTCCACGACGCGGAGTTCCTCCGCTACGGCGTCATGCACCGCAACACGTTTTTGAACTCTCCCCGGCTGCTGGACCGGTATTACCGGCTGAAAAAGGAGCCGCGCATCGCCTTTGCCGGACAGATGACCGGCGTGGAGGGCTATGTGGAGTCTGCGGCCTCCGGTTTTCTGGTGGGTGTGGAGACGGCCCGGCGCCTGATGGGCAAGCCGCCGGTGGACTTTCCCCAGGAGACGGCCATCGGCGCCCTGGGGCTGTACATCTCCAACCAGTCCGTCACCGCATTCCAGCCCATGAACATCAACTTCGGCATCATGCCGCCTCTGGGCTATAAGGTCAAGGGCAAGCGCAACAAGAACGCCGCCTTGTCCCAGCGCTCTTTGGACATCATCGATCAACTGAAAGAGGAGGTTCTCCCATGAAGATCATTGTGGACGCCATGGGCGGCGACAACGCCCCTCTGGCCCCGGTGCAGGGCGCCCTGGAGGCACACCGCGCCTGCGGCGTGGACATTTTGCTGGTAGGCCGGGCGGCGGAGGTGCTGCGGGCTCTGGAGCAGTGCGGCGAGAAAACGCTGCCTGCCGGTGTGGAGATCCGGGATGCCAGCGAGGTGGTGGAGATCGCGGACGATCCCGCCACCGCGTTCAAGATGAAAAAGGACTCCTCCCTGACCGTGGGACTGAACCTTTTGAAGGAGGGCAGCGGAGACGCATTCGTCTCCGCCGGCTCCACCGGCGCGCTGCTGGCGGGCGCCACGCTGCTGGTCAAGCGCATCAAGGGCATCCGCCGGGCGGCACTGGGCCCCAGCGTTCCCGTGCTGGGAGGACATGCCACCTTGTGCGACTGCGGCGCCAACGCCGAGTGCACCCCGGAGTATCTGCTGCAATTCGCGTTTTTGGGCAGCTTCTATGCCCAGAAGGTGCGGGGCATCGCCTCTCCCCGGGTGGGCCTTCTGAACATCGGCGCCGAGGAGGAAAAGGGCGATACCCTCCGTCACGAGACGTTTGCCCTGCTCACCAAGGCCCACCAGGAGGGCCGCATCAACTTCATCGGCAACATCGAGGCCAACGACGTGATGCTGGGCGGTGCCGATGTGGTGGTGGCCGACGGCTTTACGGGCAACGTGATGCTCAAGACCGTGGAGGGCACCGCCAAGTTCCTCATGAAGGAGCTCAAGGGCGTGTTCATGACCAGCACCAAGACCAAGCTGGCCGCGGCCATGGTCAAAGGAGATCTGGGAACCCTCAAGCGCAAGGCCGACCCCGGCGAGGTCGGCGGCACGCCGTTTCTGGGGATCTCCCGGCCTGTCATCAAGGCCCACGGCGGCTCGGATGCCACCGCCATCAAAAATGCCGTCCTGCGGGCCAAGGAATACGCCGAAAGCGGCTTCATCCAGGAGATCGAGGCCAACATCGACCATATGCGCGTGCGGCCCCAGGCGGAAAAAATTTGATTTGCTATTGACACCGGCGCAGTGGTTGCCGTATGATTACCCCAGCAACTATTTCCATTGAGAGGTGGATTGTTCGTATGTCGATCGAAGATATTTTTCAGTCTATGCGGGAGCTGGTGTCCGAGCACTTTGAGGTGGATCCGGAGGAGATCACCATGGACACCGAGTTTGAAAGTGACCTGGGCGCAGACTCCGTGGACGTGGTGGAGCTGGTCATGAGCGTGGAGGACACGTTTGAGATCGGCGAGACGCCGGAAGATGTGGTGACCACCCTGCGGACCGTGGGCGATGTGGTCAACTACATTGCCAAGAAAGTGGAAGATTGAGTCTGGAACGCCCCGCTTTGCGCGGGGCTTCCTTGTGAGGTGCCATATGCAGGAGCTGGAAAAGAAACTGAATTATACGTTCCGCAACCCCGAATTGCTGCACGAGGCGCTGAGCCACAGCTCCTACGCCAACGAGCACCGCTCCGCCGGCCGCCACAGCAACGAGCGGCTGGAGTTTTTGGGGGATTCGGTGCTGGGCTTCGTCACGGCGGAGTTTCTCTTTGTCCAGCACCCGGATCTGCCGGAGGGCGATCTGACCCGGATCCGGGCGGCCCTGGTGTGCGAGCAGAGTCTCTATGAGGTGGCCCGCAAGCTGGACCTGGGGTCCTATTTGAAGCTGGGACGGGGCGAGGAGGCCGGCGGAGGCCGCCAGCGCACCTCCATCCTGGCCGACGCCACGGAGGCGGTGTTTGCCGCCGTGTACTTGGACGGCGGCATCGGTGCCGCGTCCGCCCTCATCCATCGGGTATTGCTGGATGCGGAGAAGGAGGAGGCGGTGGAGGAACGCCGCCGGGACTACAAGACCGCCCTGCAGGAGCTGGTCCAGCGCCAGGCGGATCAGGTGCTCAGCTACCGGATGATCGGTGAAGAAGGGCCTGACCACGACAAGACCTTCCGGGCCCAGGTGCTGCTCAACGACCAGCCTGTGGGCACCGGCTCCGGCCACAGCAAGAAGGAGGCGGAGCAGTCCGCCGCCAAGGACGCCCTCAGCCGTATGGAGGGATAATAAACATCGTAAGCCATGGGAGAGCCGCTTCGGCGGCTCTCCTTGCTTTCGGGAAATACCGCTGGAATTTTTACCCCGGCCGTGCTATACTGACTTCATTATGAGCGAAATTAGGAGGCTTTGCCCATGACTTTGTTTTCATCCGTGATCCTGGGGCTCATTCAGGGAATCACCGAATTCCTGCCCATCTCCAGCTCCGGCCATCTGGCCATCGCCGAGCATCTGCTCCACACCACCGGCACCAAGACTCCCGAGTTTTTTGATGTGCTGCTGCACCTGGGCACACTGGTGGCGGTGTTTGTGGCCTACTGGTCCGATATCCGGGACATGATCGGGGAGCTGATCGCCGGCGCCCGGGATCTGGCTCACCGGTCCACGCCCAATCCCGTGCCGCCCGCCCGGCGGCTGATCCTGCTCATCATCGTGAGCACCCTGCCCCTTTTTGTGGTGCTGCCGGTGAAGGATCTGGTGGAGGGCCTGGGAGACAATATGTACTTCGTGGCAGGCGCTTTGCTTGTCACCGGCTGCCTGCTCTTTGCCAGCGACCGGGTGAGAAAGGGCCGCAAGACGGAAAAGTCCGCCACGCTGCTGGACGCGCTGGTGGTGGGTATCGGCCAGGCCATCGCCACCTGCCCGGGCATCTCCCGCTCCGGCACCACCATCACCGCCGGGTGCTTTGTGGGCTTTGACCGCAAGTTTGCCGTGCGCTACTCCTTCCTCATGTCCATCCCCGCTATTCTGGGCGCCAACATCCTCAGCCTGAAGGACGCCTTTGAAGCCGGGATCATCTGGGCCGATGTGCCGGTCTACCTGGTGGGCGTGGCTGTGGCCGCCGTGGTGGGCTATGCCTGCATCCGCCTTTTGAAAATGATCGCGGAGAAGGGCCGCTTCGGCTTTTTCGCCTATTACTGCTGGATCGTCGGCGCGCTGACGCTGGTGATGACCCTGGTGCAGAATTGACGCTTTTTCTATCCTAAGGAGGTTCAACGTGGCTGCCACACAAAAGAAATCCACTGCCGCAAAGAAGAAAAGTACATCCCGCAGCGGCTCCAGCCGGACCAGGAAGGCATCTCCGCCGCCGAAAAAGCCTGTCCGGCGGGAGGTCTGGGGCGTGACCTTTTTGGTGCTGGCGCTATGTGTATTTGTCAGTTATTTCGGCATTGAGGCCATTTTTATCGACGCCTTCGCCCTCCTTTTGAAGGGCCTTTTCGGCTATGGCTACTATCTGACGGGCCCGGCGTTTTTGCTCGCCGGCCTCATATTGATCTTCCACCACGGGCGGCCCGTGCAGCTGCGGGTGACCTGCACGCTGCTGCTGCCGGTGCTGCTGGGAGCACTGTGCCACATGGTGCTGTGCAAGGTGGAGTTCCCCGCCTCCGCGGGGACGCTCAAGCAGTTCTGGCTCACCGGCACCACCGTCACCTCCGGCGGCGCCGTCTGCGGCACCATCGCGGAGGGCTCTGTGCGGGTGTTTTCCAAGGTGGCCTCCATCATCGTCTTTACGGCGCTGCTGGCTGCGGCGGGCATGGTCTCCTTGCAGGTGACCTTCCGGGCCATGGTGGAAAAGCACCGCAGCCGTCCCCAGTATGAGCCGGAGGAGCCCCGCATCCATGTGACGCCGCTGGAACCGGCGCGCCGCAGCACGGAGCAGCGCCGGGCCGTGATCGACATTCCTCTGGATGAGACGGACGCGCCGTCTGCCCCGCCCAGAGAGGAGAAGAAGGAGCCCGGCCGCTTTACCGGCTTCTTCCGCCACAAGTCCGACCAGCAGAGGACACCGGATCAGGTGCTCTCCGAGCCGGAGACGGAGCGGGAGGAGCGCCGGGAGGTCAAAAAGACGCCCGCTATCCCCGCTGCGCAGGTGGTGGAAACCGCGCCTGTACGGGCTGCCGCGCCGGAGAGTCGTCCTGCGCCGGAGACACGTCCGGAGATCCGTCCGGCGGCGGAGGCGCGCCCTGTGACGGAAACACGCCCCGCGGCGGAGGAGAGCACGGCCAAACGGGACAAGCAGTCCCTTGCCCGGGAGGTGGCGGCGCAGACCGCCGCCGTCACGGCGGAGATCCAGGAAAAGCTCTCCGAGGAGGGAGACGACTACCAGTTCCCGCCCATTACCCTGCTGGAGCAGGGCAGTCAGGAGAACTTTGCCGAGGCAGGAGCAGAGCTGCGCAACAACTCCCGCCGTCTGGCGGAGACGCTTACCAGCTTCGGCGTGGACGCCACGCCCGGCGACGTGATCCACGGCCCCTCCGTCACCCGCTATGAGTTCGTGCTGGACCAGGGCGTCAAGCTCAGCAAGATCACGAACCTGGCCGACGATATCGCTCTGGCCCTGGGCGCCACCGGCGTGCGCATCGCGCCCATCCCGGACAAGATCTCCGTGGTGGGCATCGAGGTGCCCAACAAGCAGGTGACGCCGGTGCTCATCCGGGACGTGATCGAGTCCCGGGCCTTTACGGAGCACAAGTCCAAGGTGGCCTTCGCCCTGGGCAAGGACATCGGCGGACGGTGCATTGTGGGCGACATCGAAAAGCTGCCCCATGTGCTGATCGCCGGTACCACCGGTTCCGGTAAGTCCGTGTGCACCAACTCCCTCATCGTGAGCCTTCTCTATAAGTCCACACCGGATCAGGTGCGCTTTATCATGGTGGACCCGAAAATGGTGGAGCTGGCGCCCTATAACGGCATTCCCCATCTGCTCATCCCCGTGGTGACAGATCCCAAGAAGGCCGCGGGTGCATTGCAGTGGGCCGTGTTCGAGATGATGAAGCGGTACAAGACCTTCTCCGAGCGGGGCGTGAAGAAGCTGGAGGAGTATAACCGCCTGGCCCGCACCAGCGACGAGCTGGAGACGCTGCCCAGCGTGGTGGTGGTCATCGACGAGCTGGCCGATCTGATGCTGGTGGCCGCCAAGGAGGTGGAGGAGTCCATCTGCCGGGTGGCCCAGATGGGCCGCGCCGCCGGCGTCCATCTGGTGATCGCCACCCAGCGGCCCTCCGCCGATGTCATCACCGGCCTCATGAAGGCCAACATTCCCAGCCGCATCGCTTTTGCCGTGGCGTCCTCCCTGGAATCCCGCATCATCCTGGACAACACCGGCGCGGAAAAGCTGGTGGGGCGGGGCGATATGCTCTACGCGCCTCTGGGTGCCGGAAAGCCCACCCGGGTGCAGGGCTGCTTCATCTCTCCGGAGGAGATCGAGCGGGTGGTGGCCTTTGTCAAGCAAAGCGGCGAGGCCCACTACTCCGACGAGGTCATGGCCAAGATCGAGGAGTCTGTCCAGGAAAAGGAAAAGGGCGGTGCCAAGGGCGCGGCGGCAGAGCCCTCCGACGACGAGGGCGACGAGCTGCTGCCCGCGGCCGTGGACGTGGTGCTGGAGACGGGGCAGGCCTCCGTTTCCATGCTGCAGCGGCGTCTGAAGCTGGGCTACTCCCGTGCCGCCCGCCTGGTGGACCAGATGGAGGAGCGGGGGATCGTGGGCCCGTTTGAGGGCTCCAAGCCCCGCCAGCTGCTCATTACCCGGGAAAAGTGGCAGGAGATGCAGATGGGCTCCGCGCCGGAGGCCCAAGCGCCTGCCGACGGGGAAGATTGAGCTTTTTCTCGCTTCCTTCTTGACAAACGCCGCCAAAGACGTATAATGGTGAACGTATAAAAGCGATGACAAAGCCAGCTTCGTGAAACCGGCTCTCAGCGAGAGGGAACGGGTGAAAGCCCTCAGCCAACGCCGCGAAGCACGCCACTTTGGAGCGGTCCGCGAAGAGCGGAACGGTTCATCTCCGTTATCAGATGACATGAGATGCCCTTTTTCAAGGGGCAGATCAGGGTGGTACCGTGGAAGTATCTTTCGCCCCTGACGTCAGTCAGGGGCGTTTTTTTATTCCCACCGGCGGCGTACCTGTCAGCGCCGCCGTCCATGCGTCCAGGGCATCGCGAAACAAAATCAGGGAGGCATTATCATGAAATTTTCCAGTAAGATCCAGCGCTGCGAGCTCTCGCCCGTACGTAAGTTTTACCCCTATGAAGTAGCGGCGGTGGAAAAGGGACTGACCGTCCACCACCTGAACATCGGCCAGCCGGATATCGAGACCCCCAGGGAGTTCTTCGACGCTGTGGCCCACTTCAGCGACAGCGTCCTGGCCTATGCGCCTGCCCCCGGTGAAAACTGCTTCCTGGAGGCCACCCAGCGCTACTACGAGAGCCTGGGCTTCCACATCACCTGCGACGACATCCTGGCCACCTACGGCGGCAGCGAGGCGCTGCAGATCGTCCTCTCCTGCATCCTGGAGGAGGGGGACGAGGTGCTGGTGCCCGAGCCCTTCTATCCCAACTACACCACCTTCGTCAACATCACCGGCGGCAAGATCATGCCCATCCCCACCTCCCCGGAGGAGGGCTACCGGTTCGCCAAGCGGGAGCTCATCGAGCCCCGGATCACCGAGCGCACCCGGGCCATCCTCATGACCAACCCCGGCAACCCCACCGGCGTGGTGCTCAGCCGGGAGGAGATGCGGCTCATGGCCGACATCGCCAAGGAACATGACCTGTTCCTCATCAGCGACGAGGTGTACCGCGAGATCATCTACACCGGCGAGAAGGTCAGCTCCATGCTGGAGATGGAGGACGCCGCCGAGAACGTGGTGGTCATCGACTCCGTGTCCAAGCGCTTCTCCGCCACCGGCGCCCGGGTGGGTGCCCTCATCTCCCGCAACCGGGAGCTGATGGACCAGGCCATGAAGCTCTGCCAGGGCCGTCTTTGCACCGCCACGCTGGACCAGGTGGGCGCCGCCGCCATGTATGACCGGCTCAAGCCCGAGTACTACACCGACGTGCGGGAGGAGTACCGCCGCCGCAAGGATGCCGTGGTGGCTGCCCTTTCCAAGATCCCCGGCGTGGAGTTCCGCAGCCCCGAGGGTGCTTTCTACCTGATGGTGACGCTGCCGGTGGACGACGCGGAAAAGCTGCAGTACTTCCTGCTGGAGGAGTTCCAGGATAACGGCGAGACCGTCATGGTCACGCCCGCCGAGGGCTTCTACACCGATCCGGCTCTGGGCCGCAACAAGGTGCGCATCGCCTATGTGACCAACCCCGAGGATGTGACCCGCGCCATCGAGCTGCTGGGTCTGGGCATCCGGGCCTACAACGAAAAGCAGGGCCGCTGAGATGATCCGCCATATCGTCATGTGGAAATTCCGCCCCGGCACGGAGGCGGAGCAGGAGCGATTCCTGGAGGGCCTGCGGGGCTTGCAGGGGGTGATCCCCCAGCTGAGAGCATCCCAGGTGGCCCGGAGCGTGGGAGCGGACAACTACGACGCCGTCCTGGTCAGCGAGTTTGATTCGCTGGAGGATCTGGAGACCTACAAGCAGGACCCCCGTCATGTGGCGGTATCCGCGCTGTGCAAATCCATCCGGACCGACCGGGTGGCCGTGGATTACGAGATTTGAAGGGAACGCGCATTTCCGGCGCCCCGGCCCTATGGGGCCGGGGCGCTTTCCTCTTATACACCGGCAGGAGAGGCAAATGCGTGCGGGCGGAGAGCGCCCGGGAAAGGAAGTAAGACCATGCTGGCTTATACGTATGTGGAAAAAGGGAAGTTTGCTCTGGTGGAAAAGCCCCGTCCCCGTCTGCTGAAGGCGGGCGACGCGCTGGTGCGGGTGACGCTGGCCAGTATCTGCACCAGTGACCTGCACATCCTGCACGGCTCCGTGCCCCGGGCGGTGCCCGGCATCACCGTGGGCCACGAGATGGTGGGCATCGTGGAGGAAGTGGGGCCTGCTGTAAAGAACGTCCGGCCCGGCGACCGGGTGGCCGTCAATGTGGAGACGTTCTGCGGGGAATGCTTTTTCTGCCGCAACGGCTGGGTGAATAACTGCACCGATCCCAACGGCGGCTGGGCTCTGGGCTGCCGCATCGACGGCGGTCAGGCGGAGTACGTGCGGGTGCCCTACGCCGACCAGGGGCTTACGCCCATCCCGGAGGGGGTGTCGGATGAACAGGCGCTGTTCGTGGGCGATATCCTGGCCACGGGCTACTGGGCGGCGGACATCTCCGAGATCTCCAAAGGAGACACGGTGCTCATCATCGGCGCGGGCCCCACGGGCATCTGCACCCTCCAGTGCGTGCTGCTCAAGGAGCCGGGCCGGGTGATCGTGTGTGACATCGACCCGGAGCGTCTGGCGCTGGTGCGCCGCCATTGGCCCCAGGTGCTGACGGTGGGGCCGGAGCAGGTGGAGGAGCTGACGCAGGCATA
>UMCH01084549.1_pt1 | contig 12629 bp, 6 predicted proteins | sample 1964201 | NCBI WGS metagenome assembly UMCH01 (sample SAMEA4835965, study PRJEB28245) | human gut metagenome | biome: gut microbiome; material: fecal sample | place: Denmark | collected 2008 | reverse complement strand
CCCCTGCCAGCATCGGATTCAGCAGAAAACCATTGATGGGGTAAAGGATTCCGGCTGCGACCGGTACACTTGCCAGGTTGTAGATGAAAGCCCAGAAAAGATTCTGCCGAATGGTGCGTACGGTCAGAACGGACAGGTGAATGGCATCCGTAATCTTGTGCAGGTCGGAAGATATGATGGTCATTTTGGCCACGTCCATGGCGATGTCGCTTCCTTGTCCCATGGCGATGCTCAGATCTGCCTGAGCCAGAGCGGCACTGTCGTTGATTCCATCGCCGACCATGGCCACACAATGTCCCTGTTGCTGAAGCTCCTTAATGAAAGCGGCCTTTTGTTGCGGAAGCATTTCTGAGCGGAATGAAGTAATACCGACTTGTCCGGAAATAGCCTTGGCAGTCGCTTCATTGTCGCCGGTCAGCATGTATACTTCGATACCTTTCTGCTGGAGTTCCCGGATGGCAGCAGGAGAGGACGGCTTGATCCGGTCGGTAATGGCTGCCAGTGCCAGTGCTTTTTCTGTATCGGCAAACCAGATAACCGTTTTGGATTCGGCAGCCAGTTGCCGGGCTTTGTTCTGTAAAGCATCTGAAATGGTTATGCCTTCTTCCTGAAGCAGACGAAGATTGCCGGCCTGATAACGCTTTCCGTTGATTTGTCCCCGTATGCCTTTTCCTGTGACAGATTCAAACTGTTCTACCGGTAAGGCTTTTTCGTGCAGATGTTTGCAGACGGCTTCAGCAAGCGGGTGTTCGGACAAACTCTCCAGGCTGAAGAAAGCTGCTTCGCACTTTTCCTGTTCGTTGTCCCAGATCAGATCGGTCACTACAGGACGTCCTTCGGTCAGAGTTCCGGTCTTGTCGAGGACGATGGTATCAACCTTGCGTGCGGTTTCCAGACTCTCGGCATCTTTGATCAGAATTCCCAGCTCTGCCCCTTTCCCGATTCCGACCATAATGGCAGTCGGTGTGGCCAGTCCGAGAGCACACGGGCAGGCAATGATCAGCACGGTGACAGCTGCCAGCAATCCCTGGGTAAATCCGTTGGATGGAGCAAGGAGCAGCCAGGCAAGGAAAGTAATGAATGCAATCAGCATAATGGCCGGAACGAACACCGAAGCGATACGGTCCACCAGTTTCTGTACCGGCGCCTTGCTGCCCTGTGCATCCTGAACCATCCGGATGATGTGGGCCAGCATGGTATCACTCCCTACCTTCTCAGCCTGGAAACGGAAACTGCCTTTCTGGTTGATGGTGCCGGCATAGACTTTGGAGGCTGTCTGTTTCCGGACCGGAACCGGTTCGCCGTTCAGCATGCTTTCATCCACATACGAACTGCCTTCGGTTACGACTCCGTCGACAGCGATCTTTTCTCCCGGGCGAACCTGAATGATATCGCCTGTGCATACCTGCCCGATGGCGATTTCCTCCGGTTCTCCGGATGTACTGATCCGGGTAACAGTCTGTGGCTGAAGTCCCATCAGCTTCCTGATAGCGGTTGAAGTATTCCCTTTGGCACGTTCTTCCAGCAGACGTCCCAGCAGGATAAAGGCAATGATGACGCTGGATGCTTCGAAATAGACATGCGGATGAATACCCCGGCTCAGCCAGAACTCCGGAAAGAAAAGATTGAACAGGCTGAACAGGTAGGCAATGCCTGTACTGTTGGCTACCAGTGTGTCCATGTTTGCCGAGCGGTGTCTGAACTGTTTCCAGGCACTGATAAAGAAATCACGTCCCAGCCAGAATACAACTGGGGTGGACAATATCCATAAAAGATATCCGGCTCCCGGCAAATCCATGAAAAACATACTGATGACTGAGATAGGGACGGCCAGGATAATGGCCCAGGTAGCACGGAACTTCAGCTGCCGGAATCTGCGGTTGTGTGCTTCATCGGCTTCCTGTGAAGCCTTTTCTTCCTGTGCCGTGATGACCAGGTCGTATCCGGCATTTTGTATGGCTGTCCGTAAAGCTTCGGGCGAACATGTTCCGGAATCATATTCCACAGTCGCTGTTGCAGCGGCATAGTTTACGCTGGCGCTGCATACTCCCGGCTGGCGGTTGAGCGTTTTTTCTACTCGTGCGGCACAGGCAGCACAGCTCATTTCCAGTACGGGGAAAGTTTGTCTGACGGTTTTTGATGCGTTCATATTATATTCTTCTTGATTCGCTGCAAAGATAGCGCTTTCAAAATGAAAGATTTTACGGAATTATGGAGGTGGTTTATATTTTAATGTTAACTTTGCCGCCCGTATACGATTTTACTTAAATATAATAATATGGAACTGATAGAAAATCTGTTTATGGGGTACCCCAATCTGTGGGGTGGCGGAGTGGCTCACTCTGTACTGATCCTGTCCCTTGTTATCACCTTGGGCATTGCTTTAGGAAAAATAAAAGTGGCCGGCGTTTCGCTGGGAGTCACCTGGATTCTGTTTGTGGGTATTGTTTTCGGACACTTCAACATGAACCTGAATGAGCATCTTTTACACTTCCTGAAAGAATTCGGACTGATTCTGTTTGTCTATTCAATCGGTCTGCAGGTAGGACCCGGTTTCTTCTCTGCATTCAAGAAGGGAGGCTTTACGCTGAATGTCGTTGCCATGATTGTTGTGTTTACCGGTGTTGTGATGGCAATCGTCCTGCATTTTGTTACCGGAACGCCGATCACTACAATGGTCGGTATCCTTTCGGGAGCTGTAACCAATACGCCGGGACTTGGTGCGGCACAGCAGGCAAACAGTGATTTGAACGGAGTTGATGCGCCCGAGATCGCCCTGGGTTATGCCGTAGCTTATCCGTTGGGTGTGATTGGCTGTATTCTGTCTTTGCTGGCTCTGAAATATTTGCTGCGTGTAAAGACGGCACAAGAAGAGGCTGAAGCTGAACAGGGAATGGGACATATTCAGGAACTGACTGTACGTCCTGTGACATTGGAAATCCATAATGGTTCCGTGAATGGAAAGACATTGCGTGAGATTCATCCGCTTGTAAAGCGTCGTTTTGTGGTTTCCTATATCTGCCGTGCTGACGGAGACGGAGAAATAGAGCTGGCGGGTGCAGACACTGTGTTGCATCTGAATGATAAGATTCTGGTTGTTTCTACTCCGATTGATGTGGAAGCCATTACCGTATTCTTCGGAAAACAAGTAGATATGGTGTGGGAAAAGCCTGATTCAAAATACATTTCCCGCCGTATTCTGATCACTAAATCGGAACTGAACGGAAAGATGCTGTCGCAGTTAAAGATCCGTCAGAACTTTGGAGCCAACATTACGCGTGTAAACCGTTCCGGTGTGGATCTGGTGGCATCTCCGGGACTTCAGTTGCAGATGGGTGACCGGGTAACAGTAGTCGGAAGCGAACTGGCCGTGAGTCATGCTGAAAAAGTATTGGGTAACTCATTGAAACGTCTGAATCATCCGAATCTGATTCCGATCTTCCTGGGTATTGCATTGGGATGTATTCTGGGTAGTATTCCGTTTGTGTTCCCCGGTATTCCGCAGCCTGTAAAATTGGGACTGGCAGGCGGACCGCTGATTGTTTCCATTTTGATCAGCCGTTTCGGACCGCAGTACAAGCTGATTACCTATACGACAATGAGTGCCAACCTGATGGTGCGTGAAATCGGAATTTCTCTCTTCCTTGCCTGCGTCGGACTTGGAGCCGGAGAAGGATTTGTGGATACGATCATTCACGGAGGAGGATATGTGTGGATTGCTTATGGTGCCATCATTACGGTTGTGCCGTTGTTCGTTGCCGGACTGATCGGGCGTTATGCATTGAAGCTGAACTATTATACTCTGATTGGAGTCCTTTCCGGTGCAACGACGAATCCACCTGCATTGGCTTACTCCAACGATCAGACTTCCTGTGATGCTCCGTCCGTAGGTTATGCCACGGTTTATCCGTTGACTATGTTCCTGCGCGTCTTGACCGCTCAGTTGCTGATCCTGTCGCTGGCTTAACAGGTTGTGATAACAGGTAAATAAAACTCATCATCATCTGTTTATGAAAAGCATAAAGTCAGATTTTTTGAGGACTATGCTTGTTGCAAGCATGATTCTACTGGCTGGTTGTCATGGCAAACCTGAGTTCATCTGACACACTGGAAAAAGGTCATGCAAACTGACTTGAAAACATGTTGAATCTGCTCTTGAGAGCTGAAAATTGTAAAGCCAACCAATTCAATGCTGTAGGTATGAATTGGTTGGCTTTACTTATGCTATGACGCTTGTCTCAGCTTATTTCTTGCCAAACTCCGGATCTATTTTCAGTAAAGCCGTGACACCGAAAGTGACCAGTGTGCATCCCATGATCCAGATGAAGAACAACTGATAGCCCAGACTCTCCTGAAGCCAGCCTGCAATCATGCCCGGGAGCATCATGCCCAAAGCCATAAAGGCAGTACAGATGGCATAATGAGCCGTTTGTTGTGTACCTCGGGAGAAATAAATCAGGTACAGCATGTAGGCCGTAAAACCGAAGCCATAGCCGAATTGTTCCGTAAAAATACAGGCGTTGATGGTCAGCAGTCCCGGTGAGTCGGCATAGCTGAGATAGACATAGACTATATCCGGAAGGGAGATGGCCCATACCATAGGCCAGAGCCACCGTCTGAGCCCGTGACGGGCAACTGCAACACCCCCCAGAATTCCTCCTAAAGTGAGTCCGATGGTACCGATTGTTCCCTGGGCAAATCCCAGCTGTTCGGTTGTCATTCCCAGTCCTCCTACCTCCGGAGTATCAATAAGGAAAGGAATACTCATTTTGGCGAGCTGGGCTTCGGGAAGCCGGTATAGCAGCATGAACAGAAGAGCGATGCCGGCCTGTTCTTTCTGGAAGAATGAACGGAACGTGTTCAGAAAAGCCTGAAACAGGCCGGAAGCTGAAGTCTGGCCTGCTGAAACAGCCTGTTCGGGACGGGGAAGACAAAATACGTGATAAACCCAGAGGCCCAGAAAAAGTCCGCTCAGTACAAAGAACGTCAGGCTCCAGGCATAAGTAATCCCTAGGGAAGTCTTTTCCAGATAACCGGCCAGCATAATCAGTAACCCTTGTCCGGCAATCGTTGCAATACGGTAGCAGGTGCTTCGGATACCTACATAGAGCGCCTGCTGGTGTGAAGTAAGAGCCAGCATGTAGAATCCGTCGGCAGCGATGTCATGGGTTGCAGAACCAAAAGCAGTCAGCCAGAACAGAACCAGTGTCGTCTGAAAGAAATGAGGAGCCGGAATCGTGAAGGCTATTCCGGCCAGACCGGCACCGATGAGCAGCTGCATGCTGACGATCCACCAGCGTTTCGTCTTGAGCAGGTCGACGAAAGGACTCCACAAGGGCTTAATGACCCATGGAAGGTTCAGCCAGCTGGTGTACAGGGCAACTTCCGTATTGGAAATGCCCATTCGCTTGTACATGACAAGCGAAAGAACCATGACTGCGACGTAGGGAAGCCCCTCGGCAAAATAGAGGGTGGGCACCCATTTCCAGGGTGACAGGTTTTGTTTCATGGTCAGTAACGTTTTTCAATGTCTGCTTCTTTGTAATAATGTTTCAGAATTTCCCGGTAGTCGTAACCTTGTTCGCCCATGACGGCGGCTCCGATCTGGCAAAGACCAACTCCATGTCCCCATCCGGCTCCTGTCAGATGGAACCATTCGGGTACACCGTTCTGTATAGGTCCCCGGTCAACGACAAAAGCGGAACTGAACAAGTGACTTTCAGAGAGGATGCGCCGGATTTCCAGTTCCTTGCCGATAATCATTGTCTTGCGGGTTCCGACAATTTTCAGTTTACTGATGCGTCCGGACTTTCCCCGTTCAACAGGTATCAGATCGATGATCTCACCATAATCACTTCGGGTGTTCCGGTTGATCAGTCCGGCAAGTTCTTCCTGAGTGTAATGTTTTTCCCACCGATAGAAGTCTGTTGTTTCGTAGTCGTAATTGTTCAGGATCAGTGAAAGGATCTGTTTGTCGTGCGTATTGCAGAAGCTTTCCGGTTGGGAACGAATCCATTTTCCAGCTTCCTGTTCGTTGGTAAGGTCAGGAAGGGGGATATTGGCCGTGCAGTCTCTGACTGCCTGAAGATACGGATAATTCTTCTCCTCCCAGCAATAGCTGAATTCCTCGGTAACTCCGCCACAGCATTTGGAAAAACGGGCATCGCATATTTCTCCTCTTTCAGTCAGTACCTCGCCGCTGGTCGTACGGACAGCTTCCGAAACATTGGGGCTGGTAGCCTTGGTGATGCCTTGATACCGCTGGCAATGATCATCGGCGCATACATCGAAGATGGTGTGTTCTTCGCGGTCGTACCATCTCAGGTACTCATTTTCGGTCTTGATGAATGAGAAGAATTCATTTCCTTTTTTCTCAGGCTGCTTTCTCCGTTGTATCTGGGCGAGCAGCCAGCTGCGTGAAATGACTGCATGTGCTTTCAGAAACTCCAGTGGTGCCGTGGCATTCATTTCGGAGGAGATGACGCTTTCCAGATACACTTCGGCCGGAAGCAGATTGATGGCAGCTATTTTCCCTTCGTGCACGACGAGTTTCAGAATACCCGGGAAAACCTGGGTCTCCTGCCGTTCCCAGTGGAAACCGATGCCGATGGTTACATTCTCCAGGGAAAAAGAGCAGGATTTCTCCAGAGGAGAAAAGGTCAGTTCGTGATAAATGTTTCCATTCCAGAGAATGCCTCCTTCGTGGAATGCAACGTCTTGCCGGTCGCAAACCGTACTTCCTTTGGCGGTGAAGTGTCCGTTCAGCGTAAACTGAATGGCCAGTGCGCTGACAATGCCTACGCTTATTTCAGGTTCTTTCATATTGCTTCGGTGTGATTAAAAGGATGGGGAAAGGCTGTTTCCGGTTTCCTGATAAATTTGGCAAATATCTTTTTCGGTTATTTTCTCAAAATCTTCTTTTCTTGGTGTGACGATCAGTCCGGCCATATCGAGTGCCCCCGGGCTGACCAGCAGTTGCTGGTCTCCTGTCGCTGAGTAGCAGGCAGGACGGTGCCGGTTTCTGGGAATATAGACGGTGATAAATCCCAGCCGGGCATCTTTCCAGGCAAACAGGTTGTAGCGGGGTTCATCTTCGCCGGGATGTTGGCTGAGGCTTCTGAGGTATCGTTCCACGAGGACGGTACTTGTTTCATATCCCCGGTCAGTAATGAAAGCCTGAATCGGGCAGACATACCCCGGAATTTCATAGCTGGTGCAACAGCTTCCGTCGGACAGTGTATCCTGATCTGTCTTCCGGGCCTTTTCCATCAGCCGGTTCCATTGCCGGATGAGAGGAATATTCTGTTGGGGAGCAGCCTGAAAGTGGAAGTGGTCGGGGGCAGATGCTCCGCAGTGTGCGCCGTTGTAGAACAGCGCGTATCCCGGATTGAAATGAGTTTCCAGCCAGGCAGTCAGTTTGCCCGGCAGCTGGCGGCTGGTTTTTCCCGCGAGGGTTTGCCATTGATGTTTCTCACTGGAGATGGTCAGATGATCCGGAAGGATCGGGTAGGGATTCAGACGCAGGATGAACGGTTCGTCAAGTTCGATACGGATTTCTTCCTGTTCTTTCGGCTTGTTGGCCGGACAGAGAAAGCAGGGCCGTGCTTCCAGCGAAGCTTTATCCAGTTTGGCATAGGTGGATACCGCTCTTGCCGGATTGAACTGTACCGTAATTTCGTTTTCTCCGATCCGGAAGGTACGGCATTGCACATGTTCCAATGCCTCATGATTCTTGCGTGCCAGTTCCCAGATTTCCAGCTGATGACGGATGAATCCCTTCGTGAGTTGCTGGCGTAACTTGATTTCCAGGGTACGCAGACTGTCCTTATAGCTGTTGTTCTGGTTGATTTTTTCGATACTCAAGGCTGCATCAGAATTTCCCTCCCAGCGGCGGCAAAGGTAGAGTACCTCATAGATGCGTCCGATGCGGTATTGACGGGAGAAAGCCAGTCCCAGTGCGTAGTCTTCTCCGTAACTGGTGTTGGGCACACGGATGTCACGCAGCAGTGGTGTATAGAAGGCCCGGGGTGCTCCCAGTCCGTTGATGCGCAGAGCATTGTTCGCTCCGTTCTCGTCCGTCCATTCCCGGTGGTCGATGATACCCGGAGGAAGTGTGTTCAGACTGAAATCAGTCATGCGGTATGTTCCGATAACCATGGCACATTGCTCTTCGTGAAACTTGTTGACAATGGTCTGCAGGGTAGCAGGACTGCTGTAAAGGTCGTCGCTGTCAAGCTGAACTGCAAAGCGTCCGCAGTCCGGATGATGCACACCCAGGTTCCAGCATCCGCCGATTCCCAGATCCGTTCGCTCGGGAATAAGATGAATGACTTGGGGATGGGAAGCATAGCGCTGGATGATTTCAGTGGTTCCGTCGTCAGAATGATTGTCGATGACAATCAGATTGAACGGAAAATCTGTCTGCTGTTCCAGTACGGAACGGATGGCATCTTCAATGGTCCGTACCCGGTTGCGTACAGGGATGATGACAGACGCTTCGTAACGGAAGTCTCCGGCCGTACAGTCTATCCGGCGTTTATCCGGAGACAGCCAGGCATGAATATCCTTGAGGTAGCAGGTGAAAGCTGCTTCGCGTTCCAGCTGGACTTGCCGGTTGCGCGGATCCACATAGTCGAACTGCTTCTCACCTGAAAGCCGGGTATCCTCTTCTGTTTCGGCATAAAGGTATTCACGGATATGGATCAGTTCTGTCTCTTTTGTCAGAGCCAGCCGCAGAGCGTAGAGTCCGGAATAGAGATAGGCAGGCTGACAGGCAATGCAGTCAGCAGCTTTTTTGAAGTGTTCGGAGCGGAACATCAGCAGGGGACCGAAGTCGAAGTCATCGCGTACGCTGCCTGTCTGATAATCGATGACGGGATGATTGGTGCGTTTGCCTGCGATCCATTGGTAGCGGTCGGCATAAGCCATACCACAGGAAGGAGCCTGCAGGTAGTCACAGAATCGTTCCAGTGCCATGTATCCAAGTTCAACTCCTTGTTCCTTGGTCAATAATAAAATATAAGGTGTCTGGGTATGGGAGGCTATCTGAAGCATAGCGTCTGTGCCGGCGGGTGATTCTACGGACAGTTGCTGACAGCGGGCATAGTTTCCCTGGAGGGTTGCCGGAGTTTTTACCAGCAGATATATCTGGTGGATGCAGGGATGATCCAGTAAGGCTGCCAGTGTTTCTTCCGGCAGAGCTCCCTTTCCGTAAGGGATGAAGCATGTGATTGTCTTTTTCATGTCTGAACGGTTTATTGGGACAAATATAACGAGAAGTCATGAATTTTTTAACTTTTGCGGTCACGAAATCGAAAATCATTTGTTTGAGCCCCGCTAGCGGTTGGATTTTCTGTTGTCTGCAGGCTGCCGTGATATTGTGCGGTCATTGCGGCCGAATCGAGCGGTCGTTGGAGCCGGATCGAGCGGTCGTTGAGGCTGAATCGTGCGGTCGTTGGAGCCGAATCGTACTACTCGATAAAACCGCATTGAACGCCTTTTTGCCGGAAGGCTGGCTGTTTGAGGATGAGGAAACGAAACTTCTTTCTAAAAGGTTTATTATCAGATAAATATTATTTTATTCTGTAAAACATGGGGGAAATATTTTATTTTTTGACTAACTTTGCACATTAATTATATAGATTAAGCATAGAATGGATAGTACAAAAGCTCCGTTGTTGGGCAAGACTTTAGACGAACTGACGCAGATTGTGCTGGACTTGGGAATGCCTAAGTTTACGGCCGGACAGATTGCTTCATGGCTGTATGGCCGCAAGGTTGCATCGATTGATGAGATGACAAACCTGTCGGTGAAGAACCGGGAACGGCTGAAAGAGTGTTATGAAGTAGGAGCTACGGCGCCTGTCCACGAGATGCGTTCGGTGGATGGAACCGTGAAATATCTGTTCCGCACCCCTGAAGGTGATTACGTTGAGTCAGTATACATCCCTGATGCAGACCGTGCTACCTTGTGCGTGTCTTCTCAGGTTGGCTGTAAGATGAACTGCAAATTTTGTATGACAGGAAAGCAAGGTTATACAAACAGCCTGACTGCAGCTCAGATATTGAACCAGATATATTCCATTCCTGAGCGTGATACGCTGACAAACGTGGTATTTATGGGAATGGGAGAGCCGTTTGATAACCTGGATGAAGTACTTCGTGCTTTGGAAATCCTGACTGCCAGTTATGGATATGCCTGGAGTCCGAAGCGGATTACCGTATCGTCTGTGGGACTTCGTAAAGGTCTGAAACGCTTCCTCGACGAGAGTGACTGCCATCTGGCTATCAGTCTTCATTCGCCGTTCCCTGCTCAGCGACAGGAACTGATGCCGGCGGAGAAAGCTTTTTCCATAGTAGAGATAGTGGATATTCTCCGGCAGTATGATTTCAGCAAGCAGCGTCGTCTTTCTTTTGAATATATTGTTTTCAAAGGAGTCAACGACAGTCTGATTTATGCCAAGGAACTGGTCCGCCTGTTGCGGGGGCTGGATTGCCGGATGAACCTGATCCGTTTTCATGCCATACCGAATGTGGATCTGGAGGGAGCGGATATGGAAACCATGCTGGCTTTCCGTGACTATCTGACGCAACATGGCCTGTTCGCAACAATCCGTGCTTCACGAGGAGAGGACATCTTTGCTGCCTGCGGCATGTTGTCGACAGCCAAGCAGCAGGCCAATAAACAAAATAATGAAACCGTTTAATACTCGAAGAATATGAAAAAACTGATTTTAGGTTTAAGTACAATGCTGGTGATGCTGGCTTCTACTTCTTGTGGTGATGGGAAAAGCATGGTAACTCCGATCTCCAGCGGACGTCCGTACGAGATATTGGTCGTAGCAGACGACAAGTGCTGGATGAGCCCGGACAGTGCGCTTTTTCATGTATTGGATACCGATGTGCCCGGACTTCCCCAGTCGGAGCGCTCTTTCCGTATATCTCGTGTAAGACCTGAATACTTTGAACGGGCTATGCGTATCTTCCGCAATATCATCATTGTGGATATACAGCCCAGTGTCTATACGCAGACAAAGTTTAAATATACCCGCGATGCTTATTCTTCTCCGCAGATGATCATGACTATCCAGTCGTCGAGTCAGGAGGATTTTGCGGATTATGTATCCAAACATGGAAATGTCATCGTGGATTTTTTTACCCGTGCTGAGATGAACCGTCAGATTAAGTTACTGGAGAAAGAACACAGTTCTCTGGTTTCTGCACGCGTAGGCAGTCAGTTCGACTGTGATATCTGGATGCCGGAAGATCTGACATCGTACAAGACAGGACAGGATTTTTTGTGGGCTTCAAACAATCTGAATGACCTGAACTTCGTGATGTATTCCTATCCTTTCAGAGACAACCGTACTTTTACGAAGGAGTTTTTCATCCACAAGCGTGACTCTGTCATGGCTATCAATATTCCGGGAGCACGTGAAGGTATGTATATGGAAACGGCCGACTCTTCGTTGGTCAGCGTAAAGAATATTGCAGTACAGGGTGACTATGCATTCGAAGTACGCGGACTCTGGGAAATGAAGAATGACGCGATGGGCGGCCCGTTTGTTTCACATGTACGGGTTGACCGCGCCAATGCACGGGTAATCGTTGTGGAAGGATTTGTGTATAATCCGTCTAAGCTGAAACGTGATCCCATGCGTAAGCTGGAAGCTGCCCTTTATACGCTGAAATTACCGCAGGAAAAAGGCAAGGGCCTGTCAGAACTGCCGGTTGACCAGTCTATATCCGAAGAGAAAGCAGTGAAAGAAGCAGAACAACAGAAATAAGAAATAATAGAGAATGGAAGAACGTAAGATAAAGGTGGGTATCACCCACGGAGATATTAATGGCATCGGCTATGAAGTTATTCTGAAAGCTTTTGCCGATCCTGTAATGCTGGAACTTTGCACGCCGGTTATTTATGGATCTCCCAAAGTGGCTGCATATCATCGTAAGGCGATGGATATTCAGACGAACTTCAGTATTGTTCCTTCGGCTGCGGAGGCACAGGACGGACGTGTGAATATTGTCAACTGCACGGCTGATGAACTGAAGGTGGAATTGACCAGACCGAGTGCTGAAGCGGGAAAAGCTGCATTGGATGCACTGGAACGTGCTCTTCAGGAATATCAGGAAGGATATTTTGACGTGCTGGTAACAGCTCCGATCAATAAACACACCATTCAGTCGGACAATTTCCATTTCCCCGGTCATACGGAATACATTGAAGAACGGGTGGGAGAAGGACAGAAAGCGCTGATGATCCTGCTGAAGAATGACTTCCGTGTAGCTCTGGTAACGGGACACGTGCCGGTTAGTGAAATTTCCAGTCAGATCACGAAAGAACTGATCATGGAAAAACTCGATATATTCCACAAATCCCTGAAGAAAGACTTTGGTATTGACAATCCCCGTATTGCTGTGTTTTCGCTCAATCCGCATGCTGGAGACGAAGGTTTGCTGGGTACGGAAGAACAGACTGTCATCATACCGGCCATGCAGGAGATGATAGCCAATGGTGTACAATGCTTTGGTCCTTATCCGGCTGACGGCTTTATGGGCTCAGGAAACTATACTTATTTTGATGGAATCCTGGCAATGTATCATGATCAGGGACTGGCTCCTTTCAA
>UMCH01074088.1_pt1 | contig 12649 bp, 10 predicted proteins | sample 1964201 | NCBI WGS metagenome assembly UMCH01 (sample SAMEA4835965, study PRJEB28245) | human gut metagenome | biome: gut microbiome; material: fecal sample | place: Denmark | collected 2008 | reverse complement strand
TTTTTCTTAATTTTGTCCAATATCTATTGTAGCACTACAGAAGTTGAAATAGCCCTTACATCACAATACTTGCGTTCATACAGATAATATGTTATAATATATAATGTATATTTATAAATCTAAAGGAGGTTTATTTATGGATCAGCTTATAAAATTACTGAAAAACAACGCCCGTATCACAAACAGCGAGCTTGCCGTTCTTCTCGATAAAACAGAAGAGCAGGTTGCAGCGGATATCGCCAAGCTTGAAGCAGACGGCGTAATAAAGGGCTATTCCGCGATCGTTGACGAAAGTGCCTATGACCCTAATTCAGTTTTCGCTCTTATAGAACTTAAAGTCACCCCACAGTCACAGTCAGGCTTTGACGAGATAGCAAACCAGATCGCAAGCTATGAGCAGGTGGAGTCCGTCCGCCTTATGTCAGGTGCTTATGATATAATCGTTGCCGTGAACGGTGCAAACATCAGGGATATCTCACAGTTTGTTTCCCAAAGACTTGCCACTATCGACGCTGTCCAGTCCACCGCCACACACTTCGTGCTAAAGGTCTATAAAGACAACGGCATCATGATAAGCACAGATGATAAAGACGAAAGAGGTTTGATCTCCCCATGATAGATTATAATAAAGTGCTTTGCCCTGCCATAAAGGAAATGAAGCCCTCAGGTATCAGAAAATTTTTCGATATCGCTCAGCAGCTAGAGGGCGTTATCTCCCTTGGCGTTGGCGAGCCTGACTTCAAAACTCCGTGGCTAATACGTCAGGAAGCTATCTCCACCCTTGAAAAAGGCAAGACCTGCTATACCGCAAACGCAGGACTTATAGCACTCCGTGAAGAGATAGCCAAGTATTTTCAGCGTACTATCCACACAAGCTATGACCCTAATAAGGAAATAATCGTCACTGTTGGCGGCTCTGAAGCTATCGACCTTACCATAAGATGCCTTATCCAACCCGGTGATGAAGTCCTTATAGTCGAACCGTCCTTTGTCTGTTATCGTCCTATCGTCTCACTATGCGGCGGCGTTCCAGTGGTCATAGAAACAAAGGAAGAAAACGAGTTCCGACTTACAGCAGACGAGCTTCGTGAAAAAATAACCGACAAAACCAAGCTCCTTGTCCTGCCCTATCCTAATAACCCAACAGGTGCGATAATGCGCCGTGAAGATCTTGAAGCTATCGCAAAGGTGCTTAAAGATACCAATATCATGATAGCCTCAGACGAGATATATTCCGAGCTTACATATTCAGGCAAGCATTGCTCTATCGCAGAAATAGAGGGTATGCGTGAGCGCACTATCGTCATAAACGGCTTTTCCAAAAGCTTTGCAATGACAGGCTGGCGGCTTGGCTTCCTTGGCGGACCAAAAGAGATAGTGTCCCAAATGCTCAAGCTTCATCAGTACGCTATCATGTCCTCCCCTACTGTCAGCCAGTATGCCGCTATCGTTGCCATGCACAGTTGTCAGAAGGATATAGATGCCATGCGTAACGAGTATAATATCCGCCGTCGCTTTGTGGTGGATTCTTTCAATAAGCTTGGTCTTAAATGCTTTGCACCACAAGGCGCATTCTATGTTTTCCCTTGTATCAAAAGCACAGGCATGACAAGCACCGACTTCTGCGAAAAGCTTGTGTACACCAAAAAGGTAGCCGTCGTGCCGGGAGATGCTTTCGGCGAGTGCGGAGAGGGCTATGTGCGTGTCTCCTACGCCTATTCCCTTAACCACCTGAGAGAGGCTATCAAACGTATCGGAGAATTTTTAGAGGATATCAAAAATGGTAACGTGCAGTAATTTAAAAATAAAAGCCTACGGAAAAATAAATCTTGCATTGGATATCGTTGGTAAACGTGATGACGGCTACCATATGCTAAATACTGTCATGCAGTCAGTGTCCTGCTTCGACCTCTTGGACTTCACACTCTCTGAGGGCGAGGGCATAGAGCTTACCTGCAAACTTGACAGCTTTCCAAAAGGCGAGGATAATATCATCACAAAAGCCTACCATGCCTTTGCCGACTTCACCCATATTGACTTCGGCTGTAAAATAACAGTGAACGTGGAGAAAAATCTCCCCTCACAAGCAGGCATGGGCGGAGGAAGTGCAGACGCCGCCGCTACCCTTAGAGCCTTGGACTTCATGTTTGATACAAGGCTCACCGATGAACAGCTCTGCTCCATAGGCGTGGCTCTGGGTGCAGACGTGCCTTTCTGTATTACAGGCGGCACAAGGCTCTGTCAGGGCGTTGGCGAAATAATGAGCAACCTGCCCTCACCCGACTGCGCTTTCGTAATAATAAAACCCGACGTGGGTATCTCCACCCCCGAAGCTTTCAAAAAGTATGACAGCATTTCAAACCCAAAACGCTGTAATATGGACGTCCTGCTGAGATATATCGGCGGCGGAAAGCTTTTCGGCATATGCTCAAACCTTTTCAATGTGCTGGAATATGCCGCCGACCGTGAGGAGATAGCTCATGCAGTGCAGGAGCTTAAAAACAGCGGAGCTCTCTCCGCCCTGATGACAGGAAGCGGCTCAGCCGTTTTTGGAGTTTTTCCCGATATCGCTTCCGCACAAACAGCCGCAGAAAAGCTGTCAAGCTGGAACTATAAGTGCGTTTGTCAGCCTGTAAAACAGGGCTGGGAATTTGTATATTAATGAGGTGAAATAATTGAGCAGAAATAAATGCAGAATTTGCGGATACCGCTTTAAAAGCGATGATGAGATAATTTGTCCTGAGTGCTTCACAGCCCGTGACGAGGATATAAGCTGTAACAGCCTTTCAGATGACCTGCACTCTCATGATCTCCGTGCCGATAACGAGCAGGACGGCTGGTTTGGTCAGTCTGAAAATGACACCTTCAAAGAAGAAAAGAACGATTTCGTTTCCGAGGAACGTAAAGAGGAAGCAAGGGACGAGAATTTCCAAAGCACCTATACCCCACCTAAAAAACCGACCCCTCCCCCAAGCTATTCAAATTCAAGAGCCGAAAAGCTTGCCGCCCTCAATAACTACAGCCAACAGCGCACAAGCTATAACCGCCCAAACAACAGCTCCTATAGCTTCAGCGCCACGAACATAAACCACTCTAACAAAAAGAATGGCGGCAAAGGCTGTGCCACCGCCGTTGTGGTCATAATAATCCTTATGGCTATCCTCCCAACTATCATAGGCTTTGTCTCATCAAAAATAATTTCAAGCAAATATGACGACTATAACTATGACTACGATTATGACGATACCTATAGTGAAGCCGAAGATGACTACACCGACCATTCCAACCTCTATGTAGCGCAAGACGCTGAGGACGGTACCTACAGCGTTCAGTATCAAGGCTATACCCTCACCGAACGCAAAGTAAGCGACCTGACCGATGAGGAAAGAAACTCCCTTTCAGGCGGTATTATAAGCGGTGACACAGTATGGGAAATAGACCTCGACCTTGATGTTAATATCAGCGATAGCAACAGACAGGTAAAATTCACCTTTGCCTACAACACCGCCTATGACGAAAACGATAATTCGTTTTTCTCAAACAACTTCTTCCCCGGTGAAAGCGACTACGAAGACGATAAGACCTATACGATCAAGTTTCTTGTCCCAGCCGATTCAAAGCGCACCACGTTCACAGCCTGCTTCCAGAACGACGATTTTATAACAGATTCATTCCAGTTCAATATCCCCCTTGACGAAAACACAGACTCATCAGGCGACCTATCCTCTGACTCCTACACCAAAATAGGCGGAGTTGACACAGCGGCATGAACGATATCCTTAAAAGCTGTACCCTCTGCCCAAGAGAGTGCAAAGTGAACAGATACGAGCATAAAGGCTTCTGCGGTGAAACTGCCAAAGTAAGGATAGCCCGAGCCGAGCTTCATATGTGGGAAGAACCTTGTATCAGCGGCACAGAAGGCTCAGGAACAGTATTTTTCTCAGGCTGCTGCCTGAAATGCTGTTTCTGCCAAAACTACGAGATATCCGCTCAGAGCAAAGGCTTTGAGCTTACCGAGCAAGAGCTTGCAGACACTTTTCTGCGGCTTCAATCAATGGGCGCAAACAACATAAACCTCGTCAATCCCACCCATTTCGTTCCGCAAATAATCAAAGCGCTCGACCTCTGTAAAGATAAGCTCACTATCCCCGTGGTCTATAACAGCGGCGGTTATGAAAAGCACCAAACGCTGGAGCTTCTTCGTGGCTATGTGCAGATATTTTTACCCGACCTTAAATATTTTGATCCTACACTTTCGGATAAATATTCCAAAGCCGCAGACTATTTTGAAAACGCCGCTGCTTCAATACATAAAATGGCAGAGCTTTCAGGCAAGCCAACCTTTGACGAAAAGGGCATAATGCAGAGCGGCACAATAGTCCGCCACCTTGTCCTCCCTACTCACCGTAAAGACTCCATAAAGCTTATGGAGTGGCTAGGCAAAAATTTTGCCAAAAACGAGATAATGATAAGTCTTATGAGCCAGTTCACCCCCGTGTATAAAGCCTTTGACTACAAAGAGCTTTGCCGTAAGACATCAACTTTCGAGTATAACACCGTCATTGACGCCGTGAATAAATACGGTTTTGAGGGTTTTGTCCAAAGCCGCACATCCGCCGCCAAAGATTTTATCCCCAAATTTTATGACGAAAAATACTACTGACATCCAATTTTTTATCGGACTGCCATGCTAACGCAGACAGCCCGATATTTTTGTAATAAAATTGTTATACATTCCCTATTGACATTTTGAACAAAAAAGTTTATAATGTTAATGTAAGTTTGGTAAAACAAACTTGAATGGGGTAACTTATGGGGTAAACATTAGTCACCAACCGTAAAAAGGGCAGCAAAATTGCCGCCTGCATATAAGTTATCGAAAAGAGGTCATGCAAATGTCAAAGGCTTTCGGTTCAAGATATTCCATTGAAAATTCCGAGGAAGCAAAGGAGTATTTTGAGTTTGTAAAGGACCTGCTTGACAGCGATGTTGTAAACGAAATGAAAAATTTTCGTCATCACTATAGTACGACTTGCTATCAGCATTGCATCAATGTATCCTACTATAACTATCTCGTTTGCAGAAAATTGGGACTAAATTCAAGATCCGCAGCAAGAGCAGGTCTGCTTCACGATCTGTTTCTTTATGATTGGCGGGATCGTGAGAAGAAAAAAGGCGAAATGCCTCACGGAATGACCCACCCAAAGGTCGCACTCAACAATGCAAAACAGCATTTTGAGATAGGCAAGCGTGAGGAGGATATGATAGTCAAGCATATGTGGCCGCTGACCCTGAAATTCCCTAAATACGCTGAATCTTACGTTATCGTGTGTATCGACAAATACACCGCAATGTTGGAAATAGGCTCTTATTTGGGTCAGAAAATGAAAGAAAAAGCGAAAGCAATGCGAACAAAACAGCATTAAACCAAAGCGGACAGGCACACACCTGTCCGCTTTCAGTTTGTTGACAAAGTCCTAAATAAATGTACAATTGATCGTACACTTATATAAACACAAAAAGACCGCCCCTAAGATAAGGGACGGTCTTTCCCGTTTATCAGGCAAAATAAACGGATATTGGTGTTTAGTGAATGTCGTTGTAAAGTGCAATGTAATCCTTGGCGGACTTTGTCCAACTGAAATTCTGCTTGAGCGCAGTGTTCACAAGCCTGCCCCACTTCATCTTGTCATCATAGTATGCCCTGGCTCTAACAACAGCGTCAAGCATATCATGTGCGTTGTAAGACTTGAAAGTAAAGCCGTTTCCATTCTTGTCGCCTGCATCATGGATACTGTCTCTCAAACCGCCTGTCTCTCTTACGATAGGTATAGTACCATATCTCAAAGCGATCATCTGAGCCAAACCGCAAGGCTCGCTCTGCGACGGCATAAGGAACATATCCGCACCAGCATATATCTTCTTGGACAGCTCAGGCACAAAACCGATGGTCAGACCCACTCTGTCAGGATAACGATAATGCATTTCGCTGAAAAAGTCCTCGTATATCTTCTCCCCCGAACCAAGAATAGCAAACTTGCAGCCAAGTCTGATGATGTCCTCAAACACATACTTGATAAGGTCAAGACCCTTGTGTGAAACAAATCTCGTTACGATACCGATAACAGGCTCTTTTCCATGTGCCATGCCAAGCTCGCTGAGCAAAGCGTGCTTGCAAACAGCCTTGCCCGTCTTGTCATTCAAACTATAATTCTTAGCAATAACAGGATCAGTTGCAGGATCATAAATCTTCTGATCTATACCATTAAGTATTCCGCAAAGCTTGTATTGCTTGTTAACAAGCTCCCTGTCAAGACCATGTGAATACCATGGATCAAGTATCTCCCAAGCATAGCTTGGCGAAACTGTCGTCACCTTGTCAGCCGTTTCAATAGCAGCCTTCATAAAGTTCACATCACCGTCATATGAAAGCAGATCCGTATGATAAAGCGGAATGCCCATAATATCGTTGATAAGTTCTAAGCCATATTGTCCCTGATACTGAATATTGTGTATGGTAAATACCGTCTTGATATCCTCATAACCCTGCTGATAGCGGTAGAAAATATCATAATAAACAGGAACAAGTGCCGTCTGCCAGTCATTGGCGTTTATAACATTTGGCTTAAAGTCGATGTATCTCAGCAGCTCGAGAACTGCCCTTGAGAAGAATATAAATCTCTCAGCATCATCATAAAAGCCATACAGACCGTTTCTCTGGAAGTAATACTCATTATCAAGCAGATAATAAGTCACTCCGTTCACAACGCCTGTAAAAACGCCGCAGTATTGATTTCTCCATGCCACCGGCACAGTGAAATTCGTAACATATGTCAGCTTGTCCTTAAGCTCCTGCCTGATAGAGCTGTAATAAGGTATCACGACTCTGCAATCGTGACCCTCGGCATTGATAGCCGCAGGCAGTGAGCCTGCAACATCAGCCAATCCACCTGAAGCAATAAAAGGCAAAGCCTCACTTGCAGTATAAAGTATGTTCATATCCGAACCCTCTTTCCTAAGTCATTGCGACCTTTTTATACAGAAGCTCCCTTTCCTACATACATAGGATACTGTGGCGAGCTTGTAAGGATATGGTTTTCACAGATAGAAACGTTCTTGTCTGTGATAAGATAGTTAAGCTCAGCATTGTCACCAACAACAGTGCCCTGCATAAGGATACAGTTCTTGACCTTTGCACCCTTGCCTACCTTAACGCCTCTGAACAGTACAGAGTTCTCTACCTCGCCCTCTATGATACAGCCGTCAGCAATAAGAGAATTTGATACCTTGCTGTCCAGATCGTACTTAACAGGAGCATTGTCGCTTACCTTTGTGTATATAGAACGCTTTGGAACGAACAGCTTGCGTGCATTCTCAGGTTCAAGCAGAGCCATGTTTGACTTAAAGTAGCTTTCAGGGCTGTTGAGCTTGCTGAAATAGTTATCGTACTCGTAGATCTTTATCTTAAGCTCTCTGCACTTCTCCTGAAGAATATTTCTCTCAAAGCTTACATTTCCTCTGGCCATTGCGTCATTAACAGTTTCAATAAGGAAATCCATTGACATAACGAACACATTAAGGCTCGTTGTGCAAGTGCCGCTGATGTCAGGATTGATAAGAACAGAGGTTACGTTCTTGTCAGCGTCAACGTTGAATACAGTTGAAGTCTTTATATCATCAGAGCTGTAAACGCCAGTGTGTGCAACAGCAGTAATATCAGCACCGCTCTCGATGTGAGCCGCAACGATAGGCTTGTAATCAATATTAGTTACAACGTCACAGTCTGAAAGGATAACATATTTAGCTCTTGAGTGCTTGATAAAGCTCATCGCACCATAAAGAGCCTCGATCCTGCCTCTGTAAAGAGTGCTTTCAACGTTGCCGAATGGAGGCAGAATGTAAAGTCCGCCCTTTTTTCTGGCCAGATCCCACTCTCTTGCAGAGCCGAGGTGATCCAGAAGTGACTGATAGTTAGATTTTGTTATAACACCGACCTCGCTTATGCCGCTGTTTACCATGTTAGACAGTGGGAAGTCGATAAGGCGGTATCTTCCGCCGAACATTACAGAACCCATAGTTCTGTTCTTTGTCATGTCGCCAAGAGTCGTGTCGTGCATATTAGCGAAAACAAGACCCAGTACGTTACCCATATTTACATCCATGTTTACTCGGTCCTTTCTTAGATATTCTCGTAAATTATTGCCTTTGGTGCAACAACACTGCCGTCAGAAACAGTCAGATTATTGCCCACTACAGCAACGCCCCATGAGTCCTTGTCCTCGATAGTTTCAGGTCTTGCACCGATCTGAGCGTTCTCACCGATAACAGTGTTCTCGCCAACGATAGCATACTCGACCTTTGCACCCTTCTTGACAACTGCGCCAGGCATAAGGATAGAATCCAGTATCTCAGCGCCTTCCTCAACAGTAACGCCGTCAGAGATCATTGAGAACTCGACTGAACCGTCGATAACGCAGCCCTCTGTTACCATAGAGTTCTGTACCTGAGCGTTCTTGCCTATGCTCTGAGGTGGCATAACAGGGTTTCTTGAGTATATCTTCCAGCTTGTATCATAAAGATCGATAGGAATGTTAGGATTGATAAGGTCCATATTAGCTTCCCAAAGAGAATCTATAGTTCCAACGTCCTTCCAGTAGCCGTCAAAACGATAAGCCACAAGCTTCTCGCCTGCTTCTCTCATGTCAGGGATAATGTTCTTGCCGAAGTCCTTTGAAGCTTCCTTGTCGTTCTCATTAGCGATAAGATAAGCTTTCAGCTTCTTCCAAGTGAATATGTAAATACCCATTGAAGCAAGAGTTGAACGAGGGTTCTTTGGCTTCTCCTCGAAGTCTATGATGTTGTCGTCCTCGTCGGTTATCATGATACCGAAACGTGACGCCTCTTCCTTTGGAACGTCCAGAACAGCGATAGTAGCGTCAGCGTTCTTAGCTTTGTGATATTCAAGCATCTTGTTGTAATCCATTTTATAGATATGGTCGCCTGAAAGAACAACAACATACTCAGGGTCATATCTGTCTACAAAAGCGATATTCTGATAAATAGCGTTTGCAGTACCCGAATACCAATCAGCGCCTGAAGCTGTCTGATAAGGAGGAAGCACATGAACGCCTCCGTGTATTCTGTCAAGATCCCAAGGCTGACCGTTTCCAATGTACTCATTGAGTACCAATGGCTGATACTGTGTCAGCACGCCCACTGTGTCGATACCTGAATTGATACAGTTCGAGAGAGGAAAATCAATGATACGATACTTAGCACCGAAAGGTACTGCCGGTTTTGCAACGCTCTGTGTCAGGGCATACAATCTGCTTCCCTGACCGCCTGCCAGCAGCATTGCAACACATTCTTTTTTGTTGAACATAATTAATTCACCCACCAATTTTTATTAAGTCTATATTACTCAGCCTTTTTAGCTGTGGACTTCTTAGTTGTTTTCGCCTTAGCGGCTTTCTTGACAGCAGTTTTCTTAGCCGCTGTCTTTGTTTTTTTCTTTCCCTCTGCCTTTTTCTCAGGCACAGGTCTTTCCTCTTTCTTCACCGTGAAATACATACAAGAGAACGCAGGAATATCGATGCAGACTGACTGGTCAAAGCCGTGCATCTTAACATCTACCGCCTTGACAGTACCGTTCGTGCAAGGGGATCCGTCAACAGAAGACGAGTTGAACACCTCTGTATAGCTGCCCCAGTAAGGAACGCCAAAGCAGTATGACTTTCTTTCCACAGGAACGAAGTTGCAAACCACGATGACCTCTCCGCCGTTTTTGTCAAAACGTCTGAAGATGATGATACTCTGCTTGAAATCGTCATTTGATATCCAGCTAAAGCCCTCCCAAGAGAAATCTCTTTCCCAGAACTGAGGGTGGTCAAGATAGAAATGATTGAGGTTCTTGGAGTAGTTCAGATAATTGCGGTGGTTCTCATATTCGTCCACCATGAACCATTCCAGACCATTCTCGTAATCCCACTCTCTGAACTGAGCAAAATCAGCACCCATGAACAGAAGCTTCTTACCTGGGTGAGCCATCATATAAGCCATGAACAGCTTGCACTGCTTGAACTTATTGTCGATATCTCCACCATACATTTTATTTACCAATGAAGCCTTACCATGCACTACCTCATCATGAGAGATAGGCAAAATAAAGTTTTCAGAGAAAGCATAGAAGAATGAGAACGTGAGCATATCATGATGAAAAGCTCTGTCAATAGGGTCAAGAGCCATATATTTGAGCATATCATTCATCCAGCCCATGTTCCACTTGAAGTTGAAGCCAAGACCGCCGTCGCTCGCAGGCTTTGTTACCATAGGCCATGAAGTTGACTCTTCGGCTATCATAAGGGTATTAGGGTTTCTTCCGAACACAGCGGTATTGAGATCCTTGAAGAACTGAACGGCTTCAAGATTTTCCTTGCCGCCGAACTTGTTAGGCGTCCACTCTCCGTCACGTCTGTCATAGTCAAGATAAAGCATAGACGCAACAGCGTCAACTCTCAGACCGTCAACGTGATATTTTTCTATCCAGTAAAGAGCGTTTGAGATAAGGAATGACTTTACCTCGCCCTTTGAATAATCGAAAACTCTCGTTCCCCAAGTGAGGTGATCTGCCTTTTTCGGGTCAGAGTATTCATATGACGGACCTCCGTCAAACTCGAACAGTCCTGCCTCATCTCTAGGAAAATGCGCAGGCACCCAATCAAGGATAACGCCTATTCCCGCCAAATGGAAAAGGTCTATCATTTTCATGAAGTCATAAGGCGTGCCGAAACGTGAAGTCGGCGCAAAATAGCCGATACCCTGATAGCCCCAAGAGCCGTCAAAAGGATATTCCGCCAGCGGCATAAGCTCGATATGAGTATAGCCCATTTCCTTTATATATGGGATTATAGTATCTGCAAATCTAACATATGAGAAATATTTTCCGTCAGGACAAGCCTTCCATGAATTGAGATGTACCTCATAGATATTCATAGGACAATTGTAGATATCCTTAGACTTCTTCTCGGTCATCCACTTTTTATCGCTCCAAAGATAATCGTCTATATCGAAAACCTTTGAGCCGGTGTTCGGAGCGACCTCCATGTGTGTGCCGTACGGATCAGCCTTATAATGGGTCTTGCCGTCACAGCCGTGGATACAGTATTTATATGTATCATAAGTCTGAAGTCCTGTAACAAAAGCCTCCCACACCTCTGAGTCGTCTATCTTCTCCATTGGAGTGGCATTTTCGTCCCAGTCATTGAAATCTCCCACAACAGAAATGCCCTCAGCGTGTGCTGCCCAGACTCTGAAATAATATCCTTCTATGCCGTCTTTCTCTCCCTTATGACAGCCAAGAAACTTATATGTTTCGCAGTTTGTGCCATTGTGGAAAAGATAGAGCGGCAGTTCATAATCCTTTGGAATAATATCTATCATAATTCAGCCTCCCTTGTCTTTTTGTGAAAACCGCTGAATAATTTCGGTGTTTCATACTTACATTTTAATCTTTTTTGAACAAATTTGCAATAGTTTTAGTAGTTATTCTCGTATTCGCACATATTTCAACAGATAGTTTTATATATTTTGCACAATAGATTTTATATAATAACATAGAAAAAGTAAAGTCAAAGTATACAAAAGTAAAAAATTGCAGGCAAAAGTCGGCAAAGTCATTTACATTCATTCTTCATTCTCGTCACGAAGGAAAATTTTTGCGGCAATAATAGTTATATCGTCACGCCTGCCTCCTGTTCGCTGAGCAAGCGCCTTTGCGCCAAGCGCCGTGACTATCTCCTGAGCGTTCATTCCGTTACAGCGGAGTATCTCTCGTGCTGTAGCGTCCTCGACACCGTCTGAGGTCATAAGCAGAACGTCCCCGTCAAAGAGCTTAAGCTCGCTCACATCAGGTGTACACTCCGCAAGTATCCCAGCAGGAAAAGCCTGTCCGCCGATAGCTTTAAGACCGCCGTCACGGAAAAGAAAGCTTTGCGCCGCACCCGATTTAAGAAACTGCACCGTTCCGCCATTAAGCTCCAGCCGCATTATATCAAGGGTCGCAAAAGATTCCTCCCAGCCCTTAACTCTGAGCATGGAATTTATAAGCCTATGGGCTGTCTGCATAGACATTCCCGATCGTATGAGCCTTGTAACAAGACTTACGGAAAACAATGAATCCAGTCTCGCTCTTTTTCCTGTTCCCATGCCGTCTGAAAGGACGATATACTTTTCGTTGACGCTTGAATCGAAGACTTCAAAGCTGTCTCCCGAATATTCTCCGCTTGACGAAGCTGAAAAGCTTTTTATATCAACTGTGAATTTCGGTATTTCCGCAAAGGACATTCTGGTTATATTATCCACCTTGACTATCACAGGCATATCAAGGTCATAATCTATCATTTCTGAAAGCGTTGCTGTGAGCCTTACAAGATCACCCCTGAACTGCGCAGTTATAAAAACGTCCACACGCTGACAAAGGTTTTCGTCTATGTAAACGCAGGCTTTCACATTTGGATAGCCAAGGTTTGAGAAATGCTCCCTTACTCTTGCTGAAAGCTGAGGATCAACGCTTCTCACCTGACCTGCCCTGAAAGAAAGGTCGGATAAGATATCCTCCATGGAGGAAAGCTGTTCGCTTAAAAACTCACGC
>UMCH01084223.1_pt1 | contig 12653 bp, 13 predicted proteins | sample 1964201 | NCBI WGS metagenome assembly UMCH01 (sample SAMEA4835965, study PRJEB28245) | human gut metagenome | biome: gut microbiome; material: fecal sample | place: Denmark | collected 2008 | reverse complement strand
TCATCCGCCGTCGCGGCATCGACAGCCCCAACCTGCACGTGACCCTCGAGCTGCTGCTGCCCTTCGTGATCTACCTCATCTGCCACCAGATCCACATCGGTGCCGTCATCGCCGTGGTCATGGCGGGCATGATGATGTCGCTTCTCCCCCATCGACACACGCCCCAGACCGCGCGCCAGCGCATGCAGGCCAAGGGCGTCTGGGACACGCTCGGCTTCATCCTCAACGGCATCATCTTCGTCTTGCTGGGCATGCAGCTACCCCGCTTCATCGCACCAGCTGCCGATGGGGGTCTTGGCGACCCATGGCTCATGTTCGGCGTCGTCATCGTCCTCACGCTGATTCTGGAAATCGTGCGCTTCTGCTGGATCGCGGGGATGGACGTCGTGCACTGCCTCGTCCGCAGGCAGCCCGTGCGTACCCTGCTCGACGGCGAGCACTTTCGCAGCGCCCTGGCCACGGCCTTCGCGGGCCCCAAGGGCGGCATCACGCTCTCGCTCATCCTGACAGTGCCCGCCACGCTGCCGGCATCCGGGGCGCTCCCGGTCCACACCATGCTCGCGTCCATCGCCTCCGGCGTCATCCTGTGCACGCTCTTGCTTGCGAACTTCGCCGTGCCGGCGCTGGTGCCGCACAAGGCCGATTCGCGCCGCACGAAAAGGCAGGTGGACGCCGAGGCGCGACTGCTCATGCGGGTCATCGAATCCATAAGGGCCGACGCCCACCGGACGGGATCGGTCACCGGAGAGGCATCGGCGCAGATGGCGGCCGCAAACGGCGATGTTGACGAACCGGCCACGGTCATCGTGATGAAGCGTTACGCCGACCAGCTCGCAGACATCGCCAAGCGCGCCTCCGCTGACGTGGCCGTGCAAGCCCGGCAGGTGATGGCGCAATGCGACGAGCAATACGAGCGCATCGAGGAGCTCGACTCCGAGCTCCGGGAATCCGGTTTCTACGACGGTGACGAGGAGACCGGGGACCCGTCGATCCTCACCGCGCATTTTCGAGCCTTGCGTGACGTTTACGGTGCGGTGGAAGACGTCCAGGCCCTGGCCCTGGCCCGCGAGCTCGAGTGCGTGAAGGAGATGGCCCACGACGGGCAGATCGACCCCAAGCACGCCAAGGAGCTCCGTAACGACGTGTACATCCAGCAGCTCACGCTCTGAGACGACGAGCCGGGACAGACGGGAGAGGAAGACGAACGACACGCGAGGACATAAGAGCACGTCCCTCGGGAAGGACTCGATAATCGTCGGGTTCGCCCTGTTCGCGATGTTCTTCGGGGCCGGCAACCTCATATTCCCACCGACGCTTGGCCAGCTCAGCGGCAGCCTGTGGCCCTGGGGATTCGTCGGCTTCCTGCTCGCCGACGCCGTGCTCTCGTGCCTGGGCGTGTTCGTGATCAACGCCGTGGGCGGTCCGCGCCGCGCCTTCGAGGATGCACTCGGCAAGACGGGCGGCACCATCCTCGGCACGGCGGCGATCCTGTGCCTGTGCGTGCTGTTCGCCATGCCCCGCACGGCGGCAACGACCTTCGAACTCTCGGTCGCCCCCTACCTCGGTGATGCGGCGCCGGGATATCTCGCGCCCTTCTCCATCGCGTTCTTCGTCATCGTCTACCTGCTCGCGTGCCGCAAGTCGCGCGTCGTCGACATCATCGGCAAGTTCTTCACGCCGACGCTGCTGATTGGCGTCGTGGTGCTGATCGTCGCGGGAATCGCCCAGCCCATCGGCCCAATCGAACCCCCGCTCACGATCACCGTGTTCCAGGAGGGTGTGCGCGCGGGCTACCAGACCATGGACGTGTTGGGTGCGGCGGCCTTCTCGATCATCATCCTCGACTCCGCCCTCGTGAAGGGCCGTCCCGAAGGCCGCGAGCGCATGACGCTTCTTGCGCGCGCGAGCATTGGCGCCGCTATCATGCTCGGGATTATCTACGGTGGCCTGGCCTACCTGGGCGCGACATCGACGTCGTTGGGAACGGGCCTCACCCAAGCCGGTCTGCTCGTGGCGATCGTGCAGTCGCTGCTGGGCGAACCCGGCATCATCCTGCTGAGCGTCATCGTCCTTCTGGCCTGCGTGACGACGGCCGTCGCCCTGGTGAGCTCGGCTGCCGACTACTTCTACGCGCTGTTCGGAAAGAGGGTCTCCTACAACGTGCTGCTCCTGGCCGATTGCGTAATCGGCGTGCTCATCTGCGACCTGGGCCTCGACGCCATCATCCAGCTGGCCGATCCGGTTCTGGGCATCGTGTATCCGCCGTTCATCACCGTGGTGGTGCTCCTGGTCTTCCATGGCCGCATCAAGGGCAAGGGGCTCTACCGGGGAGCAGCCATCGGCGCCTTCGCGGCGGCCGTGGTTCTGGAGCTACACGCCATGGGCATCATCACGTTCATGCCGCTCGATTGGCTGCCGTTGCATTCGATGGGGCTGGGATGGCTGGTCTTCGCCGTGCTGGGAGGCATCGTCGGCTGGATGGTCGGACGCGTGCGCGCACAAGGAAGCACTGAGCTGAAATTATGACAAATGACGAGGAGCAGATGATGGAAATCAGGAGCTACCGGCATGATGACATCGCCGAGATGGTGAACATCTGGAACGAGGTCGTGAGAGACGGCATCGCGTTTCCCCAGGAAGAGGAGTTGGATCTCGCGAGTGGCGGCGCGTTCTTCGCGTCGCAGACGTACTGCGGCGTCGCCGAGGAAGACGGGCGCGTCATCGGGCTCTACATCCTGCATCCCAACAACGTCGGACGCTGCGGGCATATCGCCAACGCCAGCTATGCGGTCGGCTCGGCCGCGCGCGGCAAGGGCGTGGGCCGCATGCTCGTCGAGGACTCGCTTGCCCAGGGCAAGGCGCACGGCTTTCGCGTGCTGCAGTTCAACGCCGTCGTCGCGACCAACGCTGGTGCGCGCCACCTTTACGAGAAGCTCGGCTTCGTGCAGCTCGGCACCATACCCGGCGGCTTTCGCATGCCCGATGGCACGTATGCCGACATTTGCCCGTACTACCATGAGCTATAGGGCTGACGAGGCGACGATAGCCAGAGGATGATCGGGAGCGTAGGCTATGGGTTGGGTTAGCGCGGCGCTGCTCGCGGCGCTCTTCGCGGGTGTGACGTCGATTCTCGCCAAATGCGGCGTGCGAGAGACCGATTCCGACATCGCCACGGGCATTCGAACCGCGGTCGTGCTCGTCTTTGCCTGGATCGTGGTCTTTCTCACCGGAGCGCAAGGCGGGATATGCCGCATCGCTCCCCTCTCGTGGACGTTTCTCATCGCCTCGGGACTCGCGACCGGCGCATCGTGGATCTGCTACTTCAAGGCGCTTTCGCTCGGCGACGTCAACAAGGTCGTGCCCGTGGACAAGTCGAGCACGATCCTGGCCGCAATCTTCGCAATCGTCCTGTTCGGCGAGACGAGCAACCTCGCGATCAAGCTCGCTTCCATCGTCGCGATCGGCGTGGGTACCTACCTCATGATCGAGAGGGAGGCGGGACAGGACGGCGATGACGCGCGGGATGGCAGCGCAGGTGGGCATGGGTGGCTGTGGTATGCCATCGGGGCCGCGGTGTTCGCGGCGCTCACCTCGATTCTCGCGAAGGTTGGCATCGAGGGTGTCGACTCGAACCTGGCGACCGCGATTCGCACCTGCGTGGTGCTGGTGATGGCGTGGGGCATCGTCGCCGGACGCGGAAAGCTGCGGGCCATGCGTGGCGTGCGACCCGTCGAGGCGCTGTTCCTGGTGGCCTCCGGCATCGCGACCGGCACGTCGTGGCTGTTCTTCTACTACGCGATACAGACAGGTCAGGTGAGCATCGTCGTGCAGATCGACAAGCTCTCGATCGTCGTATCGATCGCGTTTGCCTGGCTGTTCCTGCACGAGCGGCTGTCGTGGCGATCCGGATTGGGGCTCGCGCTCATCGTCTGCGGCACGGCGCTCATGACGGCGTTTCCGTAGGGATGGAAGGATGCGAACGCCCTGCGGTTCCTTCGCGACACGTGACGCAGCCTGGCATTCGAGATGGTAAAGTACGCGATAGACAATCAGAAGGAACGACATCATGAACTTGACGGGTATCGAGGAAAACGGCGTGCTCTGCGTTCTCGTGGAGAGTGACGAGCCGGTCATCACGGACGCGCAATCGGCAATCGACCTGCTGATGAGCGCGCAGTACGACGTTGGATCGAAGAACATCGTGATCCCCAAGCAGCTCATCGTCGAGGACTTCTTCGTCCTCAGCACGGGACTGGCCGGCGAGATATTGCAGAAGTGCGTCAACTACGGCGGCCGCATGGCCATCTACGGCGACTACTCACGCTACACGAGCAAGCCGCTCAAGGACTTCATGTACGAGAGCAACAAGGGCAGGGACTTCTTCTTCGTCTCCACGAAAGACGAGGCGATCGCCGCGCTCGCGAAGAGCCGCTGATAGGGAGCGCGAGGCGGGGTTTACGCAGAGACAGGATCGCCGTATTCGCGCCGCATGGCGGCCTCGGTGACGACCCATTGCTTCCCGTACTTCCTCGCGTCTACGCCCGAGACGAGCTTGCCGTAGGAGATGGCCTTGCGCAGCGTCGACTCGCTCAGGCCCCAGAGCTCAGTAGCGTCCGCAAACGATATGAGACCATCGAATGGCGTCTCCTCCAGCGCACCGTTCTCCCATAACTCGTCACAAGACAGGTCAATATCATCGTTCCATACGATGCCATACCCACCGACATCGACCTCGACGCTACCGAAGACGTTGGGGTCTTGCAGTACCTTGAACGCATCGAACCTGCTGAGCAGCGGCACGACATCATAGACCTTGGTAGCTCCGTTGGCGAAGATCACACTGAGCCGCATACCGGGAAGCGGATATACCTCTTTCACCTTATGAAACACCGTGCGCCTCCTCCCCTATGCCAACGGGTCGAGCTTCCTGAACTCCTGCGTTTCCCACATCTCAAGTAACTCGCTTCTGTGTATCACAATCCACTCTCTGACCAAATCGGATGCCCTTGCAGGCAACCCTCCGTCAATCAGCGTTCCAGTCCTGATATCAAAGGCTCCGGCATCCTCCCCGTATATTGCATGAACATGCGGAGGATTATGCTCCGACTGGAGAAAGTACATCTTGATGGCAATTCCGTAAAACCTCGCAAGCGTCGGCATGGCAGTGCTTCACCTCCTGGCAGTATATCACGATACCGTGATATACTGCCATTAGACCTTATATCTAATACGCATGCGAACTAACCATCTAATCGGCCCGTTGCGTCACTCAAGAATTGTATGCATAGGGTGAGACATGAATAATCGGAGTATCGTCGGAGCAGGACTTCTCTTGCGGCTTCCCCCAGCTCGTGCCCCGTACCAAACATTGTCACATGCAAAACATCGTCGTATTCGGTATCGTTCCATCATACCAAGCGATTGCATACGCACACGGATGCGTCCAGGAAGGACAACCATGCAGAAGCCGAACAAAGTGCCCACCGTCTCCCCCACCGCGCACGTGGCGACCAACGCGACCGTCATCGGCGACGTCACCATCGGCGATGAGTGCTGCGTCCTGTTCAACGCAGCCATCCGGGGTGACTGCGATAGCTTCGTGAGGCTAGGCGAGCGCACGAACGTGCAGGAGGGCGCCTGCCTGCACGTGAGCCACGGTTCGCCCACGATCATCGGCCATGACGTGACCATCGGTCATGCCGCGGTGGTACACGGCTGCACCGTCGGCGACCACTCGCTCATCGGCATGGGGGCCACGGTGCTCGACGGTGCCGTGATCGGCAGTCACTGTCTCATCGGGGCCGGAGCGCTCGTGACGGGATCGGCACGCATCCCGGACGGCATGCTCGTCGTCGGCTCGCCCGCACGGGCAAAGCGCCCCCTGACCGACGAGGAGAAGGCCAGCCTGGAGGAAAGCGCCGCCGGATACGTGGAGGTGGGATACCAGCTGGCAAGCGAGGGCTGGCTGCTCACGGGCGAGGTGCCCAAGCCGCCGCTAGGATAGTTCACACGATTGAGCGGCGCCTCCCGCTTTTCGAGGCGCTGCGATGCGCCCTTCCTCATATGCAGACGATCCCAGGTGCAGGCTATAATGTTCCCAGCAGCTTATGGGTGATTGGAGGGTCCATGTTTGACAACAACAACCAGCCGCAATCCGGCATTCGAACGCTCTTCGGACCCAATGGCAACGTATCTGCCGTGGTCGGTTCCGGCTCGAATACGTTTGCCGTCATCGGATCCGGGGATCACGATGGCGTTTACTTCCGAAACGGCAACATAGTCTCTGGACCCGATGGCATGCATGCCGTCATCGGCGACGGTCCGATCAAGACGGTTTTTGGCCCTCACGGAGAGGCGCACGCGATTATCGAGAACGGTTCGAGCGGCACCGTGTTGTAACGCCCCCATGCTGCTGCAACCCTATCTGAGCTGCTGATTTGCAGGGGGGGGGTATCGCAACCAGACTCGCGAAATGCCTGGGAGACGATATCAGATGCAAGCATGACTTCGAGTTAGCACCGAAATAGTACGATTTGCGCGAGCTTTACCAGTCCAGATCATCGGTAGAAGCACAGCCATCGAGACTCTCGTCATGCGCCTCGATGAGCTTTTCGACCATGCCTGGAGTCTCAACGATGAAGCGAGTCTCCTCAGCTGCAGATTGATCGTCCTCGCTAGCAAGAGCCACTTCGCTTTCGAAAGACTCACCTTCTGCGATTTCAGCAAGGACCGTAATAATCTCCGCAATGTCATGCGCAGCCAGACGACCAATATAGCCCGAAGTACCCAAATACCCCGCAGGAATCTCGGCGATTCTGTCGACTCTTGCAATGGAAGGTTTCTCGAGTCCGGCTTCCTGCCAATCGCGAATGAGATAATCATGATCAAGGTGCAATTTGTTGCCCGCAGACGTTACCATCATTACGAGAGAGCCGTCCTCACACGTATCAACCACGATGACAGGCCGGTACTTGCAGCCTTTGCCCTCAGAGAAGTCGAATCGTGCGTGCCAAATCTCCCATTCTTGAGGAGCATGATCATTCGTCATCGTCATCCCAATCAGCAGGCAACACTGCAACCCCATCAGCATTTAGCTTTGCGTGATGCGCCCTGGCTGCAACAGCTTCGTACGATGGTTTCTCCATCCGGAGATTGAAGGGTAGCCCTCCGACCTCGATGGACTTGATGAGGAACATATTAATTGCATCGGACAGGCTCAGGCCCCAGCGTGAGTAGACGCTTGCCGCATCCGCTTTCACCTGGTCAGTAGTTCTGGTCTTGATCTCTGCCGTACGCGCTGCTGCAGTAGCCATTTTATCCTCCTCGTTTGAGTTACCCAAAGTGTACCCTATTTGGGTATTAAACTCAATTTGAAAGAGATCGATTGAGCGATAATATGGCGCGATACTTTGCCTTTTGCTCACGCTTACGCAGCACATGCAGGTTGCTCAACGAGAGGCTCCTCCGGTTGCGTGGAGCCATGTAGATCTATATGGCAATCATCTTTTCTAACATTTGCACAAATAATTTCGGAGGCCCTTCCTCCAACATCAGCGCACTGGTAGACAATGTCGGCAATCAGACCAAATACGTGTTCGTCTGCAACCGAAGTCTCTTCGCATGGCGCTATGCTCATAAACCCCAAACCCCGAAGCGTCGACGAGAGTTGGTCTAGAGCATCTATCGCGTCCAGTGGGGTCTCCAGCTGAAGTTCACAATCAAACATGTTTTGTCCCTTTCTTATTGCACGTAATAGATTGAAATCGTCTCTTGGAATTTCACACTTGCCCATATTCGTTGCAGACAAACATGGTCATATCTATGCCAACAAAGTGTTCCGCGCTGATCACCCTTGGTTTTACGCGACGCTCTGTGACACTAGAGCTAATCTTCCAAGTCGGAGTCATCCCACCAGCCGTTGCCGTCATCGGAGTCCTCGTCGCCTGTGAGCTCGCCATTGGCAAGCATGAACTCGGTCACGTTGTCGAACACGTCCACGTCGCCATCAAAATCCATATCGAAAAGCATGGTCATCCTCCTTTCTGCAAACCGAATGGCAGTCAGCCTCACCGTTCCTGGCACGGAAAAGCACTCGCCAACACCGGCAACGAGCCGCTACCTGGTGCCCCCGCGATCGGCCAGCTCCCCGAACTCCTCGCTCGTCATCGTCTGCACGGAATACCCCTCGCAGGCGTAGAGGCTCTCGTGAAACGGCGCGCTGTTCTTGTGGCAGCGGATGAACTGCATCGCCTTGCCCGTCGAGGCATCGAACCCGACGACCCACACGTAATCACTTGACATACCCATCACATCCCATCGTCATCGAAACCCGTGGCGTCAATCGAAAACGTCACGTCGGTGATTGTATGCGTGGGGTGTGACACGGTTTTCTCTGTTCGAATCGCTGCGCGGATGACGATTACGACATCGTGCCGTGAGCAGAGGTGGTTGACGTAAGGAGGAGCGAAGAGCAAGAGTCTTCGCTGTTGATGTGTCTCCTTGGGTGCTTAGACATTTGAGATAATAGGGTTTTATAAATAGGATTTTCATCAAACTAAGGAATGCTCATGGATAAGCAATTCGGGTGGATAGATTTCTATACATGCCTTGCGAACAAACTTCTGGCGTATAAAAACGATAGGAAATTGCTCATAGAGCGAATTCGAGAGGTGTACAACCATTCCGGAATTAGCATGCCGACACTCGACCACAATGGTATTCCCTCCGACATTGATCCGTTCACCGTCTTCGGTCTCTTCAATAAGGGAATATCCAAAGCTAACCGAAAAGTAATCATCTCCAATATCGCTGAAGTCTTTTCGATAGATGCTGAACAACCTGTTGAGTTTGATGGGATTCCTGTACTAAATAACCTAAATGCGACTTTCTACGCCTTCAACAACGACAGCAGAAGAAAACCTGGCGATATAGACAGGCTGTGGACTCTGTTTGATGCTGCTCTTGCTTATGCTGACTCATGCGACGAAGAAAATCGCGAACTCTTCGTAAAAGCATTTGACAATGTGCATGGTCAATTCGGGCTGAGCTGGAAACTTACAATGGGTCTTTACTGGATCAGACCCTATACATTCCTGAATCTTGATTCGCGCAATCGCTGGTACATGGAATTTCCCGAAGCGGTCTCTCCAAAAGTATCCGAAACTGTGAAATCAATGAAGTCGTTGCCAAAATCAGAAGAATATCTCGAACTAACTGCCTTAGTGAAAAGCAGTATGGAGAATGGAACAGCGAGCTGCTCGTCACTACCGGAACTTTCATACCAAGCATGGATTGTCTCCGAAAAGGTCAACAAGGAGAACAAGGAAAAAGAGGGGCGGGTCGAGAGACCGACAGTTGCACACTCCTTGGGAGACGAGGATGTCATATCGACATCCTATTGGCTGTACGCCCCTGGCGAAGACGCCTCCATGTGGAACGAGTTCTACGAAGAGGGCGTAATGGGACTCGGCTGGGGCGATTTGGGAGATCTAAGTCAATATGCCACCAAAGAGGACATGAGAAAACGCCTGCTCAAGAGCAAAGGGAACGAAACCTCTCAGATGAACTCAGCATTGGCCGTTTGGCAGTTCTCAAATACATTGAAACCAGGTGACGTGATTTATGCAAAGCGGGGCCGATCGCGCATCCTCGGGAGAGGAATCGTGGAATCCGAATACTACTACGATGAAAACGGCGGAGACTACCCGAATTTCCGTAAGGTCAAATGGACCGATAAAGGAGAGTGGAAACTTGATGAGAAATTTGCCATGAAAACCCTTACCGAAGTTACCGATTACCAAGACTTCGTCGCCAAAGCGGAGGCTTTATTCGCGAATCCTGAAGGAGATATCGAAAAGGTCCCGGAAGAGCCGCCGATCTACACCCCCGAGAATTTTCTTGAAGAAGTCTATATAGAAAAGGATGACTACGAGATACTCGTTAAACTCCTCGAATCAAAAAAGAACATCGTCCTCCAAGGCGCGCCTGGCGTCGGGAAAACGTTTACAGCGAAAAGACTCGCATATTCAATAATGGGGATGAAGGATAAAAGCAGAGTCGGCTTCGTCCAGTTCCACCAGAGCTACTCCTACGAGGATTTCATCATGGGGTACCGGCCTAACGAACAAGGAGGATTCGAGCGACGCAGGGGCTCTTTCTATAACTTTTGCAGAACCGCAGCAGATGACGGCGAACGTGAATACTTCTACATCATTGACGAAATTAATCGAGGAAACCTAAGCAAAATATTCGGCGAACTTTTCATGCTCATAGAGGCAGACAAGAGAGGGCCAAAATACAAATTGCAGCCTCTTTATTCAGATGAGCTCTTCTTTGTTCCGGAAAACGTCAGGATCATCGGGACAATGAACACAGCTGACCGCTCCCTCGCCATGCTTGATTATGCATTAAGAAGGCGATTCGCCTTCTTCGATCTGAAGCCGGGTTTCACTTCTAACGGCTTCACGAGCTATCGCAAATTGCTGAATAGCGATAAACTCGACAAGCTTATCAACTGTATCGAAGGTCTGAACAATAGAATCAGGAATGACGAATCACTCGGAACCGGCTTCTGCATTGGTCATAGCTTTTTCTGCGATTTGACAGATAATGACATAGCAGAAGGCAGACTTAATCAAATCGTAAATTATGAAATAGTTCCACTTTTACGGGAATATTGGTTCGACGAACCGTCTCTGGTTAGGGAATGGGAAAAACGTCTTCGGGATTCCATCAAATGATTCCTATCAGGAACATCTATTACATGCTCGCATACGCATTCAGAGCATTGAGGTCGAGTAACTACAAAAAACTTGAATCGGAACAATTTGAAAACGTCTATGATTTGCTCGCAGAGATACTCGTACTCGCGATGCAATCGCAAATCAAGCGTGGGCTAGTTCGCGGATACGTCGATGTTGAAGAAGAAATCCCCAGCGTACGGGGAAGGATAGACTTCCCCGAAACACTGAGGGCGCGATCTTTAACAAACAGTCGACTCGTATGCGAATATGACGAGCTGACCTTGGACGTTCAAATGAACCAGATTGTTAAGGCGACCTTTAACCTACTTCTAAAAACTAATCTGTCCGGCATTCCCCGAAAGAAAATCCGAGCTTTGATGCCGTACTTGGAAGATGTATCGGATGTAGACCTGAGCAAAACGGTTTGGATACTCCGATACAACAGCACAAATCAGACCTATCAAATGATGATAAACGTTTGTAAGCTCATCCACGATGGCATGATCATGTCACAAGATGCCGGCAGTACCAAGCTCCGTGAGTATTTGGATGACCAGAGCATGCACCGGCTCTACGAAAAGTTCATCTTAGAGTATTTCAGGAAAGAGCACGTGGAGCTTTCGACAAGTTCTCCTCAAATACCCTGGGCAATCAGATCAGGAGAAACCGGTCTTCTGCCAAAAATGCAATCGGATATCACCCTTGCCTCGGGAAAAAACAAGCTCATCATCGACGCTAAGTACTATGGACATTCTTTGCAAAAGATGACGCAATTCTCCAGCGAAACAATTCATTCGGGAAACCTTTACCAGATCTTTGCCTACGTGAAAAACGCGGCGCTTGCAGAACCGGATAAAACCATTTCCGGAATGCTTCTCTATGCGAGAACAGAAGATGAGCATCAACCTGATGAAATCTACGATATCGATAAGAATATGTTCTACGTAAGGACCCTGGATTTGTCATGCAGATTCGAACAGATTAGACGCCAGCTTGATGACATCGCATTAATAGCAAAGAATATCTAGCATTCAAAATCACCAGCGCATCCTGTCTACTCTGCACCCTGATCGGCCACTCCCCATCCTCACAAAAACACCCCAGTAACCTCGTCGGCGGTGAGGGCTCGCTGCTGCTCGGGCGAAAGGCTCGCCTCGCCGTCGCCGTCCTGCGGACCGTACGAGCCGAACTGGGCGTGGTTGGGTACTGTCAATAATCTTGCGCACTTTGATCCAACCACCCTATGCGCTTCGGCATAATCACTCGTCGAGCAGCGATACGTCCAGATACCTTCTCGATCCCCATTCGCTGTCGGCGACGTACTTCAAGCGGGCGGTCACCAGCATGAGTGCGCTCTTGCCGTCCGGGAAAGTGCCCACCACACGCGTGCGTCTCCTGATCTCGCGGTTAAGCCGCTCGATGGCGTTGTTGGTGCGGATGCGGCGCCAGTGGCCCATGGGGAAGCGGGTGTAGGTCAGCGTCTCGACGACGCCGTCTCGCACGCACCTTGCGGCCTCTCCCAGCCTCATCCCGTCCAGCCCCTCCGCCACGGCGGCGGCCTTGCCCATGCTGGCGTCGAAGGACTCCTGAGCGTGTATGGCCTTCAACATGGCCGCCACCTGGCTCCTCCTTGACTTCGGCACCTTCGAAAGCACGTTGCGATAAAAGTGCACAGTGCATCTCTGGTAGGCCGCATCCGGGAACACCTCGGCTATGGCGCCGGTCATGGCGGCGGCCTTGTCGCCGGTGAACATGCGCACGCCCGAAAGTCCTCGGCCCTTGAACCACGAGAGGAACTCCCGCCAGCACTCCGCCGACTCGGTGAAGCCCTCGGCGGCGCCGATGATCTCGCGGCATCCGTCGTCGTTGACGCCGATGGCCACCATCACCGCCACGTTCTCGTAGGAGCCG
>UMCH01102372.1_pt1 | contig 12717 bp, 9 predicted proteins | sample 1964201 | NCBI WGS metagenome assembly UMCH01 (sample SAMEA4835965, study PRJEB28245) | human gut metagenome | biome: gut microbiome; material: fecal sample | place: Denmark | collected 2008 | reverse complement strand
GGCGCGCCGTCGTAGTCGAGCTCCATCGAGTTCTTGAGCAGGTTGACGTTCGCGCAGGCCACGCCATCTACTCCGGACGCGGCCTTCTGAACGCGCGCGGAGCACGCCGCGCAGGTCATGCCCTCTATGTCAAAGGTCTCCTTCATCAGAGCCCCCTCCCGTGACTCGAGGGGCAGCCCCCTCGTGTCGCCGATCGACGCGTGAGGCAAAGGGACCGTCCCCTTGCCTCACATGAACTTCTTGAAGAGGTCCATGACCTCACCGGTGACCTCGGTGTCGCCGGCCTGGATGCGCTCGACCACGCAGGTCTCGAGGTGGTCGCGCATGACCTCGCGCGAGATGGCCTTCACGGCAGACTCCACGGCGGCGAGCTGCGTGAGCACGTCACCGCAGTAGCGGTCCTCCTCCACCATCTGGCGAATGCCGTTGAGCTGCCCCACGGCACGGTTGATGCGCCGGGAGACGTCTCGCTTGAGCTCGTCGGAGCGCGGCGTGTGCTTGTGGGTGGCGCCGCAGCAGTCCCTCTCGACCATTTCCCTCCCCTTCGACGGTAGACATGCCCCCAGGGGGTGTTGTCTCTGACAGGAGAGTATACCCCTTGGGGGTACCCGTCAACTCGGACGCGTCACTTTTCCACCAAGGAGAGCCTCCGCGCTGTGCAATCTGGCCCTTCAGTCCATGAAATTGCCGATGCCGTGTGCAGTTTGGCCCCTCAGTCCATGACTTTCTGGGGTTCGGCGAGACCGATGAGAACGTTTGCCCAGTTGAGATGATAAGTATTTGAATCTGTTTGCGTAAACTGAGCCAATAAGCATGGACTGAGAGGCCAAACTGCACACGCGACCCCCGTTTTCATGGATCGAAGGCGCAAACTGCACGCGGAGCGGACTTCGCGCCCGCCGCGGGACGGCGAGGGGCGGGCGGGCGGCGCGAGTATGCTACGTTTCATGCACCGGGAAAGGCCCCTGACGCGCAGATTGGAGCCCCATGAAGCCGAAGACGCTTGGCACCGACCGCCTCACCCTGCGCCCCTGGCGCGACGACGACGCGCCTGCGCTCTACCTGCTCGCCCGAGACCCTGAGGTGGGTCCGCGCGCCGGATGGCCCGCACACGTTGACGAGGCGGACAGCCTGCGCGTCATCCGCGAGGTGCTGAGCATGCCAGAGACCTACGCCCTCGTGCCGCGCGACGGCGACGAGCCCGATGCGCCCGTCGGGGCGATCAGCCTCATGTTCGGGTCCGCCTCCACCCTGGCAAGAGACGCGCGGGAGGCGGAGCTGGGTTACTGGGTCGGAAGGCCCTTCTGGGGCCGGGGTCTCGTGCCCGAGGCCGCGCGCGAGCTCATCCGCCACGGCTTCGAGGAGCTGGCGCTGCAGACCATCTGGTGCGGATACTACGAGGGCAACGAGCAGAGCAGGCGCGTGCAGGAAAAGCTCGGTTTTGTTCCCCACCACGTCATCGACTGCGAGCCGCGCCCGCTGCTCGGCGACACGGCACGCACCCACGTGAGCGTACTCACGCGCGAGCGCTGGGAGAGGATGTCTTGGTCGAGCTAGCCGCGACGCGCGACGCACGCGCCGGCGACCGCAACGACGAGGCAGGTCGCCAGTGCGAGCGCGTTACCAAGGGCGGGCTCGAGGGCGAGAAGCGCCGCCGCCGGCAGCGCGCACGCGCCGCAGAGCAAGGCGCTGAGCGCACCCAGCCTACCTAGATACGAGGCCTGCGAGCCGAGAACCCTCTCGCCGAGCATGACGCACCTCCCGCAACGGCTTACCCTACCCTCACGATAGGGCGCCGATGTAAGCTTGACGTAATAGCTGGTAAAGGGTGCTGCAAAGGGCGCTGCTGCGGCTAGGGGCCAGCGGCGCTCGCACGGGCTCGCGACTGCTACCATTGCCCAAAGCAGGCTCGCTTACGGAGGTCATGATGGGCGTGCTCATTAAGCTGCGCGACTGCGAGAGCCTCTCCCCCGCCGAGGCCCAGGTCCGAGACACCATCGTCGAGGACCCGCGCGCCGCTCTCTCCTTCACGGTCTACGAGCTGGCCGAGGCATCCTACACCTCCCCCTCCACGGTGTCGCGGCTCTGCAAGCGCATCGGAATCTCAAGCTACGCCAGCCTGCGCCTGATGCTCGCCGAGGAGGTCCATCACCTCGAGGCCATAGATCTCGACTACCTTGATACCACAACCATCGAGGAAACCGACAGCGCGGCTCAGGTCGTCGAGAAGCTCACGTCCATCTCGACGAAGACCATCCAGGAGACGCGTGAGCTCGTCGACCTCAACGTCCTCGAGCAGGCCGTCTCCCTCATTCGCGATGCCCAGATACTCGACTTCTACGGAATCGGCGCCTCCCTGCTCGTTGCCATGGACGCAGAGTCCAAGTTCACGCGCGTCGGGAAGTGCTCGATCATCCATCAGCACTACGACCGCCAGAAGGTGCAGGCCATCAACTCGGACGAGACGCACGTCGGCCTCATCTTCTCCTACTCGGGGGAGAGCCCGGAGATGCGCTCGATCGCCCGGATCCTCAAGGACAACGGGACCCCCATCATCAGCGTGACCAAGTCCGACAAGAACTCGGTGAGCCGCATGGCAACCTGCCGACTGTTCGTCACGGCCCGCGAGTCGCTGCAGCGCGCGGGCGCCATGGCGTCGCGCACGGCGCAGCTCTACATGGTCGACTTGCTCTACACCCTCTTCATCACGACAGACTTTGACCGCTCAACCCGGAAAATCAGCCGCACGGCACTGAGCTAGCCGACTGGAACTTTCCCGCCCAACCGCTTGACTCATACTTCTGACCTGCGCGTTTTTCAAACAGAGATGAATGCGTCATCGCTCTGACTGAAACAAAATTTCTGTTTGTCCTGTGAATCTAGAAACTTATTTTTTCTCCCCGTATCGTGGGGTCACCCGACGTTGGAAGGAAGCCGATGATCACCATTGCCAGAATAGACGAGCGTCTCATCCACGGGCAGGTCTCCTATGCGTGGACGACCGCCTACAAGAGCGAGGCCGTCATGGCCGTCGACGCCGAGGCGGCGCGCGACCAGATGCAGGTCTCGCTGCTCAAGATGGCTTGCCCCGCCGGCCTCAAGTGCTTCGTCGCCAACGAGGAGCGCGCCGTCGCGCTCCTCGAAAAGTACGAGCGGCGCAAGATCTTCGTCGTTGCAAAGCACCCCGACGCCTACCTGCGCATGGTTGAGCTGGGCGCACGCATCGACGAGATCAACGTGGGCGGACTCTACTTCCAGGAGGGCAGGCGCCAGGTCTCCCGCACCGTCTACGTGGACGCGCACATGGAGGAGACGTTTCGATCGCTGGCCGCGAAGGGGGTGAGGCTCGAGGTCCGCACGCACCCGCGCGACTCCGCCGAGGACCTGATGGATCTTCTCTGACCGAACCCGCAGGCAAGCACAGAACCAAGGAAGGAGAGCGGCATGGAACTGCTGCCAGCACTGGGGCTGAGCGTATTTATCGGCCTCCTCATTCTCGAGAACTACGGCTACGGATACTGGATGATCTCCCGCCCGATCTTCGCCGGCCCGCTCGTGGGCCTCGTCCTGGGAGACCTTCCCACCGGCCTCATGGTGGGCGGAACCGTTGAGCTCATGTACATGGGCGTCCTGCCCATCGGCGGCTCGGTGCCGCCGAACGCCCAGATCGCGGGCATCATCTCGACCGTGTTCGCCATCACGAGCGGCGGCAACCCTGAGGTGGGCATCGCGCTCGCGCTGCCCATCGGCGTGCTTGCCCAGCTGCTCATCATGCTCGCCTGGAACGTGAACATCATCTTGGTGCACGCAGCCGACAAGCACGTGCAGTCGGGCAACTACCGCGCGGTTGAGCGCATCCACCTGTGCGGCCTACTCGTGTTCTTCTCAATCTTCTTCATTGCGTCCTTCCTGGCAATCTACCTGGGAAGCGACTTCGTGAGCAATCTCGTTGCCGCCATGCCCGAGGTTCTCACCGACGGCCTCACCGTCGCCTCCGGCATCCTTCCCGCCGTAGGAATGGCGATGCTGCTCAAGATGATGGACTTCAAGACCTACTGGCCGTTCTTTGCCATCGGGTTCGTCGCAGCGGTCTACATGGGCCTCTCCGTCCTGGCAGTCTCCATCGTGGCCGTCGCCGTGGTCTTTGCCATTCAGAAGATGTCTCACTCCACCTCGGACTCCTTTGACGACGGCTTTGACGACGAGGACTTCGACGAGGAGCCTGCGACGGACGAGTCCGGTGCCGCGCAGCGCATCCTCACCAAGACCGAGCTGGTCAAGACCTTCGTCCGCTCCTTCTTCTTCATGACGAGCATCAACTACGAGCGCTACGAGTCCCTCGGGTTCTGCTACGCGATGATTCCCGCGCTGCGCAAGCTCTACCCCAACCCGGACGACTTCAAGGACGCGATGCAGCGCGCCAACGAGTTCTTCAACTGCCACCCCTACACCGGCAACGCCGTTCTCGGCGTGACGCTGGCCCTCGAGGAGCAGAAGGCCCTCGGCAAGAACATCACCGCAGAGGCCATCTCCTCCACCAAGACCGCCCTCATGGGACCGCTCTCGAGCATCGGCGACTCGGTCTTCAAGGCCACCTTCATGACGATCTTCGCCGCCATCGCCGCCTCGCTCGCGCTTGAGGGCAACCCGATCGCCCCCTTTGTCTTCATCGTTCCCAACGTGGCCCTCAACCTCGTCTCCCGCTGGCTCTTCGTCAAGTACGGCTACGAGTGGGGCACCAAGCTCGTGGCGCGCATGCAGAGCTCCGACCTCATCCGCCGCTTTGTGGAGGCAGCCACGATAGTGGGCATGATGGTCGTCGGCGCCATGATCGTGGGCTTCGTCAAGCTGAGCATCGTGCCGGTCTGGAACATCGGCGGCGCCGAGATCAGCCTGCAGACCGTTCTTGACTCCCTCGTCCCGAGCCTGCTGCCGCTGCTGCTCGTCCTGGGCTTCTACGGCATCCTCCGCAAGAGCGAGAAGGGCATGTACGTCTGCATCATCCTGAGCTTCGTGCTCGGCATTGCCGGCAAGGCGATTGGACTCTTCTGATGACCGACAAGAACAGGGAGCTCCTCGAGCGGCTCTCCGGGAAGCTCATCGTCTCGTGCCAGGCCCGCGTTGGCTGGCCCATGTACGGCGCTCAGATCATGGCCGCCTTCGCGCGCGCTGCCATGGAAGGCGGGGCCGCAGGAATCCGCGCCACGGGAGCCGACAACATCGCCGCCATCAAGGAGCGCGTCGACCTGCCTATCATCGGCATCAACAAGCAGTTCTCCGACGACTACGACGTCTACATCACCCCCACCTGGGCGTCGGCCCGAGAGATCCTCGAGGTTGGGGTGGACATCATCGCCCTCGACGCGACGCCCAGGCCGAGGCCGGGCGGGGAGCGCCTGGAGGACATCGTGGCGAGCATTCGCCGGGAGTATCCCGACACCCTCGTCATGGGCGAGATATCCACGCTCGACGAGGCGCGCCGCGCGCTCCCGATGGGCTTCGACCTCATCTCGACCACCCTCGCCGGCTACACCGCAGAGAGCGCGAACGTGACTCGCGCGGCGGTCGACCTCGTGCGCGACATCGTCGCCATCACGGACACGCCCGTCATCGCGGAGGGCAAGGTCCGGCTCGAGCAGGACGCGGTCGACATGCTCGACGCGGGCGCCCTCGCGGTGGTCGTGGGCACCTCCATCACGCGCCCCGAGGTCATAACGAGCCGCTACGTTGAGGCTCTCGCGGAGAGGGGCAGACGATGAGCGGGTCGACAGAGGGGCTCTCCGCGCTCACGACCGAGCAGGTCAACCCCGCCTGCGCGCACATCGACGAGATGGGCACCCTCGAGGCCCTGCGCACGATCAACGAGCAGGACCGCACGGTCGCGGATGCCGTGTCCCTCGTGCTTCCCCAGCTCGCCGTGCTCGTGGACGGCACCGTGGAGCGTCTCGCGCGCGGAGGAAGGCTCCTGTACGTCGGGGCAGGGACCTCGGGACGCCTGGGTGTCCTCGACGCAAGCGAGTGCCCTCCCACGTATGGGGTCTCCCCCGAGATGGTACAAGGCGTGATGGCCGGGGGGACAAGTGCCATACGCAACGCCGCCGAGGGCAACGAGGACAGTGCGGAGCTCGGTCGCCACGACCTCGAGGAGCTCCACCTCACCTGCGACGACGTGGTCGTGGGCATCGCGGCGAGCGGCCGCACCCCCTACGTCGTGGGCGCGCTCGACTACGCCCGCGAGGTCGGCGCCCTCACCGGGGCGATCTCGTGCGTGAGTCCCGCCGCCATCTCCGGGCACGCCGAGGTCGCCGTTGAGTGCGTGACCGGCCCGGAGGCCATCTGCGGGTCGACCCGCATGAAGGCGGGAACCGCGCAGAAGATGATGCTCAACATGATCTCGACCGAGACCATGGTCCGGCTCGGCAAGGTCTACGGAAACCTCATGGTGGACGTGCGGCCCACCAACGAGAAGCTCGTCGACCGAGCACTTCGCATCATAGCGTCGGCGACCGGCTGCGACGGGGCGTGCGCGGCGCGCGCCCTCGATCAGAGCGGGCGCGACGTCAAGGTCGCCATACTCATGGTGCTTCTCGGCGAGTCGCCCGACGCATGCCGCGAGGCCCTGGACGCCCACGGCGGCAACGTCTCCGCGACCATACGGGGAGTCCGCGGCTAGGGGCCAGCGGGTGTGCGAGAAGGGCCGCCAAGCGCTAAGCTCTTCTCGCACACCCGTCGAAAGGACCCCCATGAACGACTTCACGTTCTTCTCCCCCACCCGCTTCGTCTTTGGCCGCGGCGTCACCGACCGCGTGGGAGACGAGCTCTCCATGGCGGGCTACGCGCACGCGCTCGTGGTCTACGGCCAGGGCTCGGTCGTGCGCACCGGGACCCTCGGCCGCGTGCTCGCCTCGCTTGACGCCGCCGGGATCGCCCACACCGAGCTCGCGGGCGTCCGCCCCAACCCCGAGGTCGGCCTCGTCCGCGAGGGCGTGACGCTCGCCCGGGAGTGCGGCGCTGACCTCGTGCTGGGCGTGGGCGGCGGCTCGGTCATCGACACCGCCAAGGCCATCGCCCTCGGCGTTCCCTACGAGGGCGACGTCTGGGACCTCTTCGTGGGAGCCGCGAGCCCCGTCGCCGAGGGCAAGCTCGACGTGGCGAGCGTGCTCACCATTCCCGCGGCGGGCTCCGAGGCGAGCGCCTCGGCCGTCATCACCAACGACGCGTGCCAGCTCAAGCGCGGCCTCTCGAGCGAGCTGCACCGACCGGTCATTGCCTTCATGGACCCCGAGCTCACCTTCACCCTGCCCCCGTACCAGACCGCCGCGGGCGTCACCGACATGATCGCCCACGTCATGGAGCGCTACTTCTCGAGCGTGGGCCCCGTCCCCGTGACCGACAACATCGCCTGCGCCCTGGTCCGCGCGCTCATGCAGGAGGCGCCGCGGGCACTCGCCGACCCCGAGGACTACGACGCCCGCGCCAACATCATGTGGGCCGGCACCCTCGCCCACAACGACCTCGCCGGGCTCGGGCGCAACGCCAGCCCCGCCGGTCGAGCAGGCGGCTGGGAGAGCCACGCCCTCGAGCACGAGCTCTCCGCGCACGACGCCTCAATCACCCACGGCGCCGGCCTCGCGGTCGTCTTCCCCGCATGGCTGCGCTACGTGTGGGCCGACCGCCCCGAGCGCATCCTCTCCTTCGGGCGCGACGTCTTTGGCATCGAGCCTGTGGACGCCGAGGCGGACGGCGTCGACGTGACCCCCGAGGAGGCCGTGCGCGACGCCGCGGAGGCCACGATCGACGCCCTCCAGGACTTCTTCGTCTCCATGGGGATGCCGCGCACCCTGGGCGAGCTCGGCGTCACGGCCGAGCAGATCCCGGCGCTTCTCGCCACGCTCGAGCAGAACAAGGGCGCGGAGTTCGGCGACCTCAGGCGCATCACGCTCGACGACGCGCGCGCGATCTACGAGTCCGCACTGTAGCCGCCGGCTGGGGTCCGCCGGAGCGCTTAGCGATCCGGGGTTATGGCAATCGGCGGCGCAGGGCTGCTTAGCAATCCGGGGTTGTGGCAGGCACGCCCCCGCCCGCGGCCGACCGGGCGAGAAGAACCAGGCCCTCAACTGGGCTTTTCTCTCCGGTCAACGCGGCCGGGGAGCCCTCGGGCCGCCACAACCCCGGATTGCTAAGCGTCGCGCCGTCGTCTGCTGCCACAACCCCAAAAACCTAAGCGCCCTGAGTGACCCGCGCCCCGCGTCTGCCTTTCATGTTGACCGCACCCACGTCGGCGCACCCCCCCTCGTGCGAAAAGTCACGTCCGGTCACCCTCGGTACCCATCAGACTCTTAACTTAGTCCCCAACGCGCCCGACGGCCGGCTCACCTGTGCCGCTCGCCGGGCGCACACGGAGCCTCCATAGCGGGTTTTGCCCCTTGACCTGCACGTGGAAGACACCCGACAGTCACGTGGAAGTCTCCCGGAAGGCTCGTCCTGATACGCTCCCTCCCCCAATCCGCAGCCAGACAGGAGGGAGAGGACATGAGAGAGACACGACCAGCGAGGCCCCGGAGGAGGGCAGGCACGGCGAGAAGGGCCTGGGCCGTGCTGCTCGCCCTGGCGCTCGCGCTCGGGCAGGCACTCGGAGTCGCGGGCAGGGCCGGAGCCGCGGCGGCGAGCCAGGGCACCATGACCGTCACGAAGGTGACCGACATCCAGGACTGGCCCGACATCAACGCACCGTTCAGGAACTTCCACTCCTTCGAGGCCTCCGGAGCGGGCGTCGTCGAGGCGACGGCCTACTGCGGGGACAAGACGATGGCGACGCCGGGGGCGGGCACGACCTTCTCGGGAGGCTACGCGCTGGGCAGCCCCCTGGTCGACTACATCCTCTACCACGGCTACTCCTCGACGCGCACCGAGGGGTACGGCTGCACGCCGGGCAAGTTCTACGTGGCGACGCAGTACGCGCTCTGGCTCGCGCTCCCCGACAAGGCGGGCAGCCACGCCGAGGTGCACGACGAGCTCACGAGGACCTACGCCGCGGTGCGCGACGCCGTCTCACAGATGCTCTCCGAGGCGCAGGCGTACGCCGACGCCGGGGGCGGCGGGCCCGAGGCCGGGTGCGCCGTGTACTGGCCGAGCCCGGACGGCGTCCAGCAGGGCATGGTGACCAAGACCAACCCGACCGGCACGCTCGAGCTCGCCAAGACGAGCGCGCGGCCGGCGCTCTCGGACGGAAACGACCTCTACGACCTCGCGGGCGCCGTCTACGGCGTCTACTCGAGCCCTGAGTGCGACGCAGCCTCCGAGGTGGTGCGCCTCACGACCGACGCGACGGGCCGCGCGGTCGCCGCGGGGCTCCCCGTGGGCACCTACCACGTGCGCGAGATCACCCCCGCGAGCGGCTTTGCGCTCGACTCCCAGACCCACGAGGTCCGCGTGGAGAGCGCCTCGACGACGCGCCTCGACGTGAGCGACGCCCCGCAGGCCGACCCCGTCACCGTGGTCGTTGCCAAGGTCGACGCGGAGACCTCGGCCGGCACCGCCCAGGGCGCCGCCACGCTCGCGGGCGCCGAGTTCACGGTCCGCTACTACGCGGGCTCCTACGGCTCCGCAGACGAGCTGCCCGGGCAGGCCACGCGCACCTGGGTCGTCGCCACGGGCGCGGACGGGACCGCCTCGCTTGACGCCAACCACCTCGTGAGCGGGGACGCCCTCTACACCAACTCGGCCGGTGACGTGGTCCTGCCGCTCGGCACCGTGACCGTCCAGGAGACCCGTGCGCCGCGCGGCTACCTCGTCACGGACACGTCGCTTCACCTGCAGCGGGTCACGTCCTCCGGCACGCTTGAGACCGTGGAGGCCTTTGTCGCGCCGGCCGTTGCCGACGAGGTGATCCGCGGAGGCGTCTCCGTGCCCAAGATAGACCACGAGCTCGAGGAGGGCGTCGCCCAGGGAGACGCCACGCTCGCGGGCGCCGTCATCTCGATCGTGAACGCCTCGGCCGCCCCCGTGCTCGTGAACGGCACCGAGCACGCCCCCGGCGAGGAGGTCATGACCATCGTGACCGGCGCTGACGGCACCGCCTCCACGGGGGTGGACGCCCTGCCCTATGGCACCTATCGACTCGGCGAGAAGAGCGCGCCCGAGGGCTACCGGCTCAACGCCACGTGGTCCGTCACCGTCTCCGTCCAGCAGGACGGCCAGGTGGTCCAGGCGCAGACGCTCGCCGACGAGGTCGTCCGCGGGGCGGCTCAGGTCGCCAAGGCAGACGCCGACCTGGGGGAGAGCAGCGCGCAGGGCGACGCCACGCTCTCCGGGGCAGAGATCTCCATCTACAACCGCTCCGAGTCCGCCGTGCTCGTAAACGGCGTGCTCTACCAGCCCGGCGACGTCGTCGCGCGCATCGTGACGGACGCCTCCGGGCAGGCCGCGACCGAGCCGCGGGCGCTCCCCTTTGGCACCTACGAGGCACGCGAGACGGCCTCCCCGGCGGGCTACCTCGTGAACGAGGGCTGGTCCCAGATCTTCCAGGTCCGCGAGGACGGCCAGGTGGTTCGTCTTGAGGGGCTCTCCAACGCCGTGGCGCGGGGCGGGGTCGTGGTGCGCAAGGCAGACCTCGACTGGGGCGCCTCGAGCCCGCAGGGAGACGCCACGCTCGCGGGCGCCGAGCTCACGATCTACAACCGGAGCGCGGCCGCCGTCGTGGTGGGAGGCCACACCTACCAGGTGGGCGAGGCCGTGGCAACCATCGCCACGGACGAGTCCGGCGAGGCGAGAAGCGCCGCGGACGCCCTGCCCTTTGGCACCTACGAGATTCGCGAGACCGCCGCGCCCGAGGGCTACCTCGTGAACGAGGGGTGGAGCCGCACCTTTGAGATCCGCTCCCACGGGCAGGTGGCCGACCTCACCTCCGAGACCGACGCCGTGGCCGACGACGTCATCCGCGGAGGGGCGGAGCTGCGCAAGGTAGACCGCGAGCTTCTGGGCGCGGGCGCCGAGGACGCCTCCCTGCCGCTGGGGGCCGCCACGCTCGCGGGCGCGCGCATCGAGATCGCCAACGCGTCCGAGCACGCCGTCGTGGTAGACGGCGCCACCTTCGAGCCGGGCGAGGTCGTCCTCACGCTCGTGACCGACGAGCGGGGCTCCTGCGTCACCGAGGCAGACGCCCTGCCCTTTGGCACCTACGTGGCGCGCGAGACCGCAGCGCCCGAGGGCTACCTCGTGAACGACGGCTGGTCCCAGACCTTCCAGATTCGCGAGGACGGAGCCGTGACGGACCTCACGGCAGACAAGGACGCGGTCGACGACCAGGTCGTGCGCGGAGACCTCAGCTTCACCAAGGCCGAGGAGGGCACGCAGCACCGCATGGCCAACGTGGCCTTCCGCCTGACGAGCCAGACGACCGGGGAGTGGCACCTGCTCGTCTCGGACGAGAACGGCATGGTGGACACGAGCGCTTCCTGGAACGGTCGCGAGAGCGGCGTCAACGAGAGCGACGCCGCCCTGCGCGAGGACGGAACCGTCGACGAGACGCTGCTCAGGGCAGCCTCCGGCATATGGTTCTCCGGCCGCACGGACGCACAGACCAGCCCCGCGGACAACCTGGGCGCCCTCCCCTACGACACCTACCTCCTCGAGGAGCTCCCCTGCGCCGCCAACGAGGGGCACCGCCTCGTCTCGACGCTCGTGACCATAAGCCGCGACGGCGTGAACCTCGACCTGGGAACCCTGGACGACGAGACCCTCCCCGAGCCCGAGCCCCCGGCCGTGGCCACAACCCTGCTCTCCGACGCGACAGCCGACCACGACGCCCCGAGCTACGCCGACTCGACCGTCACCGACACGGTCAGCCTGACGAACCTCTCCGTCGGAGAATCCTACGAGGTGCGCGGGACCCTACGCACCGTGGAGCGCGGCGAGGACGGCGAGAAGGTCGTCGGGCAGGTGCTTGACACCGGGCAGACCACGTTCGTCGCGGACGAGACGAGCATGGAGGTCCAGATCTCCTTCGACCTCGACGCCGACGCCCTCGCCGGGAAGACCGTGAACGCGGCAGAGGAGCTGCTGTGCGGAGGCGAGGTCGTGGCGTCCCACGACGACCTCTCAGACGAGGGCCAGTCCGTGCATCTGCCGAGCGTCACGACCTCGGCTCACGACGACGAGACCGGCAGCCGCGCGAGCGCGGAGACGGGAGCGCGGACCCTGGTCGACACCGTCCGCCTCGAGAACCTCCTCGTGGGAGAGACCTACGTGCTGCGCTCTTCCGCGCACGCGCGGAACGTGGCCGAGGACGGCAGCACCTCCGACGGCGGCGTGCTTCCCTCCCCGGGAGGCGGCGAGGCGACGGCGGAGCGCGAGTTCGTGGCCAACGCGCAGAACATGGAGGTGACGGTGGAGATAGACTACGACGCCTCCGCGCTCGAGGGGCGAGACGTCGTGGCCTTTGAGGAGCTCAGGCGCTCGGGCGTTCTTCTCGCCGTGCACGCGGACGTGGACGACGCCGAGCAGACGCTGCGCGTGCCCTCGGTGGAGACGCAGGCCACGGCCGACGCGACCGGGACGCGGGAGCTGCCCGCCGAGGCGGGCCAGGTCGTGACCGACCTGGTGCACGTGGCGAACCTCGTTGAGGGCGAGACCTACGAGCTCACCGCCACGCTGCACCTCAAGGGGCGCGACGAGGGCGGCCGCGTCGTCGACCTGGGCGAGCTGACGGACGCCGCA
>UMCH01071325.1_pt1 | contig 12720 bp, 5 predicted proteins | sample 1964201 | NCBI WGS metagenome assembly UMCH01 (sample SAMEA4835965, study PRJEB28245) | human gut metagenome | biome: gut microbiome; material: fecal sample | place: Denmark | collected 2008 | reverse complement strand
CTGTTCAAAACTGATACTGTCTACAAAATGAGCGGTTACCTTTCCCCCCTCATTCAGAACTACGATATCACTGACAGACAGGGAATGTCCTCGAAAGTCTTCTGGTCTGTCGATGTTGAATCGTTCAAATATATCATCTAGCGACATATTTCCAAATAATTCTCCCACATAGACCAGTTCATAGTCTTCTTTTTTAATCTGCATCCCGTGACTTTCAATGAAGCTCATATTCATAAACGCATAGTTTTCACCTGGCAAACCATCTCTTATTTGATAAATACCAAAGGTTCGCCTTGTTCCTAACAACAGGTTTGCCTCTTTCAAAGACTGAATCTGCGGATATTTCTGCATCTCCCATTCCAAATTGCGGAATCGTTCCAGTTCTGTCTGTAGACATCTGATAATGCTCCGGACCTCGTTCAATCTCCATTCGCTCTGTAACATAGATTGGTGATGAAAAATTGGTAATCAGATAGATATCTGCTCCGGCATCATATAATTTCAGAGCTTCTTCCTGTCCAATCACATTCATCGGCTCCTGAAATGCTCCAAAATCTTCATCTGCATAATCCAGATCCTGATCCCTTATCCGTTCCCACATCTGTAATTCCATGCCAAACAGACCTTCATGCGCCTGTATCATTTCTTTACTTGCATACTCTCCCTTGCTGCCATCACTACCCAGGCAATAGATTTTAGAACCCATTCTGTGATAATCCAGGGCTGCTGCTTTTCTAAGCGGCACCATATCCTCTGCTGTATATCCATAATCCCGAAGTTCCAGCTTGCCTATGGTTGGATCTGGTAAGTCCTGAATATCCATTTGGGCATCATCCAGAAGTTCCTCTACTCTATCTTCATCTGACCGATTGACTGCATCTGCCAGATTTCTTACCAGCGTCCTTACTTTCTCTTCTTCGCCAACCAGATTTGCATATTCAAAAATCTGTTCTTTTACGTCCGCTGGAATTGCTATTCCCATGTGTTCTGCACGGTCTATTTGTTCCTGTGTATATTCCTGCATTTTCTGCGTTTCTATTCCTGTTATCATGTTTCTCGCCATATAAGTTCCTCCTGTATTCCCAAAAGTGGCATAACCGGCAGAACATTCTTTCTACCAAATTATGCCATCTTTCCTGTTTTCTTATTCCAGACCGAAGTCCCTTTTTCTATCTTCCCTGCCATTCTCGCTTTCCCGCTGGCTTTTTTCTTTATAAATCTGCAATTTCTCATGGATAGAACCACGTGCCGGTCGTTCTTCTTTCTCTTTCGATTCTGACTGCTCTGCTTCTGTGTCTTCCCGTTCATCCATATTAAGAAGGGCATTTAGTTCTGACAGTCGCTCCAGTTTCTGGTTCAGTTCCTCTTCTTTTGTGAATGGCTTTCCAACTTCCTCTTTGGCATTTGTAAGCTGCTCCTGTACCGTTTCCAATCGTTGCTCCGCTTCTGCCAGTTTCTCCGGATAGCTTTCCAGAAGATTATTGATACGGGTGATATTTCCCAGGGCATCTGCTCCCAAATGAACTTTCGATACCGATTCATGCTTCACAGACAGGATAAACTCCTTACTCCAGCTGTCGAACTGGATTCTCATGTTGAATCCCTGATAGTTTCCGATATCCATTGCTGCATCGACTGCTTTCATGTCCTTGCAGACTGCCAGTAGTGCCGCTCCTGCTTCTTTCTTTTCTGTAAATACTTTGCCGCTGATCTCCATGGAAAACTGTTCTGGATCTGTGATTTTATGCTCCTGATAATGGGCAATATCCGCTTTGTAGCTATCAATAGTCTCGGTCAATTTTGCAATCTGCTGTGGAAAATTTCTTGCAATATCATCTTCCAGACGGTACTGGTTATTCATGTGATTGGCTTTTAAAAGTTTCAGTTTTGCCACATCCACGTCCAGTGCCATCTTTTCTTTTACTGCCGGATTTCCAGTTGCCAGTGCCTTAACCTCTGCATAGGACAGTGCCGCTTCGTCCACATCTTCGCAGCTTCTGACCGGTGCTTTGCTCGTCATAATCTGGGAGATGAACTTCTGTTTATTTTCGATCAACTGCCACATGTAGCTGTCGAAGGTGGATTCTGTCACATACCGAAAGATATGAACCTTTTTATTGTGATTTCCCTGCCGGATGATACGTCCTTCCCTCTGCTCCAGATCAGACGGTTTCCAGCCAATATCCAGATGATGCAGAGCAATCAGACGATCCTGCACGTTGGTACCGGCACCCATCTTTGCTGTTGAACCAATCAAAAAACGAACCTGCCCAGATTTTACTTTTCCAAACAGCTCCGTCTTCTTTGCTTCGGTATTTGCATCATGAATGAATGCAATTTCTTTTTCCGGTACACCTTTCGCCATCAGCTTCTGTTTCAAGTCATCGTAAACATTGAAACTGCCATCGCCTTTCGGTGTGCTCAAGTCACAAAAAATGATCTGCGCCGATTTCTGTACAACTGTATCTTTCCAGATTTCATAGCTTTTTTCTGCACAGACCGACACTTTACTGCCCGGATCGTCTGGCAATAGTTCATTGACCAATCGCTGATCCAGTGCCAGTTTTCTTCCGTCATTGGTAATTTTCAGCATATTGTCTACACTAGCATCTACGCCACCGTTTCTTACCACTTCCGCACGCTCTCCTAGGCTTGCTACGATTTCTTTCTGCTGTTCTGTTGGTTTCAATACTACAGTTTCGTATTCCGCTTCCGGTACTGGAAGATTCAACTGATCCGAAGTCTTGATATCTGCAATCTCCTTGAACATATTCATCAGTTCCGGGATATTATAGAATCTGGCGAATCTGGATTTTGCTCGGTATCCGGTTCCTTCCGGTGCAAGTTCAATGCTGGTCACAACCTCTCCAAACGTGGATGCCCAGGAATCAAATAATCCCAAGCCCATATTCTGTAATTTGCTGTTCTGCAGATATCTCTGCATGACATAAAGTTCCGTCATGCTGTTGCTGATCGGTGTGCCCGTTGCAAAGGTAATGCCTTTTCCACCGGTAATCTCATCCAGATACTGACATTTATTAAACATATCTGCTGATTTCTGTGCTTCGTTCTGGGCAATTCCGGCTACATTTCTCATTTTTGTATAAAGGAACGCATTTTTATAACTGTGTGCCTCGTCTACATACAGATGATCCACTCCCAGTTCTTCAAAGGTAACTACATTATCCTTTTTCTCTTTCTGATTCAGCTTCTCCAGTCTTGTCATCAGCGTTTTTCTGGTCTTTTCAATCTGCTTTACCGTATAGCGGCCGCCATCCTGCTCATATCTTGCACTCTGGATTGCGATTTCCAGATCGTCAATCTGCTTCCGCAGCATGGCTTCCTGCCTCTCATCAGAGATTGGAATACGCTCAAACTGGGAATGACCGATGATAATCGCATCATAGTTTCCCATAGCGATTCTGGCACAGAACTTTTTCCGGTTCGCCGGTTCAAAATCTTTCTTGGTTGCCACCAGGATATTGGCTCCCGGATATAACTGCAGGAACTCGGCTCCCCACTGCTCTGTCAGATGGTTCGGCACGACAAATAGATTCTTTTGTGATAATCCCAGACGTTTGCTCTCCATTGCAGCCGCTACCATCTCGTAGGTCTTCCCAGCTCCTACTACATGAGCCAGAAGCACATTATCCCCGTAAAGCTGATGTGCGACAGCATTTTTCTGATGTGGGCGAAGTTCAATTTCCGGGTTCATTCCTGGGAAAGTCAGATGACTGCCATCGTATTCACGGGGACGGATACTGTTAAACCGTTCATTATAAACTCTTACCAGTCTTTCACGTCTCTGTTGATCTTTGAAAATCCAATCCTTAAATGCTGCTTTCATGGCATCCTGTTTCTGTGATGCCAGCATAGTTTCTTTTTTATTGAGGACACGAATCTCATCCCCATTTTCATTGACACTCTTATCATAGATACGAACATCTTTCAGATTCAGTGTATCTTCCAGAATCCGGTAAGCATTTGCCCTCTCGGTTCCATACGTTGCATAGGCAAACGCATTTCTTGGACTGTCTGCATTTTTCCCGGTAATCCGCCACTCACCATTCACCTCAGAATATTTTACCTGTATCTCCTTCTGTGCAAGATACCACGGAGTATGAAGCAGTTCCCTCATAAAGTCCTGATAATCCGATGGTTCAATCCAGGTTGCTCCAATCCTTACTTCGATTTCAGATGCTTCCAGTTCTCTTGGCTGAACTGCTTCCAATGCACGGACATTCGGTGTGAATTCCGGGTGATTCTCTGCAAAGGTTCTTGCTGTGTTTAACTTCTCCCTGACATTTCCAGATAAATACTCATCTCCACTCTCCCACTGGTCTGTCAGTGGGTTCTTAAATATAACTCCAACCAGTTCCTCCGTGATTTTTTCTTCTGTCTTTCCTGTCAGCTGTGCCATATAGGACAGATCCACCTTTGCTCTTTCATTCAATGATAATGCTAAGGCTTCTGTCGCAGTTTCCACACTGGTTACCGCCACTGCCTTTTTGATGGTTCGTTTCGTAAACATGTCTGCTTTTCGCTTCAATGTTCCATCTTCGTTCAGGTCTTCCAGAGAACACAACAGACAATAAGAAGCGTCATCAGAAAACGCCCGCTTGTTTGCATTACTTCCGATGACTCCATACTTTGCTGTGTAAGCATCATATACTTGATTCAATTTCTCCTGCTGTTTGTGAATTTCTTCATCTGTTACGGATTCTTCCATCTGCATGGCAATCAGTTCACGCACCGTGTCTCGGATCTCCACCATACCTTTTACACGTTCTGCAGTAGCGGCAGGCATCTTTACCTGATTCATCAGAGAGTTAACACGGTAATATACCTGATCATCTACAACCGCATAACTGTAATTACGAACATTCGGATCTGCCGGGATACTCTCTGGTACATCATCCAGTTCTGCATCCACATCAACTGCAGGTGCCATATTTCCATGAATATTCCTGACAGCTTCTGCAAGCTGGACTTCAAGATCAGCACCTTCTATCGGCATACAGGTTGTTTCCATACCATACGGACCGGATACCTCTTTCATCTCACCCAGAATCATTTCCGGATGGTCTGCAAAATACTGATTGACCGTAATTCCATTGGCATCACTTCCAAGATTCACCCACTCCGGCATCTCTTTTGTCATGCTGTCACGCTTCTGGAAGAATAAAATATCTGCACTGACTTCCGTTCCTGCATTTGCTTTGAATGCTGTGTTCGGCAGGCGGATGGCTCCAAGGAGATCGGCACGTTCTGCCAGATACTTTCGGACTTCCGGTGATGCTTTATCCATGGTTCCTTTTGTTGTGATCAAAGCTGCCACACCACCCGGACGCAACTGGTCGATTGTCTTTGCCAGAAAATAATCGTGAATCATAAAATTATAGCGGTCATATTGCCTGTCATTCACTTTATAAGCTCCAAATGGCACATTTCCGATTGCCACATCGAAGAAATCATTCGGATAATCTGTCTTCTCAAAACCTTTAATCTGGATATTGGCATCTGGGTAAAGCAGTTTTGCAATTCTACCGCTGATACTGTCCAGTTCCACACCATAGAGTTTTGACTGGTTCAGCTTCTCAGGAAGCATTCCAAAGAAGTTACCAACACCCATGGATGGCTCCAGGATATTTCCTTTTGTAAATCCCAGATTTTCCAACGCCTGATACATACTTTCAATCACGATTGGCTGTGTGTAATGGGCATTTAAGGTAGAAGCTCTGGCTGCTGCATATTCTTCCGGTGTAAGGACTGTCTTTAATTCCAGATATTCCGTCTCCCATGCGGATTTTGTTTCATCGAAAGCATCAGCAAGACCTCCCCAGCCTACATATCGGGATAAAATCTCCTGTTCGTCTGGTGTGGCATTGCGGTTTTCTTCCTCGCATTTCTTTAAAAGCTGGATTGCCATGATATTAGCACGGAACTTTTCCTTTGGTGTTCCCTGTCCCAGTTCATCATCTGTGATATGGAAGTTTGTTGCTGGAATATCAGACTGTTCTGGTGTTATATCTTCCTTTTTTTCTGCATCTTCTACTGCTTCCGGTTGTGTCTCAACCTCCGACGGTTCCTGATTTTCCTCTCGTATTTCCTGCTGATCAGAGCCTTCCTGCTCCACTTCCAAAGCCTGCTGAGCTCCTTCCAGATCCGCCTGTCTCTGTGCTTCCTGCCGTTCTTCATACTTTTCCAGTTCTTCCGGTGATAAGAAATCATCGGTGCGAATCAGCTGACGGACACGTTCTGCAACCTTATTCCACTTTAATAGAACTTCTACATCTGGACTGCCAATCTTCCCTTTCGCAAGTTTTAATCCTTTCGCATCATGGGAAGCATCGGATTCATACGCTCCCGGTATCCCAGGTGCTGCTCCACCTGTACCATACTCATTTTTCAGAAACTCAGCTGCATCCTTTATATCGTGATGTTCCATGAAATACTCATAGATCCGATTCCGTCCTCCGGCAGTGATCCCGCCTCTTCTAAGGACTGCATCTATCTCATCCTGTGTGATAAAGGAAAGGGCCGGACGTTCGACCGTAAATTTCTGGTCTACCCAGGAACGCTCCCTCTGGAGATCCTGAAAACGCTGGAAATATTCCGGATTATGCTGAATCTCCCACCTGCGATAATCTTCTGGATTCTCATCCATATCTTTCTGCAGCCATTCAAAGCGATGGGCAATTGCATCTGCTTCCGCTGAATCTGTCCAAGCTTCCCGCACGACATCCTGCCAATCCGAATATGATTGCTGCTCCTCCCGGTTTCTGCTGGTATCCCGAAAATGGAGTGCAAGAAGATTGGTCATTTCTTCCTGCTCCTGTTCAATGGCGTTATTGGAAATCAGATTATCCACGTAACTTCTATCCTCATACATATCCCGGATTCTGTCCGCCGCTTCTTCCCACGTAACCATGCGATCAAAGTTTCTTCTGGCGGAATCTCCCCGTCGGATACGGATACCATCATTGTCATACCAGATACTGATTTTCTGTCCATCTATGGTAAATCCTTTTCCACCTGTTTCATATTCCTCCTTCAGGAAGTTCTGCATTTCTTCATTATCCAGACCTTCAATCAGTCTTGCCGTAATATGAAACAGTGTATTTTTCTGTCCACTTCCCGTGCGGAGAATATCATCTACTACTTCATCAGAAATAAGAAAAGCGGCTGGCTGTTCTAATGCAGCTGCCGCTTTCCTTATTTCCCCTAACTGTTCCTCTTCTGTTGGGAACAGACTTAACTGTAAATAATCTCCTGAATCACCAGCTCCTCTGCCTGTGCTTTGATCTGGTTCATGTGTCTGGTCCATGCCATCCCGTCTGCCATTTTGTCCGGTGCCGGGTTTTTCTCCAGAAGTTCTGACATCAGGTTGTCTACTCTCTGCCTTGCCTGGCTGTCGATTTCCATCAGATGACTGTCCAGACGGTTCTGTAAGGTCAGAATGTTGAATCTGGCTACTTTGTGGTTTCTCAGATACTCTTTCCTCATCAATCCGTACTTCCCGATCGTTCCTCTCGTCTCCTCCAGACTGATATCCGGAATCTGGTACTCTCCATTCTGGCTGTAAGTGATCTCTCTCATGCTCTGTTTCCTCCTTATTTTCTCCTCTATCTTCTGTGTTCCTTGTTTTGCTTTCACGAATTAACGTGTTAAATTCATTATAAGCTACTTCTTTTTCTTTTGCAACCGTTTTCAGATCTTTTTCCAAGTCATTCAACACATATCGTCCAATCTGCATCAATACCGGTCTGCTGATCTCATTCACAGAACTTCCAAGGTGTCCAATAACCTTTAACTGGTTAAAATCTGTAATATGACGAAAATCCTCTGCATCAAGATATTCCTGCACATCCAGTCCGCATCGGTTCAGTAACACATACCAGACACTGTTTGTCATCAGTTCCCGGAACTCCACTTTCTGATTCTGTTCATCCAGATCTTCCAGAAAAGTGCCGGCTACATCCATTTGCAGTTCGTCGAAAGCATCCGGCAACCAGGCCTGCACACTTTCTTCTGCCGCCTGGTGAAGAACCTCTGCTAATCCTCCCTCTGTTGCTTCCAGTGCCAGCCGCTCCTGCAGATAATCTGCCACCAGTTGTTCTCCTTCTGGATTAAGATTCCATAACTGCGGATCTCTGCCCAGATTTTTTACCTTATAAGTATCCTGCACATCAAAAACATATCGGAGTTTCGTTTTTGGTCCGGATGTGTTATCTATCAGGGCAATTCCTTTAGACCCCTTTTTAATCCATCGGTACATCTTCTGGTTCCAGATTTCCATGGATGCCACGGCTGTTGCTCCCGGACGCTGTGCATAGATCAAGAGCTGTTCCGGAAAAGTGTACCGGTACAGCCTGGATGCAGTATTTAGAAACCGCATCCATTCCTGCGGATTGGCAGCAACATCCTTTGCCACTTCCTCCGTCAGAAGTTCCATTGCATATAATTTATTTGCCATCTGTTACTCCCTTTCTTCTTCCCACTTTTCTTCTACAACATCGGCAATCCGTTCCATTGCCCTTGTCATAGAAGGAAAATTACTACTGTTACTTGCTTTTCCAATCTGATCAATAAGAAATTCCGGCATATCTGCAAGTGCTCCGGCAATCATAGCCTTTACCCGGATATCCTCCAGCATAAGAAGCTCTTTTACACCAAATTCTTCACCAAATACATCCTGATATCTCCGTAAGTCATCCAAAAGATATTCCGGTTTTAAATCTCTATCCATTTCCTTTCTTTTATCATCACCATATAAACACCAGTCCATATTCTTTTCTCCTCCATCTTCATAAAATTAGGGACTGCTCACACAGTCCCCTCAAAATCATCGTTATTTCTCGTTATAATACTGAGGCAAGGTCTTTCGCCCTATTCTTTGGGATTGTATCTGTCCCTTTTGCTTTGATCTCCGCCTTGGCTTTCTCCAGTTTTCCATGGATTCCACCTTTTGCTTCTGTTCTCCCAGTTGCTTTTTCTGCTGCTTTTTCTTTCTCCAGACGTGCTTCCCTGCGTTCGGCATTTTCCATAACTGCTGTCTTTCCATCACAGAACTGAACCTTATCCGAAAGCTGTTCCTGCCTCTCTACCTGCGTCTCATTGACTTCCTGTACCATGGCATTTAATTCCGGTACTTCAAACATTCCGTTATCAGGAAGAATCAGCACCTCATGAATTGAAGAGGGAAGAACAAAATAATCACTTCCCAGGCATTCACCGATCTGCTTACGAATATCTTCCTGCAGTAACAGTGATGCACCATTCATTTTTTGTGCATTTGAAAGACAGAACATTGGATTTTCCATTGCTTCAACATTCAGTTTTTCATTCAAAAGATTTTCTGCTTCTTCACCAAAAATCATGGATTTTATCATTTCATTCATGTCCATCAAAACAACACCACGATTTCTGTCTGCCGCCACTGCATCTGCCTGGATTTGTTCTGCTGTCACACCCCATTCATTCATAAGATTGACAGTAACCGGAATACTACCAATTCCTCCCTCGTTTTCTTCCACATTCACTGCGTAATATGCTGCAAAATCTCCATGTTCGGTAACAACTTTATCAGCCAGGCGTTCTTCATTCCATTCCCGGTCACAGATTCTCACCTGTAATTTGTCCTTCATTTTTTCATAATCCAAAATATCCGGAAGACCCATATTGATAAATGCCGCTTTGTCCTGCACTTCAATACGCATATCTGCCACATCACCCACACAGGAATCCAGATTTTTTCCATTGACATATTCCATATAAAGAGAATCCAGATATACCATCGGCACAGCTCTTTGATCACCCTGTGGAATTGAAATGCCAGTCAACCTTAATCCATTATTTTTTGCAACTTCTTCAATACGGATTTCTCCATTCTGATATGAATCCGGCAAATAGTCTTTTACATTATCTTTGACATATTCATAAAATTCTTTTCTGTTCATCATACGCTTTTACCCCTTTCTGATCATGTGATGGTTCATTCTTTTCCTGCTGACCATCTGCTCGGCTTTTTTCTGATAAGCCATCATTCTTTTTAAAGTTCTCTCCTGGTTCTTTCTTGCTTCCTGTCTCTTTTCCATTGTTTTCATCATATTTTTCTGTCCCTTTCTGTGAATTTTTGTATTTTAAAGGGAGCCCTGATTCAGGGCCCCCTTTACTGAGGATTACTGTTTTCTGATTTTCTTTCTGCTGATATAAAGTCCTGCCATGCCTCCGGTAGAGATAAGCAGAAGCAGAATCGGCAGCCAGATATTTGTGTTATCTCCTGTCTTCGGTGCATCTGATACCTTCGTCTCTTCATGGGACTGCGGCACATCTGGTGTGCTTGGTGTTTCCGGAACTTCCGGTTTCTCATTTGTCAGATTGAAAGTGACTTCTACAACCGGCGTACTGTCATTCGCATAAGCAAATGTCACTTCATGCTTGGTCTGATCCAGTGTGTATCCATCCAGTGTTTTTGTTTCCACCAGATAATACTTGATTGCTGTATCATATTTGCCGTTCTTGAATGCGGCAATCTCATACAGCTTACTCTCGGCATGACCGGCAGCATCTGTTTTTAAGGTTTCCAGGACCTTTCCTTTGCTGTCACGGAATTCAAATTCTACTCCTTTCAGCGGTTCCCCAGATGATTTATCTGTCTTATTGAGAATGACTTTTCCCTTGGCAGTATCATCTTTCATAACCACTTTCTGGATTTCTCCAGTATCCTTCACCTCAAATGTCACATCCGATGTCAAAAGATATCCTTTTGGTGCCTGTTCCTCTCGTAAGGTGTATCTACCAATTGGCAGTTTTTCAATATAGTGTGCCTCCTCTGTGGAAGTCCAGCTCTCTACTACCTGATCGTCCTTATCAAGAATCGTTAGTTTTGCACCAGGAATCTCTGTATCTCCTGTGATATCTGTCTTGCTGATCTGAACCTTGGTCACATCATCTTTCATCTCATGCTTCTGAATCTCAGCTGTATTCTCAACCGTAAAGGTAATGCTCTCTGCAGTAACATATCCGTCTGCCGGTTTTGTTTCCGTCATGGTATACTCATTACCTACAACAAGTTCTTTGATCACATGAGATCCTTCTGTAGAAGTCCATTCATCCACAACATTTCCATCTGCATCCGTCACTTTCAGGTGTGCACCTGGAAGTTCTTTGCCTGTGGTCAGGTCTGTTTTTGTCAGTTCCACTGTGGTCGGCTGATTTTCAAACGTAAAATCATAGCTTACTTCTGCCTGATCTTCTCCGGCATATTCAAAGGTAAACTCCTGCACTTCTTCCGTTGTCACAAATCCGTCCGGTGCACTGTTCTCTTTTACATAATATTTTCCATCTACTGGAAGATCTGCCGCAAAAGTGATCTGTCCTTTCTCATCGGTTGCTTTCTGCTCGATGAGGGAATCTTTCTCAAGCAACACATCTCCGTTTACATTTTTGATATCTTCACTGGTATAAAGGCCGAAGACGCCGCCTGCAAGAACACGGTCTGTATCTTTTTCTTTCTTCAGAACAGTAACCTTTACTTTCTGACGGGTATTCTGCCATTTTTCATCATAAGTGATTACCGGTGTGTCCTGATCACGGTAGGAAAGATCAACATATCTCGGTTCTCCATCCAATACATAGCCATGGGCAGTTTTAACTTCTTTCACATAGTATTTGCCTGCCGGGAGATTATCCATCTGTGCAATACCATTGGAATCTGTAGTAATAGTTCCTACTTTTTCATCTGCTTTGTAATAATCTTTACTGACACCATCTGCCGCTTTGATATCTTCCGCAGCAAATACATCGAAAGTCACATCTGTAAGGCTTCCGGTTACATATTCGAAGAGATGCTCCACAGTGCCTTTTACATTGTCCAGAAGTGTCACTTTATCCAAAAATTCTCCATTTTTGTTGATGATTAAAAGTCCTGTCGGCACTTCATCTTTCATCTCTACCTTCTGAATCTCTGCGGTATCTTCCAGTGTGAACTTCACATCCGTTGCTTTCAGATATCCATACGGTGCGATTTCTTCACGAAGGGTATATTCCTCCCCAACGGTCAGTCGTTTAATCACATGTGGCTGGTCTTTTACAGAAGTCCACTGATCTACGACATTCCCCTCTCTATCAAGAACGGTGAGTTTTGCTCCATCCAGTTCCACACCTGTTGTTACATCAGATTTTGTAATTTCAACTGTTGTCGGCTGGTTCTTTTTCACTGTTTTCAGTTTTACTGTCTTCACGTCCTGTCCCTGATAAGAAGCATCCAGATTCAGAACTTCATCGGAAGAAACGAATCCTGCCGGTGCCTTTAACTCTTTTACATAATACTGTCCGAGTGGCAGATCCAGCGTACAGGAAGCAATTCCATCTTTATCAGAAGTCATTTCCTGTAACAGGGTATCAGCGTTGACAATGACTTTGCCTTCTGCTTTGATATCATCTTTGTTATAAATGCCAAAGACTGCACCTTCTACCGTTGCTCCGTTTTCTGCATCCTGTTTTTCTACCTGGATTGCAACTTTCTGTCGGTCATCACCAACAGTCACTTCCTGTTCGATCACAGGTGTATCCTGATCTGCATAGACAAATGCGACATCCGATCTGTCATGGTTCAGAACAAATCCTTCCGGTGCTGTTTTTTCTACCACATAGTAAGAACCAAGCGGCAGGTTATCTGCAACTGCTTTTCCGTCTTCCCCGGTCGTTACCGTTGTT
>UMCH01092483.1_pt1 | contig 12771 bp, 23 predicted proteins | sample 1964201 | NCBI WGS metagenome assembly UMCH01 (sample SAMEA4835965, study PRJEB28245) | human gut metagenome | biome: gut microbiome; material: fecal sample | place: Denmark | collected 2008 | reverse complement strand
AAAAAATTATAAACCTTATCAAGTTGAATTTCCTATGTGCAAAAATCCATTGATTAGTAAATACGAAATGCTAGAAGAATTAAAAAATGAGGGAATAGAGATACCTCGTTTGTATAAATTAGGATTTTCTCATAATAACTGTAAAGGATGTTGTTTTAAAGCAGGAATAGGTCATTTTAAGCTTTTATTAGAAAAAGATAGAATAACCTATTTAGAGTTTGAAAACAAAGAGCAGGTATTGAGAAAAAAATTAAATAAAGATGTATCAATATTAAAAAGAAAGGGTAAAACATTCACTTTAAGACAACTAAGAGAACTTATTGAAAATACACCGGAGCAATTAAGCTTATTTGAATGTAGTGATTTTGGTGGTTGTGGATGTTTTATAGAATAGAAAAAATGGTAATAAAAGGTGAAATTATTAAAGATGATTGTAGTAGATAACATTGCAGAATATGAATCATTGTCAACTATGAAAAATTACTGTAAAAATCATAATAGTTGTAAAGAGTGTAAGCATGAATTTATGTGTGATTTTTTCAATCAACATGTACCACCAGAAAATTGGGAAATCAAATTGGAATTAAAAAAAGAAGATTCTAAAAAAACACAAGATATAGATATTACTAAACAAATACAAGAGAAGATATCGGATAAGCTATTTGATGAAAAGTATGATCATATGACTAGTAATGAAATAGCACAATCAATTATGAGAAATTCATTAAAAAAACAGTAAAAAGTTTTTTAATAACAAAATCTCTTGAAATCATTACTACATAAGGGATTAGAGAGATTTGAATGATGTCGTATAATAATAGGTTATAAGACATCAAAATATAGGCAATTCAAGGAGAAAAATATGAAATTTGAATTAGATTTGCTAGAAACAATAGCCTATGATGTATTGGATGAAGATGAAATATTTTCAAACGTTTGGGTATTATCAATTATGAAAAATAAAGGTTATTTTCAATATGTTCCTGATGATATGACTTTAAAAGAAGCAATCATTATGTACAGAAAATTATTAAATATTAAATAATTATGAGGTGATTAAATGAAAAATATTAAACTTATTTTAAAACAAACTTTTTGTAAACACGAATATCAAGAAATGAAAAAAGTTGATACTAGTAAATATATGTGTATTTCAGGGGAAGAAATCTATATTGTTTGTAAAAAATGTGGAAAAGTGAAAGATTCATATTTTAGAGAATATGAGGGGATGGGATATAAATGATTAAGCCACTAACACCTCAATTTAGAGGTACCATTCTAGAAAGTCTTAACAAACAATCAAAAGAACTTGATAGTTGCACAAATAACTCTTATGTAGTTTTACAAAAGATAGCAATTAAACAAGCAAAAAACTTGATTAAAGCATTACCTGATGGCTATCCAATTCCAGTTGAGAGGAGAAATGGAAGATGAATAAATATCAAGAAGCATTAAAGATAATGTGTAGCGACTGTAATCAAGTTCGTTATTGTATATGTAATGGATTTAATGAAAATTGTAATTCATATGCTCCGTTAAAAGAATTAGTAGAAAAAGCAATACCAGCAAAGCCAATCCATGAAGAAGTACAAAGCAAAATCAATGAACTTTATAGTCATGAGTTTTGGTTTTGCTCCAAATGTAAAAAACTCGTAATGACAAAAGATGACTACTGTGTAAATTGCGGACAAGCGATTGATTGGAGGGGTGGAGATGAAAAACTTTGAAAAATTTGAAAAAGAAATCATTGAATTAACAAATACAAAAGTAACTTTTGGAGTTTTAGAAACAGGTGGCATACCTTGTAAATGCAATAACATGGAATGTTGCAACTGTTTATTAGGAGAGTTAGCAAACAGATTAAATTTAAGCTGTAACAACGCAAGAATTTTATGGCTTTATCAAGAATATAAAGAACACATCAAGTTATCTCGATTAGAGTTTGAATTGTTAAAACATTTCAAAAACCAAGGAGTGTATTATTTTGCAAAAGACAAAGGCGCTACATGTGTTGCTTTTTATATGAATAAACCGAATAGAAGCTCTGAAATGTGGACACCTAGCATAGGAAATTGGTACACCATGTTTGCTTTTAAAAATTGCTTTCAATTTGTTAAGTGGGAAGATAAAGAACCTTACAAAATTCAAGACATCCTAGATAATTGCGAGGTGGTTGAAGATGAAAACTCTCAATAGGGAAGAATGTGAAAAAGCATTAGAAAGCCTTAAACCTATGAATTTAGAAGAATTTAAACAATGTCATTATTTATCATACGTTGAAGCAAATAAGATTTTAAAACAATTAATTAAGGAGCATTTTAGTCCACAACCTCTTAAATTTGAAAAATAAAAGCTGGGATGTATGTCTGGGATAGTGTATATGAATCAATAGGAAGAGTTGATAGAGTTTTAACTAATTGCAATCGTAGAAGATTGCATAATAGATATAGTGGTGGAGGGGATATAGTCGATTATGAAGAAAATAGATATTATCCAATCCAAATTCCAATCATAAAGGAGCAATAGAAATGTATTCTATATGTGGATCAGTAGCAAATAAATATCACTATTGTGATGTTTTCTGGGTGGATTTAAATAACAAATGTACAGGATATTATCAACACAAGCAAAGTGGATTGAGACCATGCATTATTGTCAGTAATGATTTTAATAATTCTTTTTGTGATTTAGTGACAATCATTCCCGTTACTACTAAAAAGGATAATTTACCACAACATAGAAGTATAATGTTGCGAGGTAGAAAAAATTATATCTTACCAGAACAGATAACAACCATTCCAAAAAAATGGCTGAAAGAGAAAATGTGTCATTTAAATGATGCAAATATTCAAGAAGTAAAGATGTCGATGAAGATACAATATAATTTATAAGAGGTAAGTCTATGAATATTAAAGAACAAATGAAAGAAATCATGGATGCATCTGTTACATGTGATAAATGCAATCATGAATTTGTAATAAAGGAAGAATCGATAATGAAAGAAAAGATGGAAGTAAAAGGATTGAAGTTTGATCTAATTTATTTCTATTGTCCTTCATGCAAAAAAATATATCGTGCTTCCATTCAAGATAGAAAGTATTATCTTCTAGTTGAAGAGCTTGATAAAGCAAGAAAACAAGTTAGAGATAACTTTGGAACGTTTGATACAACTAAAGCTAATAAATTAAATAAAAAGCTAAAAAAGAAATCTAATGCATTAAAAAATCATGTATTAGAAATGAATGATAAGTTCTCTGGTGAATTTGCTTTCTTTGTTGATAGCAAAGGAAATAGGACTATTGAGTATATCGAAAATGATAACATCAATTAGAAGTGAAAGGAGTAGCATATGAAAGAATCTAAATATCAAGTGTTGAATTGGAAAAGATGGAAAGCAACTGCAATTCTATTAAAAGAAACAAAAAAAGAGTTGGAAAATACTACACAAGCTATATCATATTCAAATGAATTGCCGGGAGGTTCACACAAGACGATTTATGAAAAATATAATAAGCTTATTGAAAATCTTGATAAATATGACGAACATATAAAGATGTATGATACTGTTGTCGACTTTTTAGAAGAGTCTATTACTAAATTACTAAACGAAAAACAAAGAGAAGTAATTATAATATATTCTAACTATCCTAATAACAGTATTGAAAGAATAAATGAAGCTGTAAAAAAAGGCTATTCGCAAGCAACTTTTTATAGAATTGCTGATGAAGCGTTTGATATTTTAGATGAGGTTTTAGCTTTGAAAAATAGGAATGTAGAAAAGATTTTAAAAGCTGAAAAAGAAAATTGATAATTATTTGATAATTTTTTTAAGTAAAAATGTGTTATTATGGTAATGTGGTTTAAATGAAAACAACATCAATGCTTTGTCTTGAAAGCGAAGAGATAGATTATGTCTATCTCTTTTTCTTTACAAAAAAGGAGGTAGATATCATGTATCATGGAATTCAAAAGAAAATAGTGACCAATGAGTGGTTGATTAAAGAAACAAAAGTTAAAGCACAAGATAAAGATTATATTTATGGATATGAATATAATGGAGTCTTTTATCAATTGGATATGTTTCCAAAAAACATAACCCAATCATTACAGGAACTAAAAGACAAAGGATATAAGAATATCTATTACAATAAAGTGGATGAAGAAAAGAAGAACACTAGAAGAAGTAAAGCAGCTAGTCAGTGATGGTGATGTTCATGCATTCTATGTGTCGCGTGAATGGAAAGACAAACGCATAGAGATACTTAATAGAGATCATTATGAATGTCAAAGATGCAAAGGTAATTATGTTGTTGAATCAAAACCAATAAAGAGAATTAAAATCAAACGTGCAAAGTATGTACATCATATCATTCCAATGAAAGATTGTTTTGAATTAGCATTGGATGATGATAATCTAGTAAGTCTTTGCTTTGAATGTCATGAGATAGTTGAAGGTAGAGATGGGACTTGGAAAAAATTCAAACATAAAAAGAAATTGACTAAAGAAATGTGGTAATTCAGCATACCCCCCCGTCAAATTCTCGTGCGAATTTGAAACACGGAGAACGGGCATGTGGTCCTAACTTTTCAGAAACATTCGCGCGTGCGTGATAACGGGTGGTTGATTAGAAAAAATATTGAAAGGGGTGTTGTTATGACAAAAAAAGAAATCAAGGATGACTTGCTTGAACAGTTAGAAGCTCAAGGCAAGTATCAAAATTACTATCTTGATTTGATAGAAGATTATATGAAATATTATGATCTTAAAAGAAAATGTCAAAGAGATATCAAAGAAAAAGGATTGCGCTATGAAGTAGTTTCTGGAAATGGTTTTAAAAGCGAAAAGCCTAATGAATCCGTGCAAAATCTAATGAAAATAACAACAACTATGTTGAAAATCCTTGATGAATTAGGTTTACAAAATCCAATTAACACCTCTGATAATTCGGATGATGATTATTATTGATTGAATGTCAAGAAATCAACGATTATATCGACTATGTAAAAAAGAATCCAGATAAGATAAACAAAGAAAGAAAACTGCTGATAAAGAACATCGTTATGCCTACATTGGCTAGAAATGATGTTTTTTTTGATGAAAAAACATATCAAAATTGTTTAAAATATTGCGAAAACAACTATTATCCTTTGTTTCCTTATCAAAAATTCATCTACGCATTCGTTTTTATGTATGTCGATGACGTCCCACTTTTCACAACAATCATTATATTGATGGGACGTGGAAATGGAAAAGATGGTTTTATTATGCCACTGATGAATTTTTTTCAGACACCATTATATGGAATTAAAAATTATCACATTGATATCATCGCAAATAATGAACAGCAAGCAAAAGATAGCTTCAATGTTGTTTACGAAATGTTAGATGCCCAATGGAATAAATTTAGAAGTAAATTCTATAAAACAAAAGAGCTTATCAAGAATAGAAAGACACGAGCTGAGTTACGTTATAATACTTCTAACGCTAAGACGAAGGATGGTAAGAAATCGGGAGCTATTCTTTTTAATGAATATCATGGGTATGAAAATTATGATCAAATAAAAGTATTTAATTCTCAATTAGGAAAAATAAAGCACGCAAGAAAATTTATTATTACTACAAATGGGAACGTTCGAGATGGTCCTTTAGATGATTTAATTCAATTATGCAATGATATATTAAAAACAGGAGAAAATGATTTAGGTTATTTTCCCTTTTTTTGTAAAATTAACTCAAAAGAGCAAGCTAATGATCCTAAATATTTTGTCTTAGCAAATCCATCGATGGAATTTCTTCCAGATTTAAAAATACAAATTTTAAGAGATTTTAAAGAAGCACAAAAATTACCATCGATGATGACAGAATTTTTAACTAAAAGAATGAATCTACCTGCGAGAAATGAAGAAATAACAGTAGCCAAATGGGAAGATATTTTAAAAGCTTGTTATAGTGATGTAGAAAATAAGATAGAAAGAGCGATTCCAGATGATATAAACTATCATCCTTGCATTATAGGAATTGACTATGCAGATATCCGAGATTTTGCATCTGCTGGTTTGCTTTTTAAAATAGATGGTGTTTATGTTTGGAGACAAAAGACATGGATTTGCAGGAACAGCCCATTTTTTGAATCAATTAAATTTCCTATAGAAAACAATATAGGATTAGAGGGATTCAATGATTATGAAATAGTCAACTCAGAAAGTTTAAGTATAAATGCGATTGTCGAATGGTGTATTGAGCAAATGCAAAAATACAATGTGGTTAAAATCATCATGGATACGTATAGATTTAAGCTGTTTAGAGAAGTATTTGAACGAAAAGGGATTACTATAGAAGATAAGAAAAATCCAGCTGGACTTGTAAGAATGATTAGAAATCAAGGTGCAATCAATACATATGTAGCACCTCTAATCGAAAAAGCATTTGTAGATGGAAATATTAACTTTGGAAACAGCGCTATCATGCGATGGTATACCAATAATACCGCTGTGAAAATGGATAAGTATGGAAATAAATCATATGGAAAAATAGAACCAAAACTAAGAAAAAATGATGGTTTTATGGCTTTTGTATGTAGTATTTCTGGCGAAGATATGTTAGATGAAACGATTATTTATATATAAAAAATGAGGAGGTGAATCAATGTTTCAATTTGTAAAGAAATTGTTTAATAAGGATGGTCAACTGGTTGATTACTATATCGATATGATGGCTGAAAAAAATAGACTTTCGCAGTTAGCATTAGAAATTGGGTTTAACAAGATTGCTGATTTGATATCGAAATGTCCTATTGATGTCTACTCAACAGATAGCGATGCAATCAAAACTGAATTTTGTTTAAACGTTAGACCTAACCCAAATGAGTTTGCTACTGATTTTTGGAAACAAGTTGTTATGAAAATGTGTACAAGTAGTGATGGATGTTTAGTTGTACAGATGAGTGATGGAAATATCTATAGAGCTGAAAGCTTTACACAGTCAGATGATGTGCTATATCCTAGAACATTTTCAAATGTAGTTATTAGAAGCGGGGATAGAACTTATAAACTGGATAGGATATTTACAACAAATGATGCAGTCTTATTTAAGTATAAAAATGAAAAGGTGTTAGCTTATCTAAATGAAATCAATCAAGAAAATGCGATTGCTTGGAGCGCTGCTATAAAAGGAGTAAAGTCAAAACTTTCAAAATTTAAAATTCAAATGCCAGGGAATTTTCAAGTGTATAGTGAAAAAACACGACAACCACTAACTGAAAATGAGTATACAGAAAAAATTAGAAAGGACCTTTCAAGTGATGATATAAGAGTCATCTTTTCTAGAAACGGACTCGACATAAGTGCGATTGATAGCAAGTCAACGATGACTGCTAGTGATGTTAAAGCATTAAAAGATGAAGTGTTCACAAATGTAGCGATTGCCTTAGGAATTCCAAAAAGTGTTTTCTATGGTGAAGTTACTGAAAAAAGTGATGCTAACAATGAATTTATTACGTATGCTGCTGATCCAATTATTCAAGAGTTAAATGATGGGATGAATGGATGTTGGCTTTCTCAGCTTGAATGGGAAAGAGGGGATAGGATTTTAATCAATACGGATGCAATCAAGCATATTGATGTTATCGAGCAAGCATCTAATCTTGATAAATTATATTCTAATGGCTGGTCCCACAACGATATTTTAAAATTACGTGGTAAACCACCAATCGATGAAGATTGGGCAAATGCTAGAAGATTTACTAAAAACTATGCTACAGGCATGGATGGAAATATGAAAGGAGGTGATGAATAATGAAGAAAGGACATGAAAAGTTCTATGAATTCAAAAAATCAAATGAAGAAATGACGGATCTTTATATTTATGGAGACATCACCTCATACAAATGGGATGAAAGTGATGTGGGTGCCTATGACTTTTTAAAAGAGCTGAATGATGTTGATACAGATAACTTAACAGTTCATATCAATTCGTATGGCGGGTCTGTAAGCGAAGGTCTTGCAATCCACAATATGATTAAAGAATTCAAAGGAAATGTAACTACTGTATGTGATTCTTTTGCATGTTCAATTGCAAGTGTCATTTTTATGGCAGGAAAGGAAAGAGTCATGCATAAAGGTTCATTGCTGATGATTCATCATGCGTGGACTTGGGCAAGCGGTAATGCTAAAGATTTAAGAAAGCAAGCAGATGATCTAGATAAAATCACAGAACCATCGATTGTTATTTATGAAAAAAATTCAAATCTTTCAAGAGATGAAATAGTTGAATTGATGGACAATGAAACATGGATTACTGCAGAAGAAGCTTTAGAAATGGGATTTGCTACATCAATCAAAGAAGATGATGATGCACAGCAATCAATCAATGAAATGTACTTGAATCATCAAGTTATGTTGAATAAGGATTTAGAAAAAGAATTGAATGAGGTAAAAGAAGCATTGAAACTTGAAAAGGCTAAAAATGAAGAGCCATTAACAGGTTGGGATGCTTTTTTTAATACAAAAAAATAGAAAGGAAAGAGAAAAAAATGAAATTTAATAAAGTAGATAAAGCTACATTAGAAAAAGCAAAAGAGATTTTAGAAAAAGCGGAAGATAAATCTCAAGCAATTTTAGAAGCAGTAGAATTAATCAATGAAGCGGCTAATAAGGATTTGATTGAACGAATCTTAAAGGAATCAGCAAATGCAAATGCAAAAGTTCAAAACTTCAATAAGTTAGGATTGAGACAATTAAGTGATGAAGAAAATAAATTCTATGATTCTTTAAAAACAAATGTCAGACAAGCCATTGATGGAAAACAAATCGACTTGATTCCAACAACAATCATTGATAACACTTTAGCTGATGTAAAAAAAGCAAGTGATTTATTATCATTAGTATCTTTTGCTCCTTCTGATGTTAAAAAATGGTTATCAGCATCCAAAACTGGAACGTATGCTTGGGGAAAATTGACTGCTGCTATTAAAGGTGAATTAAGCGTTGCATTTGAAGCTTTAAATATCGAATCAGGAAAAATCACAGCATATTTAGTTATTCCTAAAGCAATTAGAGATTTATCAAATCCATTTGTTGATAAATACTTTACAGCAATTTTAGCTGAAACAATGAATGATGGTTTAGAATATGCATTCTTATTAGGAACTGGAGTTGAACAACCTATCGGTGTTTTCCGAAAAATAAATGAAGTCGAAACAAATGGAGAACATAAAATGAAAACTAAAAATTCAAAATTAACTGAATTTACACCTAAAGGTTTAGCTCCCGTAAAAACACAATTATCGCATGGTGGGAAAAGAGCAATTCCATCATTAGCGTTAGTATGTAATCCAAATGATGAAGCTGCTTATGTAGATCCTGCATTATATGTACAAGCACTAGCTGGAGGATATGTGCAAGTATCTAAAGATAAAATTAGAACAATTCCAACTGCAAATTGTCCTCAAGGACAAGCAGGATTATTTATTGATAAGCCTGATTATTACACAATGGGATTATCAGCAATTCAAGTTAAAGAATATGATCAAACAAAAGCAATGGATGATGCAGATGTCATTATTGCAAAAGCTTATGGAAATGGTAGAGCAGTAGATGATGATGTATGTTTCTACTTTGATCCAACAAAATTAGTTGAATATGTTCCAAAATATTTCCAAACAAATGCACAAACACAAGCAACTGAATAATTGAAAAAATGGATAAAAAAGTTATTGATAACTTGATAGATGAAATTAGAAAAGAGAAATTTATTCCTTTTTATTATGAAGACTCATCTATTAGAAATAATATCCGTGAGGGAAATTATCGCTTAACAAAACTAGTTGGAACTATTGATTATGATGAAGATTTGACTGCCAGAGCGCTATTAAAAAACTATGTGCTTTATGCATATAATAGTAGAACAGATGAATTCTTTGAAAATTACAGTGATGAGATTTTGTCTTGGCAAATGGACAAAGTTCCTTTGATTAAAAATGATGAAGAAAACTAGTAGAATTCATATGCCCATTTATAATGATGGGCTTTTTGAAGTTTTTGAAATCATAGAAGATGATAGCGTTCAAGCAAATACTTCATTGCAATCAAAAGATATTTCTATGACATATCAAGAATTAGGTATATCAGACAGATTAAGAAGCGATTTAGACTCTCATGATATTGATATTCAACTAAAAATTAGAGTTCCATACGTCAAAGGATTTATTGATTCAATGAGTGTTTTGAAAATTGATGGACAATATTATAAGGTTTATAACATTTATCACTTTGTTGATAGTAATGGATTTAAACAATCTGATATAACTCTTGTAAATTGGGAAGGAGAATATGATGAAGAAAACGGATTTTGTCAATGCATTAAGTGAGTTAGATATTCCAATCAACGAAGGTCAAAGCTCTGTCAATAATGCAAGTAAATATCCTAGAATCGTTTTTTGGGAAATTGCATGGGATGACAAACTAGCAAGTGATGATGTCTATATCACTATTGAAACGATTCAAGTATCATTCTTTTCTAGAAAACCTAGACATGATAAATTGCTTGAATTAAGAGAAATGATGCGAAAATTAGGATTGCATCCTACGATCTATCATGAATATGTAGAAGAAAAAAACAAAGATAGAAATTATTATCATTCTTACTTTTCGGTAGAGTTAGAAGTTGATAATGATGAGTGATACAAGTGAATTTGATGGACTTCTTGATTTTTCAAAAGCATTAGAAGAATATGCGAAAGTATCTGATAATGTAGTGGAAGAGGAAGAAAAGATAGCACAAGATTTTGTCAAAGACTTATTGAAACTGCCCAGTCCTAAATCAAAGATTTCTAAAAGTGGATATACACATTTGATATCCACTTTTTCTTATAGAAAAAAAGCAAAAGAAATAGAGATAGGCTGGGGGAAATATTATGGTCCTATGGTCGAAAGAAGAACTATCAAGATGAAAAGTAGTCATCCTCATTTAGTACCTTTATGGAATAGAAATTCAAAAAGATATATAGAAAGTTTTAAAAAAAGAAAAAATTTATAAAAATTAGGAGGTAGAAAGATGTCACAAAAAGAAAAAAGACCATCGATTAAAGAATCGGTCGGTGGATTGAGATATTGTTTTGCTACAACAAACGAAGTAGATCCTCAAATCTTTTCAGGTAAATATGAAGAAGAGGTCGCTGTTTCAAACGTTGTTAAAAGCATCAAACGTACTGAAAACGGAGATACGACACCGGTATACGCATCTGGAAGAGATTATGATACAGTTTCTGATACTTCATCCGTTGATAGTGAAGTAGAAGTGGTTGCATTTGATCCTACTGACCTTGCAAAAATGCGAGGAGATGAAATTACAGAAAGTGGATTGGTTTTAAAAGGTGGTTCAAGCGAACGTCCATTTTTTGCTTTTGGTCAAACTGTTTTCTATCGTCAAAATAGAAAAAAATTCAGATGGTATCCAAAATGCAAATTAACAGCTGATACTGATGATACGAACACTAAAGAAGAATCATTCAGTGAGCAAAATGATACAGTTACAATTAGAGCTTATCCATTTAATGATAAGGGACAAATTGCTGTTGAATTTGATACTGCTGTAAAAACTGCAACTGGATTAACAGAAGAAAAATTCTTTAATCAAGTTATCACATCCGATGAAGATCTAAAAAAAGTAATTGCAGGTGATTAGTGATGGATAAACAAGACATCAAGTTAACGGATGGCAGGGTCATAGAAATTCAAGTCAGCTTTTTAACTCTTTATTTGATTAAAAACAATAATCTTGATAAAGAAACAAAAGCTTTAAGAAGAATGACTGATAAATATGAAAAGATGGATGATAAATCATCTGTTGCTGCTAAAAAACTGCATGAAAAAATAGAAGATAAACAATTCTATATGGCTGCAAAAATGATTTATGTAATTTTACGTTCTAATCGTGAAAAGGTTGAATTTGAAGATGCATTGGCATTATGCCCAATTGAACCAGATGCGATTGTAAATATAATCAAGCAATTTGAAAATAAAATGGAAATTCTCAAAAAAAAAGACAATATGAAGAATTTTGTGAAGAGCAAGAAATAGATTTCACGATGAATCTTTATCTTGCTTTGACACAGCTTAATTTATCAGAAGATGATTTTTGGCACATGAGTCCAATTACTTTTGATGAATTATTAGAAACTCATGTTGAATTTGAAAGGAGTAAAATAGAACATGGCTGATGATCTAAAAAGAGTCGGTCTTGTGTTCAAGGCTGATGGAACAGCTGATTTTACAAAATCATTAAAAACAATCAACGCACTGACTAGGGAAAACTACAGTGCTTTTTCTTTGGCTAAAAGTCAATGGGATAAATCAACATCATCATTGACAAAGCTAAAAGATACACAGTCATATTTGACAAAGCAAACAGAAACTTATTCATCAAGAGTTTATGCATTAAAAAGTCAACTAGAAGAACTTGAAAATGCAGAAAACAAAGATGAAAAGGCTATTGCCAATAAAAAGCAACAATTGAATAATGCAGAGTCAAGTTTGAATAAATATAAGAAACAACTTTATGAAGTAAACACTGCTTTAGAAAGTGGTCAAGCTCAAATAGAAGAGTATGCTAAAAAGGTTGAAGCTTTTGAAAATAAGACAAAAGAAATAGGAAATGGATTAACTAAAAATGTTACTGCTCCTATTGCTGGATTAGAAGTTGCAGCTGTAAAAGTAGGTAGTGACTTTTCGGCAGGAATGAGTGAAGTATCTGCTGTTTCTGGAGCAACTGGA
>UMCH01000782.1_pt1 | contig 12803 bp, 9 predicted proteins | sample 1964201 | NCBI WGS metagenome assembly UMCH01 (sample SAMEA4835965, study PRJEB28245) | human gut metagenome | biome: gut microbiome; material: fecal sample | place: Denmark | collected 2008 | reverse complement strand
TTTGAAGCCGATGTCGTGGCGGTAAAACAGTCCGCGCAGCTCGAGCTTGTCGATGATTGCGTAGACCTTGTCCTGGGCGGACTTGATGTCCGGAGCGGAGGTTTCGACGAGCAGCACGCGGCCAGAGTTGGCCACAAGGTTACCGTGCTCGTCAGAGGCGACGCCGGCGTAGTAGACGTGCGAATCCTCGTCGACTTCGATTTCGGGCACACGGGCACCCTTGATGACGTTCTCCGGGTAGCCGTTGGAGGCGATGACCACGCCGAGGGTGGCGTTGGACTCATCCCAGGTGAATTCGGGGGTTTCGCCGTCGAGAATGGCGGAGATGCCGGCACCGAGGTCGGAGGTGAGCTTCGGGAGCACGACTTCGGTTTCCGGGTCGCCGAAGCGGGCGTTGAATTCGATGACCTTCGGGCCGTCGGCGGTGGCGATCAGACCGGCGTACAGGATACCGGTGAATGGCGTACCTTCCTCGGCCATGCCTTCGACGGTGGGGCGCACGATTTTCTCGATGGCCTCGTCGACCACGGACTGCGGAATCTGCGGCACCGGGCTGTAGGCACCCATGCCACCGGTGTTCGGACCCTCGTCGCCATCGTGGGCGCGCTTGTGATCCTGGGAGATGGGCATCGGCCAGAAATCGGTGCCGTTGACAAAGCTCATCAGGGAGAATTCCTGGCCGTCCAGGAAGTCCTCGATAACGACCTTGGCACCGGCGGAGCCGAAGCGATGGTCGATGAAGATGTCTTCGAGTGCGCGCTGGGCGGTGTGCTCGTCCATGGCCACGGTCACGCCCTTGCCTGCCGCCAGACCGTCGGCCTTGATGACAATCGGGGCACCGTGCTCGTGTACGTAGTCCTGCGCCATCTCGAGATCGCTGAAGGTCTTGTATTGGGCGGTCGGGATGTTGTGTCGGTCCATGAGCTGCTTGGCGAAGTCCTTGGAGCCTTCAATCTGGGCGGCGGCCTTGGACGGGCCGAACGCCTTGATGCCGGCGGCGGCGAAATCGTCCACGATGCCTTCGATCAGCGGGACTTCCGGGCCTACGAACACCCAGTCATAACCATTGTTCTTCACGAATTCGATAAGTGCGGCGTGATTCGACTGGCTCAGCTGCGTGGTGTGGATGCCGTCCTTGAGCATGCCCGGGTTGCCGGGAGCCACGGTGACTTCGTCGATGCTCGGTGCCTTGAGCAGCGTGTAGGCAATGGTGTGCTCGCGCGCGCCGGAGCCGATAACCAATACTTTCTGACCCATGTTGTTCCTTTCCTGCGGAAAGCGAGTTACTTCAGTACGATTTGCGTGCCGGTGGTGTCGGCTGCGATCTGGCCGAGCACGTAGGCGGGCTCGTTGTTGTCGGCGAGCAGCTTCAGCGCCTCGTCCTTGCGAGCGGGGTCGATGGCCAGCACCATGCCGATGCCCATGTTGAAGATGTTGTACATCTCCTTATGATCGATGTTGCCAGCCTTCTCCAGCACGTCGAAGATCGGGAGCACGGGCCAGGTGCCGAGCTCGATTTCGGCGGCCAAGCCGTCCGGAATCATGCGCGGGATGTTCTCGATGAAGCCGCCGCCGGTGATGTGGGCCACGCCTTTGACCACGCCCGCCTTGAACAGGGGAGAGAGGGCCTTGACGTAGATCTTGGTGGGGGTGAGCAGCACGTCGCCGAGCTTTTCGCCGCCCAGCTCGTCGAGTTCGGTGTCCACGGTGTAGCCGGCCTGCTCGAACAGGGCCTTGCGCACCAGGGAGAAGCCATTGGAGTGTACGCCGGTGGAGGGCAGGCCGATGAGCACGTCGCCTTCAGCGATGGTGGAACCGTCCACGATGGCGGACTTTTCGGCAACGCCGACCGAGAATCCGGCGAGATCGTATTCGTCTTCGTCGTACATGCCCGGCATTTCGGCGGTTTCGCCGCCGACCAGCGCGGAACCGGCCTGTACACAGCCGTCGGCCACACCGGCCACGACCTGCTCAAGCAGTGCCGGGTCGTTCTTGCCGCAGGCGATGTAGTCAAGGAAGAACAACGGCTCGGCGCCCTGGGCGGCGATGTCGTTGACGCACATGGCCACGCAGTCGATGCCGATGGTGTCGTGCTTATTGGCCAGCTTGGCGACCATGAGCTTGGTGCCCACGCCGTCGGTGCCGGAGATGAGAACCGGCTCCTTGTAGCCCAAGGAGGCCAGATCGAACAGGCCGCCGAAGCCGCCGATGCCGCCGACCACGCCGGGGCGGTTCGTGCGGGCCACGTGCGACTTGATGCGCTTGACGACTTCGTACCCGGCTTCGACGCTCACGCCGGCGTTCTCATATGCTTTTGGCATTTGGTTGGCCTTTCTACTTATTTTGGCTCCCCTCTGGAGGGGAGCTGTCGGCAAAGCCGACTGAGGGGAGGCAAGCGCCTCTGGTTCAAAGAATTGTTATTGAGTGGATTGGTGGTGAGCTATTCGGCATCCGGCTGCACGGTGTTGTACTCGTTGCCGATGTACTTGCTCTTGTACAGCGCGAATTCAGGCAGACGCACACGGTCCTCGGGCGTGAGGGACTTCAGGAAGTCGGCCTCGTAGTCGTCGAGCGCAGTGGGGTAGTCGCCGTTGAAGTAGGCGACGCACAGGCCACCGTATGGGGCGTCGGCGTTCAGTCCGATGGATTCGACCAGACCGTCGAGCGAAAGGTAGGCCAAGGAATCCGCGCCGATGTATTCACGGATTTCCTCCACGCACATCTTGGCTGCGATGAGTTCCTTGGTGGTGGAGATATCAATGCCATAGAAGCAGGGGTACTTCAGCGGCGGGGAGCTGATGCGCATATGCACTTCAGCGGCGCCGGCTTCCTTGAGCAGCTGCACGATGCGCTTGGACGTGGTGCCGCGCACGATGGAATCATCGATGACGATAACGCGCTTGCCTTTAACCACGCTGCGCACAGCAGAGAGCTTCATACGCACACCCTGCTCGCGCAGTTCTTGCGTGGGCTGAATGAAGGTGCGGGCCACATACTGGTTTTTGATTAGACCCATTTCGTTGGGCAGGCCTGCTGCTTCCGCATAGCCGGATGCGGCGGACAATGAGGAGTTCGGCACGCCGATAACCATATCGGCCTCCACCGGGGATTCGGCGGCGAGACGTGCGCCCATGCGCTTGCGGGCGGAGTGCACGTTGACGCCATAGATATCGGAATCCGGGCGGGCGAAGTAGATGTACTCCATCGAGCAGATGGCCAGCTGCGTGTTGTTGGTGTACTGCACGATCTTGTAGCCGTGATCGTTGACCACCACGATTTCACCCGGGCGAATGTTACGCACCAGCTCGGCGCCGACGACATCCAGTGCGCAGGTTTCGGAGGCGAGCACGTAGGCGCCGTTCTTCATCTTGCCGAGGGAGAGCGGGCGGAAGCCGTTCGGGTCGAGTGCGCCGATCATGGCGTCTTCGGTCATCAGCAGGTAGGCGAAACCGCCATGCACCGTGTTGAGCGCTTCCTTGAGCTTGTCCATAAAGGTGCGCTGCATCGAACGGCGAATCAAGTGCATCAGCACTTCGGTGTCGGAGTTCGAATGGAAGATGGCGCCTTCGTCTTCAAGCTTGCGGCGCAGTGACGGGCAGTTCGTCAGGTTGCCGTTATGGCACAGAGCCACGTCGCCGTCATGGAAGCGGAAGATGAACGGCTGGATGTTGTCCGTGGTGCCCGAGCCGGCCGTTGCGTAACGCACGTGGCCGATGGCGCAATTGCCCTTCAGTCGTTCGATTTCGCGCTCATCGCCGAACACCTGGGTGAGCAGGCCGAGTCCGCGATGACCGATGAGATGACCGTTATCGTTGGAGACGATGCCGGCACCTTCCTGACCGCGATGCTGCAGCGCGTGCAGGCCAAAATAGGTGAGTCGTGAGGCGTCGGGGTGGCCCCATACGCCGAAGATGCCACATTCCTCGTGAATGTCTTCGAGTTCAGCCGACAAGCCAAAGCTCCTTTTTCAAACAGGGGATTAACTATCTATCAACCCTACCAATCGGCGGCTACATCGCGTGTTGTGGGGTGGTGGAACTTGTTGGGGTTTGCGGACGCGGTTTAAGCACCAGATCAGTCAAGTATGAATAGTGGCTTAGGATTTTGGCCTTTCGCTGTTTGTGGTGGGTGGTTGTGGTGTGGGGTGATGCCGACGGGTAGGTTGGAAGCATGGATACCTCTTACCTGTTCACCGCCGCATTACCTGGTGCTCCACTTTGTGCTCAAGCGTGATACCGAATTGTCGGTGTGACGTGATCGGTTGACTTTCGTCAACGCAATTTGAAAGGCTCCGACGGTATTATCCGTCGGAGCCTTTCGTCGTATGAATCCGGTGCTTGTTTTTCGGCTTCGTCTCAGTGCCTGAAATGGCTGAAGAACTCGATGGTCTCGGGATCCTGCGACTCGTCCATCACCTCAGCGGGTGTGCCGTTCTCGGCGATGACGCCGTGACGGAGCAGTACGATGCGGTCGGCCGCTTCGTGGGCGAAGCTCATTTCGTGCGTGGCCATGAGGATTGTGGTGCCTTGGGCCTTTAACTCGGCAACCATGTTGAGCACTTCGCCGACCAGCATCGGATCAAGAGCGGATGTGATCTCGTCAAGCAGCAGCAGTTCCGGGTCGGTCATCAGTGCGCGCGCAATCGCCACGCGCTGCTGCTGGCCGCCAGAGAGCTGATCGGGGTAGGCACTGGCTTTATCGCGCATGCCGATGCGTTCAAGCAGTTCCATAGCGCGGGTTTCGGCGCGATCCTTGCTCCAGTGGTGAACCTTGATTGCGGCAAGGGTCACGTTCCTGAGCACCGACATGTGGGGGAAGAGGTTGAACTGCTGGAACACCACGCCGATACGTGCGCGAATCTTGTCCTGGTCGGCACGCGGGTCGGTGATATCGGTATTGCCCAGCCAAATCTGGCCGTCATCGACCTGTTCAAGCAGGTTGACGCATTTCATCAATGTGGATTTGCCTGAACCGGAAGGCCCCAGCAAAGCCACCACCTCATGTTGGTGAATGTCAAAGGAAATGCCACGCAGCACCTGCGTGTTTCCAAAGGATTTGCGCACGTCATCAAGACGCAGCACCGTCTTGTTGCTCACGGGGGAGTCACTCGCCTCGGTGGTGATATTGGTCATTTCGCTCATACCGTTCCTCCGCTGAGTTCGCGCTTACGCAGACGTTCCGTGTACCAGTCGTTCAGCAGGATGAACGGCACGCTCATCAGGATGAACAGCAGGCTGGCGACCACATACGGCGTGAAGTTGTAGGTGCTGGCCACGTCGATCTGTGCGGCGCGCACGGCATCCACCGCACCCAGCACGGAAATCAGGCCGACGTCCTTTTGCATGGAGATGAAGTCATTCATCAGTGCGGGCGCCACTTTGCGCAATGCCTGAGGAATGACGATCAGTCGGGTCGTCTGGCCGGAGGTCAGGCCCAACGAGCGGGCCGAGGCTCGCTGAGAAGGATGTACGTCGTTAAAACCGGCACGCAGCACCTCGGAGACGTAGGCGCTGTATCCCATTACCACTGCAATGGTGCCGAGTACCGAGGGATCGATACGGCCGAACAAGCCTAGGCCGGGAATGCCGAAACCGATTAGATACAGCACGACGATAATAGGCACGCCGCGCATCACAGTCGTGTAGATCAATGCCAGGATACGCAGCGGGAACAGAATAGGGGAGCGGCTGGTGCGCACCAGCGCGATCAGCGTGCTCAGAATCGCCACGCCGACCACTGCGACGAGCAGAACGCGGATGTTGAGCCATAGGCCGTCAAGCACATGGGGAAACGATTTGACGAAGTATTCGCCGGAGAAGAAGGTCTCCTTGACTCGTGGCCAGCCGGGGGAGAGCTTCAAGCCGATGACGATGACCACCACGAACACAATGGTGCTGATCAGACTGGTAATCGTCGATTGAATTTGCTGATGAACACGATATTGGCGTCGTTCGAGCTCGACCTGACTTACCTCGTGTCCGTCAGGGGCATTGTGCTGCCTGGTTTCGGTTGGTGCTGCGGTCATGTGATGAATGTCGCTCGCTTCCTGAATGCCGGGATGGCCGGGTGCCACAGGAAAATTCCCGCAGCGCCCGGCCAAGGTGTTGTGACCTTATGATGTAAGCCTACTTCACTTACTTCTTCAGTTCGGTCAGGTCGGTGGTGTACTCGGCCAGCCACTTGTCCTGAAGCTTCTTGATGGTGCCGTCGGCGTTCAGGTCATCCACTGCCTTGGTCACGGCTGCAGTCAGCTTGGAATCCTTCGGCAGCACGATGCCCATGCCGCTCTTGTCTTCGGAGTCAGGCAGACGGCCGAGCACCTTGGCGTCCTTGACCTGCTCGGACTGCACCATGTACACGCATTCCACGGTGCTGGTGACCAGTGCGTCGATCTGACCGGCGTCAAGTGCCTGAGCCAGTGCGGCATCATCATTGAACGTCTGGATGTCGTCCTTGATGTTCGCCTTGGCGTAGTCGTAGGCAAGGGTGCCGACCATGACGCCCACGGTCGCATCCTTCAGATCGGATACCTTGGTGGCGTTGGCGAACTTGCTGTCTTTCTTGACCACGACGGACTGGCTGTCGTTGTAGTAGCTGGACGAGAAGTCAACGGCCTTCTTGCGCTCGTCGGTGATGCCGAACTGCTGGATGTTGAAATCCCAGTCCTTGGCGCCGGGAGCGATGGCGGTGTCGAATGCGGTGCGGGTCCACACCACGTCGCTCTTCTTGAAACCGAGCTTGTCGGCCACTGCGTAGGCGACGGCCGCCTCGTAGCCCTCACCGCTTTCCGGCTTGTCGTTCATAACCCACGGCTCGTAGGCCGGCTGTCCGGTGGCGATGGTCAGCTTGCCCGGCTTGTACGTCTGCTGGGTGATGTCGTCCGAATCGGTGGAATTGGATGCGGTGGACTGGCCGGAACCGCAGGCTGCGGTGAACGACAGAGCCAGGATGCTGGCGGTGGCCGCAATGGTACGGACGATGTGTCGCTTATTGAACATGGGTTTCCTCTCCTCAAGTGCTCGTCATGCACACGGTTCAAACCGTGCTTGATGCATTCGCGCCAATTGTATGGCTATTGGGTTACAAAACATCGATATTTTCGGATGCTGGCTATCGCCATTGCTTATGGCCGACTAGAGCCGCGCAATCTGGCGCGTAAGCGGACGGATATCTCATATTGGCGCAGAGCGAAATGGCGTTCACTGTTCGAGTGTGAAGCCGTCGAATACGAATCCCGGACTGACCACACAGGAGACCAGCGCATCGCCCTGGCCTGGCACTGTGCGCTGCCAGACGCCAGCCGGTACGACCGCATGTCCCGATACGGTTACGTCGGCCTGATCGGTGGTGATGCCGGAACCCAAGGTGATTACGGTTCGCTTGGATTCGTCGGATTCCGGAGTCTCGTCGCTGCCGCCGAGCTCCAGTTTGACCGATGCCGGGCCATGCCACAGCCAGACCTCATCCGCATCGACCTTATGCCAGGCGCTGGCATCTCCCTCGGGCAGCAGGAAGTAAATCAGTGACGATAGCGGTCGGCTTGAGGCCTCATCCGTGTGCGGGGATTGCCAGTCACGCGTGTACCAGCCGCCTTCGGGGTGGGTTTCCAGTCCAAGGCGTTCCACTATGGACCGGGCGTATGGACTCATGTCTTGCAAAGCGACGCTCATAATGAGATCTCCTGTTCTTGGCGGGTTTGCTGGTTTTTGGCTTCTTGATATCAGGTCAGGTCAGCGGTGTCACCAGGCGTTGTTGTAGGCTTCGCGCCCGGATATCACCGTGGCTCGGTTCGTGCCTGCGCCGTGCCTCACCAGTGTTTCCAGCGTTTCTTCGATGCCGGCCGGAGATGATGTGTCGACGGGGATGTCGAAGAACGCGAAATCAGCCAATGCGCCCGCGTTGATTTGTCCAATGCGGTTGCGGCCCACGTGCATGCCCATGGAGGCGGCGCCGCCCAGCGTCATCATACGAATCAGGCGATGTGTCAGATCGTCGCTGGCATAGCCTTGTTCGCGGGCCAGGTCGTAAAGCATCGACACATCATCAAGCAGATCGAGGGTCGGCGTGCTGGAGAGCGAATCGGTGCCCACGCTTACCAGATTGCCTTCCTCGAGGTATTCGCGCACCGGTGCATCTTTGCCGGTGTTGGTAATGCGATTCGATCGGGGGCACAAGGCCACGCCCACGCCGCGCTGACGTAGAATACGCCGATCCTCGCCATTGGCCCACACGCCGTGTGCAATGTGCACATCCGGTCCAAGCGAGCCAAGCTGATCGACGAACTGGATGGCGGAGGCGCCTTTGCCCACTTCCTTGAGCTGCCGGTAGCTTTCCCAATCGTGGTCACTCCAGTCGGCCGCCGAATAAGTGGTGAGCACCGGCGGATAAGTGCCGGCCTCGAGCGGGGTCTCCGCCAGATGGATATGCAGTCGCATGTTCAGCTGACGAGCAATGTCTGGAAGATCAACGAACGGTTCGGACTCCAGCGTATACGGAGCATGCGGGCTGATGCCGAGGTTTGGCAGCTGCTCCTCGTTCATCCGGCGCAACTGCCGGATGAGCTCGGTGCGGCCCTTTTCCATCCATTCGTCGTTGTGCCAGCCCATTACCTCCCAATAAGCGATGCCGTGCATGCCCTGCGAAGCCAGCGCGCCGGCGGCGTCCAAATCGGTGACGATGTCTGCGGCGGCCGTCGTTCCCGATTCGACCATCTGGCGAGCGCCGTCCTCGGCCCACTGCTTCCATGGCTGGGTCTTCTGCGCCTCGGCGTACACCTCGTTGAATGCCAGTTCCCAGGCGCGGAACCGATCGTAGGTGCCTTGCCCGACCTGCACCATGCCGCTGTACTGCAGATGAGTGTGCGCGTTGACCAATCCGGGGGTGAGCACCCCATCCCAATGCCGTTCACGGATGGTGCCGTGAGCCGTCATTTCCTGCTTCAGCGCCTCCAGCACCCAGCGGCGTTTACCTACATGAACCACGCGGTCGCCATGTATGGCGACCGCGCCATCGATGATGACGGGGCCCGTCACGGGGATGATGAGTTTGGCGGAATACAGTGTCACATCATCGATAAGCTCGGTATCGACGGTCGGCCAGGTGTTGTCGGTCATATTCTCCTCGCTGCGTTGTGTTCGGTGCCGTGTCTATGGCTATCGGTCGGCGTTCTCTCGGTCGTTTTCCGCGAATCTGGTCAGTCGCCAATTGTAGCCGTTGTCCTCCACGGCATGGCTGGCTCGGTATCCGCGCGCCTTGAGCGCGCTGGCGGCGATGCGCTGGTCGGTCGCTGCGTCAAGTCTGATAAGCGTGTGATCCAGTGTGCCTCGATGTTCCAGAAGATATGCGACGGCGCTGGCCTGTACGGCGAAGCTCAGATCCATGATCTCGATTGGATTGCCGCCTCCCACCGTGTAGTTCACGCCATCGCCGTCGGCGATTAGCGTGAGCGTTGGTCCGTTGGGAACATTGAGTTGCACGGTGTCCCTGTTGACCTGTGGGGTGAAGTCGCTTACCTCGTCCAAGGCGATTTCGTTGGCGATGCCGCCGATCACTGCGAGCGCCGCGCCCTCGTGCATTGCGCGCATGTGCTCAAGTGTGACCGTATGTCTCACGCCAGTGGCGGACACCACCATATCCGCGCAAGGGAGTGCCTCGTCAATGTCTTGTGCGGCGAAGCCGTCGAACACCGCTTTAAGTGAAGCCACTGGATCGATATCGCAGATGGTGACTTCGGCGCCAAGCGCGCGAATGCGCCGTGCGAAGCCTTGGCCGACCGGGCCGTAGCCGATGACGGTGACGTTCTTACCGTCGAATGCATGCTCGCCGAGAATGCGCTGCATGGTGGTCACGCATGTCTCCCCAGTGCCGTGGGCGTTGTCGAATCCGGTTTTCAGCACACTGTCGTTAACGGCTACGACCGGGTAGGTGAGGGCTCCCGCTTCCTGCATCTGCTGGAACGCGCGTACGCCACTGGTCGTTTCCTCGGCCACTCCAATGAGATTCGCCGTGAGTTCGGGGCGTTCGAGCGAGGCGAGACGGGCGAAGCTGGCACCATCGTCGATGATGATGTCCGGCTGTATTTCGTCCAGCAGGTGCAGGGCCGCCTCGTGCGCCTGTTCCGCGGTCCAGTCTCGGCTGGATTCGACCGTGATTCCTTCCCGGCGCAGCTGTTCCGCCACTCGGGGATCCGTGGAATCCGGGCCGCAATATACGCCGACGATTGCGCCGGCGGCCTTAAGCTTGCGCAGCAGAATCGCGGTCTTTGGCTCCAGTATCAGACAGACGGCAATACGAATGCCTGAGAAATCGACGCGAGTGGTGAGGCTATCCATGGTGTCACGTAATACCGGCATGTGCTGTTCCGCGTACTCCATTGCCTCCAGTCCGCTTGCCTTGCGCATATCGGTGATGGAATCGATGCTTTGTGTGCCGTCGCATAGGAATTCCTCGTTGTGCTCGTCGGTCATCGTGGCATCTTCGACGGTCATGCCCCATTGCTGGGCCTGAGACTTGATTTCGGCATGCTTCTGTGGCTCCGGAATCGCGAGTCGGGCTCCTGCCAGTGATCGATTCGTCTTCTGGGATCGGGCTGCCGCCCACGCTGCAAAATCGCTGTCTGCTGTAATGCTTTTCTTCATATTCCCCATGGTACGCATGCATGCCGCTGCTCCGCCGCTGCGCGTGTGGCGTGGGTGAAGAGCGTGCTTGGGCGCGTTGCGTGCGTCGACTTCGGCAGCTTCGAACAGGCATGTTGCATCGAACAAATGTTCGACTGTGTTGATATGCTGGTCGGGCCAGCGGTGGTAAGGAGGTGATGGCGATGGGCAGCGGAACGGTATCGACGCAACGCGAGCATACCTATATTGCCATTGATCTCAAGTCCTTCTATGCCTCGGTGGAGTGCGTGGCTCGTGGGCTCGACCCGTTGACCACGCATCTGGTGGTGGCCGATGAAACCCGCACCGATAAGACAATATGTTTGGCGGTCTCACCCTCGCTGAAGAACTATGGCATTCCTGGCCGTGCGCGGCTGTTTGAGGTAAAACAGCGCCTGAATGGAGTCAACATCGAGCGCGCGGTCCATGCTCCCGGCGGCCGATTAATCGGGGAGTCCTGCGATGCGTGCGACCTGGAACGCTCGCCGGGGCTCAAAGCCTCGATGGTCATCGCCAAGCCGCGCATGGCGCACTATCTGGAAATCAGCGGGCAAATATATGGCATCTACCTCAAATACGCCGCACCCGAGCACATCCATGTCTACTCGATTGACGAGGTGTTCATCGACGCCACGCCATATCTGCGCTCGCTGGGTATGGGGCCGCATGCGATGGCGCGAACCATCGTGCGCGAAATCCTCACCAAAACCGGCATCACCGCCACTGCCGGCATCGGCTCCAACATGTATCTGGCCAAAGTCGCCATGGATATCGTCGCCAAGCACATGCCCGCCGACAAGGACGGCGTGCGCGTGGCCGAACTGAATGAAATGTCATATCGTCGGCTGCTTTGGGATCATCGTCCGCTCACCGATTTTTGGCGGGTTGGGCGCGGCTATGCCAAGAAGCTCGAGCATGCCGGACTGATGACCATGGGCGATATCGCCCGATGCTCGGTGGGTCGTGCTTCGGATTACTACAACGAAGACCTGCTGTATCGCATGTTCGGTGTCAATGCCGAACTGCTCATCGACCATGCGTGGGGCTGGGAGCCGTGCGAAATCGCGGATATCCGATCCTATGAGCCAGGTGCGCACAGCATTAGCAGTGGGCAGGTGCTCACCGGCCCCGCCGACTATGCCACGGCCCGGCTGATCACCAAGGAGATGGCTGATGCGCTGGCCCTCGATCTGGTCGATAAAAGCGTGCTGACGAACCGACTGACGCTCGCCGTCGGCTATGACATCGGCAGTCTTGATTCGTCAAAGCTCGATTCGTGCGCTGATTATGCGATGAAACGTGCCGCTGAGCGGGCGGCGAAAAGCTATCAAGGGCCGGTGACCATCGACCGATTTGGGCGCAAGGTGCCCAAGAGCGCGGTCGGGTCGATTGGTTTGGGTGATTTCACCTCGTCGTCGGCACGTATTCGTGAGGCTATGACGATGTTGTACGAGCGCATTGTGGATTCACGCTTGCTTGTGAGGCGGTTGACCGTCATCGCCGATGATGTGGCCACTCCGGAGGAGCTGGCCGCCGGCAAACGCTATGAACAGCTCGACTTGTTCGGTGATGACGGGGCCCAATCGTATGGATCCGATTCCACCAGCGAAAAAGATGGAGAGCATGATATCCAGCGTGCGCTGCTGGATGTGAAACGTAAATTCGGCCGCAACGCCGTCATCAAAGCCATGGATATGGAAGACGGTGCCACCGGTCAGGACCGCAACCGTCAGATCGGAGGCCATCGCGCATGACCCTGCAAGAGACCCGTGCGTACGACGACATCATCAACCTGCCACACCATCAGTCGCGCAAGCATCCGCACATGTCCCGCCACCAGCGGGCCGCGCAGTTCATGCCGTTCGCGGCCCTGACCGGCTACAACCAAGTCATCGAGCAAACAGCAAAAAACGCCGAAACCGCCATCGCTCAGGCCGAAGCCCAAGGCGATACCGATTTCGGCGCTTGACAATCGCTCTCGTTGGAGGAAGTCTCAGATTCGTCAGCCTACGTGACGTTCGAAGCGGTGGAAGCCGGTGATCTTGTCGATTTCGGCCATCGCGTCAGCCGGAATCACAAAGCCCGCGGCCTTCATGTTGTTCTCCAGTTGGCTGGGCTTGGAGGCGCCGGCGATCACACAGCTGATCT
>UMCH01008196.1_pt1 | contig 12804 bp, 9 predicted proteins | sample 1964201 | NCBI WGS metagenome assembly UMCH01 (sample SAMEA4835965, study PRJEB28245) | human gut metagenome | biome: gut microbiome; material: fecal sample | place: Denmark | collected 2008 | reverse complement strand
AGCACCAGACAACTCATAATATTCTTGCTTCAAAAGCCTTTACAGTGAGTATGGCAACGGCTGATCAGGTAGTTGCCTGTGATTACGTTGGCCTTGTGTCGGGTAAAAAAGTACCTGATAAAGTAGAGAAAGCTGGCTTTCATACGATAAAGTCTTCATTTGTCAATGCTCCGGTTATCGAAGAATTGCCTATGACACTGGAATGTGAATTGGTTTCTTATGATCCGGAGACCTGCCATATGGTGGGACGCATCGTTAATGTTTCGGCAGATGAAACTGTTTTAGGCGAAGATGGCAAGATTGACCTTGATAAACTAAGGCCAATTACTTATGATCCGATTCATCATCATTATCGGGTACTGGGAGAGAAGGTTGGAAATGCCTTTTCTGGTGGGAAATCGTTGAAATAGAGTATTACTATGCCTGCAAATTCCTTTTCTGCAGGCATTTTTCTGATCACTCAATGATAAAATGAAGCCGAATATCCTTTTGATGAATTTTACGCATGTATATGAGCAGGAACGTTTTATTCGGAATCAACGTTTCCAATGGCTTGATTGTACAGATTTGAACGGTACGGATTGTTATTGTGATGAGGAAGCTGCCTTAAAACTGAAGCAGCGGATGGAACCATTTGCACCGGATGGTATTCATTTTATTGACTCTGGGAATTATCATTATGTAAGTAAGTTCTGGACTGATAAAATCAGAGAACCTTTTTCATTGGTTGTCTTTGATCATCATCCGGATATGCAACCTTCTTTGTTTGAAGAAATGCTTTCGTGCGGCTCGTGGGTAAAAGCCGTTATTGATACGAATCCTTTTCTTCAGAAGGTATTGATTGTCGGAGCAGATGAACGTCTTATTCATGCTATACCAGTGTCTTATTCTTCTCGGGTAAAGTGTTACAGCGAGGCAAGTTTCTCACACGAAGAAGCCTGGCGTAACTTTTCACGGGAGCATGTTAATGAACCCGTTTACATTTCTGTAGATAAAGATGTACTGAATAAGAAAGCCGCTGTTACGAATTGGGACCAGGGAAAGTTTTCTTTAGCAGAATTGAAAGAGTTGCTGGCTATTATCTTCCGACAGGAAAAGGTTATCGGTGTTGATATCTGTGGGGAAACAACGTATTCGTTAGACCTTTTTGAAGAACAACATGATTTGCTGATTGACAGTGAAGCCAACCGGGAGCTGTTAAACTGGTTTTTGTCGCAAACAACAGAAACTAGCAGAATTATTTGATTAGCTCAGCGATTCGTCCTACCTTTGCACAACATAACGAAAAGGAGCGTTTTGTAATCCTCATCGGAGGGCGATATAAAAGCCGGATAAGATGACTGGGTAAAACCAATCAGCTTATTCGGCTTTCTGTTTATATGTATAATTGTTATTATTAATCATGTAAAGAAAATGAAAGAGCTTGATTTGACACAAGGGAATGTAGTTAAAGTATTATTCCAATTTGCTTTACCTTATTTGCTAGCCAATGTATTACAAGCCTTATATGGTGGAGCTGATCTTTTTGTAGTCGGTCAATTTGATGATGCAGCCAGTGTAGCCGGAGTGGCTATAGGCAGTCAGGTTATGCAAACTGTTACCGGAATTATTTTAGGATTGACGACTGGAATTACTGTTCTTATCGGGATAGCAACAGGAGCAAGAAATTATAAGGTGTTGGTTGCTGTTATAGGCTCTTCGGTCTGGTTATTTGCCTTAATAGGCATTGTACTAACTTCTTTGATGGTTTTGTGTCATGATTCGATAACTTCTGTTATGCATACGCCGGCAGAAGCCATGCAAGATACACAGGCTTATCTTTTAATTGCCTCTTTGGGTATTCCGTTTATCATTGGGTATAACGTTGTTTGCGGAATTCTGAGAGGGCTAGGTGATTCTCGGACACCTCTTTATTTTGTATTGCTGGCATGTATTATCAATATTGTACTCGACTTCTTGTTGGTAGGAGCGTTTCATTTGCGGGCTGCCGGAGCAGCATTGGCAACGATTTCATCCCAAGGAATCAGTTTTGTGACTGCTTTGTGGTTTTTACATCGTCGTGGATTTAGTTTCCCGTTTACCCGGAAAGATATTCGTTTGAATGGTCTTTTGTCACGGCGCATCATGGTATTGGGAGCTCCTATTGCATTGCAGGACGCTTTGGTAAATATATCTTTTCTGATAATTACGGTTATTGTGAATCAAATGGGTGTAATTGCATCTGCAGCATTGGGAGTTGTGGAAAAGGTTATCGTATTTGCCATGTTACCACCAGTTGCAATATCATCTGCAGTAGCAGCCATGACTGCTCAGAACTATGGAGCCGGATTGATAGAACGAATGAATCGTTGCTTGTATGCCGGTATTGGTATGGCTTTGGTGTTTGGTGTTTCAATGTGTGTTTATTCACAATTCTTTCCGGAAAATTGGATTCGCATTTTTACGGAAGATGAGGCGGTTATAAGTATGGGAGCAACATATCTGAGAGGATACAGCATAGATTGTATTTTAGTAAGTTTTATTTTTTGTATGAATTCTTATTTCAGCGGACAAGGAAATTCCTGGTTCCCGATGGTACATAGCCTGATTGCTACCTTTTTATTTCGTATTCCATTATCGTGGTTGTTCTGCCATATTGATCCGACGTCGCTTTTCTGGATGGGATTTGCGCCACCTCTTTCAACGGTTGTTTCTTTGGTCATCTGTCTGTTTTATTTGTACTGGTGGCAAAAGAAATTAGCTGTTAAGATACAAATCCATAATTCGTAAGGCAATCCAGGCACAGGCTTCTGCATCTGCGAGGGCATGATGATGGTGTTCCAGTTGATATCCACAACAAGCAGCGACGGTTTGTAGTTGATGGTTCGGTAATTCTTTTCCGAAAACACGTCTGGAAGCGCGGCAGGTACAATAGAATTTATATTCAGGATAAGTCATACCATATTTTCGGAAAACCGCTTTTAGGCATCCTTCGTCGAAGACGGCATTATGGGCAACAAGTGGAAGTCCGCCTATAAGCGGTTCTATTTCTGCCCAAACGAAAGGAAAAGCAGGTGCTTGGGCTGTGTCGGCAGCTGTTAATCCATGGACACGAGTATTCCAATAGTTATAATAATTAGGAGTAGGGTGAATCAGGCGATATAGATGATTCTGTATTTTCCCTTCTCTTACAACGACAATACCAACACTACAAACGCTGGAAGGTTCGCGGTTGGCTGTTTCAAAATCAATGGCTACAAAATTATCCATCTTGAATTTCTATCAAAACAGGTAAACATTAGATATGGAATAGGCTGTCGATTTATTCTTTTGAGTTAGCAGCCGAAATCCATTCTCTGTATTCTTTGGGTGTTAGTCCTTCTCTTTTCTTAAAGAATGTAGAAAATTGTCCTCCATTTTCGAAATGTAACTGATAGGCAATTTCCGTAATGTTGAGCGTTGTCTGGCTTAACAGTTCTTTGGCTTTGATTAAGCGTAACTGAATTTGATACTGAGCTGGCGATATACCGGTGTAATCTTTGAATGTCCGCCGAAACCAGGAATAGCTTAATCCTAATTGAGCTGCAATTTCTTCAGGTGATGACGGATGTTCAATTTCTGATTTCATCATTCTACGTGCTTCATCCAATTTATCCAAGATGTAAGCATCAGCAAATGACTGGTTTTTGTATTTATAGAAGATCGTACTGGTAATGTGTTGTAGAATACCCGCCAACATAACTTGGAAACCAGCCTTTTCATTATTGGCTGTTTGTAGTAAATCTTCATATAAGTTGACGAGTGAACTACTGATTCCTAATTCTAGTATCGGGTTTTCGGGAGAAAAGAAGTGCTTATCAATTAAATGTTCCATATAACTGCCTTTGAAACCTACCCAATATTCATCCCATCCGGAGTCTATGTCTGGATAGTAATTGTGCCATTCTCCCGGAAAAAGAATCAGCAAATCTCCTGTTTTTACGGAACGTTTCTTGCTGTGATCTGATATAAAAGTACCACTACCTTTTACTATATATACAAATTGGTATTCATTCAGGATACGTCCGTTTTGTGGACAAAAGTTATAATTCTTGGGATGTTGGGATGGCGGATAGGAAGCATGAGGTGAGATATGTTGGAAACCTGCTGTTGTGATAATGGTTCCCCATGCTTCATCATTCGCACTATATGTCAAATAACATAATTGATTATTCATCTGAGTATTCATTTGTATCAGAATTGAAAGGTTTAAAATCAATATCTAAATATTTTTTCTCCGGAAACCGGATAATTTTGTCCAAAAATAAGAAAAATCTTCAAGTAACGGATAAATTATCATGGAAGTAAACACATTTTTAGCATTTGATATTGGTGCGACCAGTGGTCGGGCAGTTGTGATGACTTTTTCGAAAGACCAATTTGAGATGAAGGAAATACATCGGTTCTCAAATGGAATTATGGAGCTTCACGGGCGTTATTATTGGGATATTTATCATATATACAAAGAGATAAAAAAGGCTTTGTGTTATTGTGGAAAGGAAAATATCCATTTGACTTCAATTGGGATTGATACGTGGGGAGTCGATTTTGGATTGATTGGGGCAGATGGTGTTTTATTAGCGTTGCCTCGAGCTTATCGGGATTCGTTTACGGAAGGTGTGCCCGAAAAGTTTTTCCAGCAAAGGATGTCGCAGATGGATGTATATAAGCGAACAGGTATTCAGATAATGAACTTCAATAGTTTGTTTCAACTGTATCAGATGAAGGAAGAACATTATTCTCCATTGGAACAAGCGGCGAAGGCTTTGTTTATTCCTGATTTGCTTTCTTATTTGCTTACAGGAAACTGTGTGTGTGAATATACGGATGCATCAACTGCCCAACTGGAAAATCCATACACGAAAGAAATGGATGCAGAGTTGTTGTGTGCTGCAGGTGTGTCAACTTCTCTTTTTGAGAAGATTGTTTTCCCGGGAACTGTTGTTGGTTCATTGACTGATTCTTTAAGTAAGGAAACGGGTGTTGGATCCATTCCTGTTATTGCAGTAGCAGGACATGATACGGCTTCGGCTGTAGCTGCTGTCCCGACAACCGATCGTAATTTTGCTTATTTGAGTAGTGGAACATGGAGTTTGATGGGTATAGAAACGGAAGAACCTATTATTTCAGAAGAATCATATCAGGAGAACTTTACGAATGAAGGCGGTATTGATGGGACAATCCGTTTCTTGAAGAATATTACAGGCATGTGGTTGTTGGAACGTTGCCGGGAAGAATGGAAGCGGGAAGGTAAAGATTATTCTTATGCTGAGTTGATTGCCTTAATGGAAAAAGAGACACCATTTAGGAGTTTAGTAAATCCTAACGCGGCCTGTTTTGCTAATCCTCAAAATATGCAGGATGCTATTTCTCAATTTTGTAGAGATAGTAATCAATCAGAGCCCGAAACAGTTGGTCAATATGTCCGTTGTATTTTTGAGAGTCTGGCTTTTAGTTATCGCAAGGTATTAACCTTCTTGAAACAAGTCGCTCCGTTCCCGATTCATCGATTGCATGTTATTGGAGGAGGAGCTAAGAATGATTTCTTAAATCAATTGGTTGCTGATGTGATTCAGTTGCCTGTAGTTGCCGGACCATCGGAAGCAACAGCTGTAGGAAATGGCTTGGTGCAGGCTCGTGCAGCCGGACTTGTCTGTGACCGTTGGGAGATGAGACGGTTCATATTATCTAGCTTATCTCCTCAGATCTTTGTTCCGCAGAATGGATTTGAAACGTATAAAGATGCTTATCAGAAGTTTTTAAGTTTAACCTCAAAATAATTACAATCATGACAAACGAAAGAAATATAAATCAGGCCTATGAAATGGCAAAAGAACGTTACGCTTCGTTAGGTGTAGATACAGAAAAAGCAATGGATCAGCTTCAGCAGATAGCATTATCGCTGCATTGCTGGCAAACAGATGATGTAATGGGATTTGAAAATCAGGGAGGTTCGTTGACTGGTGGTATTCAGGTTACCGGAAATTATCCGGGACGGGCGCGAACTATTGATGAGGTTCGTTCAGATATTATAAAGGCAACTTCTTTAATACCGGGAAAACATCGCTTGAATTTGCATGCTATCTATGGCGATTTCCAGGGAAAGGTTGTTGATCGGGATGAAATAGAGCCTTGTCATTTCCAAAGCTGGATGGAATGGGCCAAGGAACAAGGAATGAAATTGGATTTTAACAGTACTTCGTTTTCTCATCCGAAAAGTGGAAATCTGACATTGGCTAATCCTCAGGATGATATACGTAATTTCTGGATTGAACATACCAAACGTTGCCGTTGGATTAGTGAAGAGATGGGTAAATTCCAGCAAGATCCTTGTATTATGAATCTCTGGATTCATGATGGAAGTAAGGAAGTGCCTGCCAGCCGGTTAAAATATCGTCAGATTTTGGAACAGTCATTGGATGAGATATTTTCCATTGATTATAAGAATATGAAAGATTGTATTGAAGCGAAACTTTTTGGTATTGGCTTGGAAAACTATACTGTCGGTTCGTATGACTTTTATTTGGGTTATGGTGTGAAGAACCAGAAAATGGTTACTTTGGATACAGGACATTTTCATTTGTCAGAAAGCATTGCTGATAAAATATCTTCTTTGTTGTTGTTTACTCCTGAGATTATGTTGCATGTCAGTCGTCCGGTTCGTTGGGATAGTGACCATGTTGTCATCTTAAATGATGAGTTGTTGGATTTATCACGTGAACTGGTCCGTTCAAATGCATTAAACCGAATTCATATAGGTTTGGACTATTTTGATGCGACTATCAATCGTATAGGAGCGTATGTGATTGGTGTCCGGGCTACCCAGAAAGCTTTGTTACAGGCGTTGTTGGAACCATCTACTTTGTTGCAGAAGTATGAAGCAAATGATCAGTTGTTCCAGCGGTTGGCTTTGCAGGAAGAAGCCAAAAGCTTACCATGGAATGCTGTTTGGGATATGTTCTGTTTGAAGAATAATGTTCCGGTTGGTGAAAGCTATATGACGGATATCGAAAAATACGAAGCCGAGATAACTTGTAAGCGAGGATAATTATGGATGTTCTTGTTGGTTTATTGATCGTTGCCTTAGGAAGTTTGGGACAGAGTAGTTCGTATGTTCCAATCAACAAGATTCAATCCTGGAGTTGGGAAAGCTTTTGGCTGGTTCAAGGTATTTTTGCTTGGTTGGTTTTTCCATTGTTAGGTACATTTCTGGCTCTTCCAGAGGGTATTGGCCTGATGGACTTATTTCAAATGGAAGGTAGTTTGAAGGCAATTGTATATGGTATGCTGTGGGGCGTAGGCGGATTGACCTTCGGATTGAGTATGCGTTATTTGGGAGTGGCTTTGGGGCAAAGTATAGCTTTAGGTACTTGTGCCGGATTCGGTACACTTTTCCCTGCCATTCTCGGAGGGCAGGATTTATTGCATGGCGAAGGACTTATCTTGTTGCTGGGTGTTTGTATCACATTAGCAGGTATTGCTATCATCGGATATGCCGGGAGTCTGCGGGCCCGGAATATGACAGAAGAAGAGAAACAAGCTGCTGTTAAGGATTTTGCTTTGACAAAAGGATTGGCTGTCGCTTTATTGGCTGGTGTGATGAGCGCTTGTTTTAATTTAGGCCTGGAAGCCGGTTCTCCTATTTCTGAGTTGGTACGGAGCCATGGTGCTAATGAACTGTTTGTTCTGAACCCGGTCATCTTGTTAGTGACGACAGGTGGATTCTTGACCAATGCCATTTATTGTATCTATCAGAACGGACGTAATCATACAGGGAAAGAATATTTCTCTGTTTCGGCTGGTGTTTTGTGGAATAATGTCTTATTTTGCGCACTGGCCGGTGTATTATGGTATTCGCAGTTTTTCGGTTTGGGAATGGGAAAGAGCTTTTTTGCCGATTCTCCGGTGATGTTGGCTTTTTCATGGAGTATCCTCATGTCGTTGAATGTGATTTTTAGTAATATTTGGGGAATCTTATTGAAGGAATGGAAAGGGGTTGACCAGAAGACAATTGTTGTTTTGGTAACAGGTATGTGTGTGTTAATCTTTTCTTTAATTTTCCCCAATTTATAAGGTTATTGGATCACCAAAAAAAGTGAAAAGCTGGCGTATTTTTGATAAAAAGTGGCGTATATTAAAATAACATCCGGTTCGCTATGAAAATTATCCGGATGAAATGAATGGATAAAATTATAAATTGATTGAAAATGGAACAGTTAAGAAGCAATTGTGCTTTAATGGCAGAAATAGACCGTATAGCTGAGGTCGCTGGTTATTTATGGACTAAAGGATGGGCAGAACGGAATGGGGGAAATATTTCCGTAAACGTAACATCATTATTGACGCCAGAGGATCTGGCTCTTCCGGCACTGGCTCCAGCCAAGGCTTTACCTGAAAAGATGAAAGCTTTAGCCGGACATGTATTTTATGTTACAGGAACAGGCAAACGCATGCGTTATGTGGCTCAGGCTCCGTTTGAGAACGGTTCGTTGATCCGGGTTGCAGCCGATGGCTTGAGTTATGAAATCATAGCAGAACAGCCTATTCAACCGACTTCAGAGTTACCTTCACATTTGATGATGCATAATTGTGTTCGCTCTACAGGTCGTGATAATAGAGTTGTTTTACATACCCATCCAACAGACTTGATAGGTATGACACATTGCAAGCGATTCTTAAATTCGGATTATCTAACGAAAGTACTTTGGAGCATGATCCCAGAGTGCCGAATCATTGTACCGAAAGGAATCGGTATTGTTCCGTATGAAATACCTGGTACTGTGGAACTGGCTCGGGCAACCATCAAACAGCTGGAGAATCATGATGTGGTATTTTGGGAAAAACATGGTATCCTGGCAGTCGGAGAGGATTTGATTGAATGTTTTGATGCTATTGATACGTTGAGTAAATCTGCTCAGATATATTTCAGTGCCCGTCTGGCTTCAGGAGAGGATCCGGAAGGTATGACCCAACAGCAGTTGGACGATTTGGTTCCGGCTTTTGGACTCTAAAGTAAAGGATCTATGAGGAAAAGCTGGTTGGTTTTGGGGGCATCGCTAGCTTTTACAGTGGCTTTTGCCCAACAGAGAGATAGCCGAATCCGAGAATATTTATCTCCTGTGCGGATTGTATGGCAACAAGATAGTGTCCAAATAGAAAATGAACATTATTTATTGTCGCCTGGAAACGGACAGGCTGATTTGTCAAATAGCCGAGTATGCGTCATGCGAAGTACGGATGCTCGGCATCCGGCATTATTATTGGACTTCGGAAAAGAAATTCAAGGTGGAATCCAGTTGGTGACAGGTATGCCGGCTAGTCAGAAACCTGTACGTATCCGGGTTCGTTTCGGCGAATCTGTCAGCGAAGCGATGTGTGAGATCGACGGGAAGAACGGGGCAACAAACGATCATGCCGTCCGGGATTTCCAGTTATCGTTGCCTTGGTTGGGAGTTGCAGAGGTAGGAAATTCCGGTTTTCGTTTTGTACGGATTGATTTGCCGGATGATTCTGTAGAATTACAGTTGAAGGAAATCCGGGCGATTGCTACTTACCGGGATATTCCTTATAAAGGTTCGTTTAGGTGCAGCGATGAACGGCTTAATCAAATTTGGCAGACGGGTGCTTATACGGTCCATCTGAATTTACAGGAATATTTGTGGGACGGCATTAAACGTGATCGTCTGGTTTGGATAGGAGACATGCATCCGGAAGTCATGACAGTGAATACAGTCTTTGGGTATAATGAAGCGGTTCCGAAGAGTTTGGATTTAACCCGTAATATTACTCCATTACCTAATTGGATGAATGGGATTAGTTCGTATTCAATCTGGTGGTTGTTAATTCAGCGGGATTGGTTTCGGTATCAAGGAGACTGGACTTATTTGCAATCGCAGAAAGATTATCTGGTTGCCCTGTTGAAAGTCCTGATCTCGAAAGTAGATGCTTCTGGCCGGGAACATTTGGACGGAATGCGTTTCTTGGATTGGCCGTCTAATGAGAATCCGGAAGCGATCAACGCAGGTTTACAGGCATTGATGGTTCAGGCTATGAAATATGGAGCAGAACTTTGTTCTTTATTGCAGGAGCCGGAATTAGCAAGTACTTGTTTGGAAACGGAAGTGCGTTTACGGAAGGCTGCGCCTCAAGTGATAAAACCTTTTCTGGCTTTGAAGAAGAAACCGACAGAGCCGGGAATGAAACAAGCTGCCGCCTTGTTGGCTTGGGCGGGACTGATGGATGCCAATGAGGCTGATAAAAAATACCTGTCACAGGAAGGTGGACATGGTTTCTCTACGTTCTATGGATATTATATGTTGCGTTCAATGGCTTTGGCTGGAAATTATTCCGGAGCGTTGGATATTATCCGTTCGTATTGGGGCGCGATGCTAGATATGGGAGCAACTACTTTCTGGGAAGACTTTAATTTGGACTGGTTGCCGAATGCTGCTCCGATCGATGAACTGGTTCCAGCAGGCAAGAAAGATATTCATGGAGATTTCGGAGCCTACTGTTATAAAGGTTTCCGCCATAGTTTGTGTCATGGTTGGGCTTCGGGACCTACATCGTGGCTGACGGAATATGTATTGGGTGTGGAAGTACTAGAACCTGGTTGCCGGGTACTTCGGATTGTTCCGCATTTGGCGGATTTGGAATGGGTGGAAGGAACTTTCCCCACGCCGAAAGGAATCGTTAAGATTCGGCATGAAAAACAACCGGATGGTTCTATCTCTTCGAAAATAGATGCTCCAGAAGGTATAGTAATTAAGTAAGGATATGATTTAATTCTCGATATGAAAAAGAATATTTTAATAGTGCTGACAGCTACTGCCGGATTGCTGGCAAGCTGTGTGCAGACCAATGAAAAAATTGTTCCAGTCGGTTTGCGGACTGAATATTTGGAAAATCCAATTGGCATTGATACGAAGATGCCGCGATTCACATGGAAGTATGCGGGTGAAGATACGACGTTTGTCCCTTCTCGTTATGAAATTCGGATCGGAACGTCACCGACAGATTTAAAGGTATACGATGAACGGACTGAGTTGAAACCGGAAACCCGTTATTACTGGCAGGTTACTGTTTGGGATCAGGATGGAAATCCTTGTCGTACTTCCGATGTGGCAAGCTTTGAGTTGGGAAAAGGGGTAAATGCCGACTGGCAGGCTAAGTGGATTACCGACGATAAAGACAAGGAATATGAACCGGCTCCTATGTTCCGTAAAGGATTTATGGTGGATAAGCCGGTCAAGCAGGCAAGGCTGTATGTGTCGGCTGCCGGATATTATGAAATGTTCCTCAACGGGAAACGAGTAGGAGAGAATTTCTTGGATCCTGGATATACGCATTTTGATAAGCGAAATCTCTATGTGACGCACGATGTTACTTCTCTCTTGCAGAAAGGGGAAAATGCCGTGGCTGCCGTCTTGGGTAACGGATGGTATAACGAGCAGTCGGTGGCCGTATGGAATTTCCATGAGGCTCGTTGGCGCGATCGTCCGCGTTTGCTGTGTGAATTGCGGATCGATTATGAGGATGGAACGCAACAGACCCTTTCTTCGGATGCTTCATGGAAAACAGCTTGCGGACCCTATACCTATAATAATATTTATAGTGGCGACCGTTACGATGCCCGTCTGGAACCGGAAGGCTGGAAACTCGCTTCGTTTGACGACAGTGCTTGGCAGACTGCTGTGGAAGTAGCGACTCCTTCTGCTTTGCTGGTGGCACAGGAAATGCCGGGAATTCATGTAACAGAAGAACTGAAACCGGTTTCAATGAAAGCATTCAGTGACCGATTGTATGTCTATGCGTTTCCGAAGAATATAGCCGGTTTGTGCCGTCTGAAAGTGAAAGGGGAAGCCGGCACGCACATCACGTTGAAGCATGGCGAGTTGTTGAAGAAAGACGGACGGCTGGAACAGGGAAATATCAACGTGTATTATCATCCGGTGAAGCCGGGCGAGGTATTCCAGATGGATGAATATTACCTGAAAGGAACGGGTGAAGAGGAAATTTTCGTGCCTTCGTTTGCTTATCACGGTTTCCAGTATGTAGAAGTGGAAAGTGATAAGCCGGTGAAGCTGACGGAAGAGAGTCTGACGGCGCTTTTCCTGCATACCGACTTGAAACCGGTGGGTTCGTTTAGTTGTTCGAATGAAACGTTGAACAAGATCTGGAATGCGACCATGCAAGCCTATCGAAGCAACCTGCATAGTATTCCTACGGATTGTCCTCAGCGGGAAAAGAATGGTTGGACTGCCGATGCACATGTCGCCATCGACTTGGGTTTGCTGGGTTTCGACGGTATTACGTTCTACGAGAAATGGATGGATGACATTATCGATAACCAACGGGCTGAAGGCGACATCTCCGGTATCATTCCTTCGAGTGGTTGGGGATATGGCGAATTTCCTGGTCCGGTGTGGGATGCTGTGATGTTCATCATCCCGAATGCTTTGTATAATTATTATGGCACGACCGAAAGTATCGAGAAGCTATATCCTACGATGGAACGTTACTTGGCGTATCTCCAGACAAAAGAGAAGGATGGATTCCTGACTTTTGGGTTGAGCGACTGGGTGTATTGGAAGGCAACGACAAACAACGAATATACCTCGACGGCCTACTATTATTTAGACAATCAACTGATGGCGCGTTTTGCTTCGCTCTTGGGGAAAGATCCGAAACCGTATGCCGAGAAGGCTGAAGCGTTGAAGGAACGTATCAACCGGAAGTTCTTCCATCCAGAGACTGCTACGTATGCTGAGGGAACGCAGGCTGCCC
>UMCH01058065.1_pt1 | contig 12886 bp, 10 predicted proteins | sample 1964201 | NCBI WGS metagenome assembly UMCH01 (sample SAMEA4835965, study PRJEB28245) | human gut metagenome | biome: gut microbiome; material: fecal sample | place: Denmark | collected 2008 | reverse complement strand
CCGCCGGAGGCCCTGAAAGCAGGAGAAAATCGCATTATGAGGCTGGGTCGATGAGGACAAAGCCGCCGTCCGTCTCCTCTTCCGGGGGAGGCGCGGTGGTCCCGCCTGTGCCGGATCCGTCCGTACTGCCGCCGGAGGACTGGGAGGAGCCCGAAGCGCTGCCGGAGGAACCGGAGGACTGGGAGGAGCCCGAAGTGCTGCCGGAAGAGCCGGAGGACTGGGAGGAACCCGAAGCGCTGCCGGACGAGCCGGAAGCCTGGGACGAGCCCGAAGCACTGCCGGAGGAACCGGAGGACTGGGACGAGCCGGAGGAGCTGCCGGACGAGCCGGAGGACTGGGACGAACCCGAAGCGCTGCCGGAGGAGCCGGAGGACTGGGACGAACCCGAAGCGCTGTCCGAAGAGTCAGAGGATTGGGGCACCTCCTCTTCCGGCATCTGAGGCGTCTCCTCCTCGGTCTGCGCCGTGTCCGCAGGGGCGGAGGACGCGGTCACCGGCGCGGCGGCCCGGGAATCCTCCAGGTGTCCGGTGGAGGAGGAGAGGGAGCCGTCAGCGTTGACGGACATGATGTCCAGGTCACTGAGGGTGAACGTCTCCTGGAAGGGGCTGAGCTGGGTGTTCACGATCTCCAGCAGCTGGTCGGGAATGGGCACCACATAGTCCAGATAGTCCCCGTAGCTGTAGCTGTACGCCTCGGCGCTCTTCCAGGGCATGGTCAGGCAGGTGACGTTGTCCAGGCTCAGCCCGCCGGAGAGAGCCTGCTTGCCGAACCAGAGGATATTCTGGAGGGTCAGATCCGTCTCAACGGACTCCTGGAACACGCTTGCCAGCTCAGAAAGGTGCAGCACGTTGGACGGCTGCATCAGCTGCTGCAAAACGGCCTTGAGGAAATTTTGCTGGACCTCCATGCGGCCGGCGTCGCCGATGCCGTTATGATAGCCGTAGGGGCTGTCCTTGTCGTTTTTCCGCCAGCGGATCACCTGCATGGCGTCGTCGCCGGAGAGGAGGCGATAGCCCTTTTCCTGCTCGATCACCAGGTCCTGCAGCGGGTCGTGGTAGTCCATGGTATAGGGCACGTCGAACCAGACGCCGCCGATGGCGTCCACGATCTTGCCCACGGCCTCCCACTCCAGTACCACCTGATAGTCCGGCGCAAAGCCCACCAGCTGGCTGATCTCCTTGTAGAGGGCCTGGATGCCCTCGTCTCCGCAGCCGTTGGTGTTATAGACGGAGTTGATCTTCTTGACGTCCCAGGAGACATTGACCATGGTGTCCCGGGGGATGGACATGACGGTGGCCTTTTGATTGGTCACATCGTAGCTGGCCAGCAGCATGGTGTCCGTATTTCCGCCGCCGCCGGTGTCCCGGCCCAGAATGAGCACGGTATAATAGGCGTCGCTTTTGCGCGCGCCGCCGGCCTTGGGCTGGATGCCGTCACCCCAGTCGATCTGGTCCGCGGTGCCCTCCTGCGGGAGCTCCGGACGGACGAACCAGTGCTTGTAAACAGCCGTCACCGCCACGGCCGCCGCCAGCAGCACCGCCACCGTCAGCAAGACCTTCTGCAGCCGGGTCAGACGGGAGCGGCGGCGGGACCTTGACCGCCGATGTTTCGTTTTTTCCATGGAGCCCTCCTCTCTCCGCCGTTACCGGGGGCGGACGCCGTAGTACCGGGCCAGCTGCGCCACGCGCTCTGCCCAGCGGAAGTGGGTGTTGTACTCGTTCATGCGGGTGGAGGCGGCGCTGGCGCCCACCAGGTGCCCGTCCGTACCGTCCCAGCCCAGAATGGCCTGGGCGTCGGCGTAGTCCTCCGGGGAAACCTGCAGCATCTCGTTGACTACCGGGATCTGATTGGGGTGGATCACCGTCTTGCCCACAAAGCCGCTCATCAGGTCCAGCTCCAGCTCCCGGCGCAGCCCCGTGTCCCAGCCGGGTCCGTTGTAGTACTCCCACACGGGGCCGGAGACCACGTACCGGGTGGCGAAGGTGGTGACGATGTCCACCAGCAGGTCCGCCACGGGCTTGACGTCGTAGATGGTGTTGCTCACCCGGCGCCTGAGGCCGAAGGCGTGGGAGAGGTCGTTGCCGCCCACCCGGATGTTCAGGATCCGGTCGGATACGTCCTCCAGCGCGCTTTTCACCTGGTGGAGGTGGTCGTAGCGGGTGTGCAGGTCGATCATGGCCGGCGACTCGAAAATGGGCATATAGTAGTAGTCCAGTCCCTGGCGGCGGACATCCTCGATGGAGCGCAGGTAGTCGCCGCAGTTTTTAACGAAGAACTTGGGCAGGATGAATCCGGTGAGGATGGAGGCGTAGGGCCGGTAGGCCTGGGCCAGGCGGCGCAGCTGCTGGGGGGAGCGTACCCGGATGAAGATGAGAGGAAGATAGAAGTCGGCTTCCGCCCGGGCCGCGCAGATGCGCTCCAGGGTCCGGGAGAGCATCTGCTCCGCCTCGGCCACCGCGTCGGACCGGACGGTGTCCTCCAGACAGAAGGCCAGGGAAAAGGGCTTGGGATAGAACTCGTTTTTCAAAGCGTCGGCAATGGAGCCGTGGGCGTTGGCCGGGCAGTAGAGCAGGGGGCCTACTGCGTAGCCGCTCAGTTCATGCGTCATTTGGAAACCTCTTTTGTATGAAGAATGAATCACTATGTTTGGACACAAAAATTTAACAGCGGAACAAATTATAGCATAAAAAGCAGAAAAGGAAAACCGGCAGATTGAAAAACGGGCAAAACGGGCGGAAAAAGCATCCAACAGGTGCCGGAGACGGCATTTGGCGCTTGCAAAGAAACGCCTGGTGGCATTATAATGTGGAAAAAACCATGCTGGAAAAGAAAGACGGTCATTATGTTTGCATTCGGACGGTTTGAAAAACTGAATGACTATTTTCTCCCCCTGTCCCGGCGGCCGGGGCGCAGCGTCTTTTTCTGCCGGATCGACGGACTGGACGGCCAGACGCAGGCATTTATCCGGGACTACTACGCCGCCGCCCGGAAAAACGGCGTCATCGTGGACGGGCGCATCCCCAACCCGGACGTGAATCAGCTGGCCTACTTTTCCGAGATGCTGGGCACGGACTTCCGGGCGGACCGGGCGTTTTTGGAGGCGCGGCTGCGGGAATGGCTGCCCCGGATGTCGGACGGACAGCGGGGCGCGGTGGTCACCGCCATGGAAGCCACCTTGCAGGACCTGCAGCGCCGGGGCAAGACGGAGAGCATCCTGCGCAACGCCTACACCAAGTACATGTGCTGGCTCTACTACAAGTTCGAGCGCATCGTGGGCCGCCTGGGGGCGGAGGACGTTCCCAAGATCCTCTACGACGGGGATATCAGCGGCTACGAGCTGCAGCTTTTGACGGTGCTGTCCCGGGCGGGAGCGGACATCGTGCTTCTGGAGCGAGGCGGCGAGGCCGCGTACCAGAAGCTGGACCCGGCGTCGGAGTGGTCGGTATTGCACCATCCGGCAGGAGCCGGGCCGATTCCCGATACATTTAACTTAAAAGCCGTTCAGGCGGAGCTCACCCGCCGGGAGAACCTGCAGCGGCTGTACGGCCCGGCGCCGGAGCACACCCTGTGCACCAACGCCTGGATGGAAAAGCCGACGCTGGAGCAGGCGGCGGTGAGCCCCCGGCAGCGGGGCAGCGATCCCGCCCTTTTCTATAACGCGTTTATCGCCCAGTACGGCGCGGATGACCGGCTGACCTACTCCAGCGACCTGTTCGCCCTCTACCAGCGGCTGCGGGCGGACGGGCGGAAGGTGTGCATCGTGGACGGCAAGCTTCCTCCCCCCACCCCTGAGGAGATCGCCGCCGTCCGCCGCCAGAACTGCGCCACGGCGGAGCAGCTGGCCGCCGTGCTTTCCCGGAACATCCAGAGTCCGGCGGGGGAGGAGCTCCACCGGCTCATGGTCAAGGCCTTTTTGGACCTGGTGCTGGAGGAGGCGGCCGCCCCCGGGCAAAGCCTCAACAAGCTGACGAACAAGGCCGTGTATCTGCTGGCGTGGCTGGGCCGGTATCAGCGGGAGCTGTTTTCCGGCTGGAAGGAGCCGGATGCGCCGGTGTTCATTCTCTTCGGCCAGGGCTGCACCACGGCGGCGGAGGCGCTGTTCGTGCGGATGCTTGCCCGGCTGCCGGTGGACGTGCTGGTGCTGATGCCCGGCGGCGGGGACGGGTCGGTGCTGCGGGACGAGACACTGCTGGAGCTTCGCGGCGAGGCAACCGTCCCCATGGACGCCTTCCCCCAGTCCCAGACCCGGGTGAGCACGGCGGCCTATGAGGCCGAGCGGGACCTGGACACGCTCATGTATCAGGATACCGGGCTCTACCGCACCCAGCAGTACGCCAAAGCGGAGACGGTGACGCTGCGGGCCATGTATGAGGAGATCTCCATTTTGTGGGACCAGGAGCTGAAGTACCGGCCCAATTTCGGCGTCCAGGGGGACACGGTCACCATGCCGGTGCTGCTGGAGAAGGTCTGCGGCGTCAAGGACGGCCAGACGGCCCAGTACTGGCTGGACATCAAAAAGCTCATCACCCCGGACACGCTGGTGATCCGTTCCGTGCCGTACCTGACGGGGCTGGACGAAAACCCCATGAAGCCCTTTGCCACCCAGTTTTTGCAAAACGGACGTCTGCGGCGGGACAAGATCAAAAGCCACAAGGCGTATCCATACGGGATCCTGCGGCCCGCCATCCAGGACTATCTCCTGGATAAGCTGGCGCTGCTGCTGGAGCGGCGGATCATTGCCGGCACCTACGAAAACGGCACGGAGTACACCATCATCGCCACGGTGCTGAACCTGAAAAAGGAGATCCTGCGGCTGATCCAGAAGTTCGACTTCACCAAGAAAAACCCCAAACTCATCGTGGTGAACACCACGGAAAAGCTCCTCTCTCTGGAGGACAGCATCCTGGTGGCGTTTTTGAATCTGGTGGGCTTCGACATCGTGTTTTTCGTGCCCACCGGCTACCAGTGCATCGAAAAGTATTTCAACGGCCCCTTCGCCAACGAGCATCAGCTGGGCGAGTATCTATATGACCTGTCCGCCCCGGATTTCACCACCTTGCAGGAGGGCGGGCTCCACTCGATCAGAAAACTATTTGGAAGGAGTTTTTGACCATGGGATTGGATTTCAGCAGACCTGCCGGCGGCGCCATCCAGGCGCACAGTCCCGCCCGGGATGAGCAGGAGGATTACCAGCAGTATGACATTGTGGCCGACCGGGCCCAGATGAACGCGACACTGACCAATTCTCCCGAGGTAGACCGGCTGGCCAGCCAGCTGGAGGTCTACAATCTGGAGTCCATCGTGTCCTTCGGCGCCGGCGCCGCGGAGGAGATCTCCAAGTGCTCCGACGTGGTTTTGAACAGCATGAACCTCTCCCAGCTGGACGATTCCAGCGCCATGCTGACCAGCCTGGCCAAGATCATGGACAAGTTCGACATCGAGGAGATCAAGGAAAACCCCGGCTTGTTCGGCAAGCTCTTCGGCAATTTGCGCAAGCAGCTGGACAAGATCTTGGCCAAGTACCACACCATGGGCGAGGAGGTGGACAAGATCTACGTCCAGCTCAAGCAGTACGAGACGGAGATCAAGCAGTCCAACCGCAAGCTGGAGGAGATGTTCCAGGCCAACGTGAATTACTACCATGAGCTGGTCATGTACATCCTGGCCGGCGAGCAGGGCTGCCGGGAGCTGGAGGCGTACATCGCCCAGCGCCAGGCGGACCTGGAGGCCACCGGGGACAATTCCATCCAGTTCGAGCTGACTACCCTCAACCAGGCGCTGATGATGCTCGAGCAGCGCACCCAGGACCTGCGCACGGCGGAGAGCGTGGCCATGCAGGCCATCCCCATGATCAAGACCATGCAGTTCAGCAACATGAACCTGGTGCGCAAGATCAACTCCGCCTTCATCATCACGCTGCCGGTGTTCAAGCAGGCGCTGACCCAGGCCATCATGCTCAAGCGCCAGCGCATCCAGGCGGAGGCCATGTCCGCCCTGGACGCCAAGACCAACGAAATGCTCATCCGCAACGCCCAGAACACCGCCGAGCAGGCCAAGATGACCGCCCGGCTGGCTTCGGGCAGCTCCATCAAGATCGAAACGCTGGAAAAGACCTGGCAGACCATCGTCTCCGGCATCGACGAGACCCGCCAGATCCAGGAGAACGCCCGCAAGCAGCGCGTGGAGGACCAGAAGCGGCTGGAGGCCATCAAGGCCGACTTCAACGCAAGATACAGCATGCCGGACAAAAAGTAAACGCATTCCAAAAATTTTGATAAACGGAGGGTAATGTTATGCCGATCAATCTGACCAAGGGACAAAAAGTGGACCTGACCAAGGGCAACCCCAGCCTGAGCAAGATCGTGGTAGGTCTTGGCTGGGACGTGAACGTCTATGATTCCGGCGCGGCCTTCGACCTGGACGCCGCCGCGTTCATGGTGGGCGCCAACGGCAAGTGCCCCACCGAAAAGGAATTCGTGTTTTACGGGAACCTGGCCCATACCAGCGGCGCCGTCAAGCACATGGGCGATAACCTGACCGGCGAGGGCGACGGCGACGACGAGCAGATCGTGGTGGAGCTTTCCAAGGTGCCCGCCAATGTGGAGCGCATCGCCTTCACCGTCACCATCTACGATGCCGAGAGCCGTCACCAGAACTTCGGCCAGGTGTCCAACGCCTACATCCATATCCAGGACCTGGTCACCGGCACCGATCTCATCCGCTATGACCTGGGCGAGGACTTCTCCATCGAGACGGCCATCGTGGTGGGCGAGCTGTACCGCCACAACGGCGAGTGGAAGTTCAACGCCATCGGCAGCGGCTTCCAGGGCGGCCTGGCGGCCCTGTGCGGACATTACGGAATTGAAGTTGCCTGAGGAGGAAGAAAAACATGCCGATCAGTTTGAAAAAGGGACAGAAAGTCAGCCTTTCCAAGGATAACCCGGGATTGAGCCATGTGATCGTGGGCCTGGGCTGGGACGTGAACGCCTTTGATACCGGCGGAGACTTTGACCTGGACACCGCCGCGTTCTTGCTGGGCGAGAACGGGAAGGTCACCCGCGCCGAGGACTTCGTGTTCTACGGCAACCTGAAGCATCCCAGCGGTGCCGTGGAGCACCTGGGCGACAACCTCACCGGCCAGGGCGACGGCGACGACGAGCAGATCAAGATCGATCTTGGCCGGGTGCCGGAAAACATCACCCGCATCGCCTTCACCGTGACCATCTACGAGGCGGACGAGCGGCGCCAGAACTTCGGTCAGGTGGCCAACGCCTTCATCCGCATCGTGGACGAGGCCAAGGGCCAGGAGATTCTGCGCTACGACCTGGGCGAGGACTTCTCCATCGAGACGGCGGCCGTGTTCGGCGAGCTGTACCGGCACAACGGCGAGTGGAAGTTCAACGCCATCGGCAGCGGCTACCAGGGCGGCCTGGCGGCCCTGTGCGCCAACTACGGCGTGGACGTGGAGTAAGGAGGCAGCCATGGCCATCAGTCTGGAAAAGGGCAAGAAGGTCAACCTGCAAAAGAAGGAGCGGACGGGCCTGGGCGAGATCCTGGTGAACCTGAACTGGAACAGCCGTCCCCGCAACCAGGGCTTTTTCGCCAGCTTGATGGGCGGCGGCAAGGGCATCGACCTGGACCTTGGGTGCCTGTACGAGCTGAAAAACGGCCGCAAGGGCGCGGTCCAGGCCCTGGGCAACGCCTTCGGCTCACTGAAGGAGCCGCCCTACATCGCCCTGGACGGAGACGACCGCACCGGCGCCGTCACCACGGGAGAGAACCTGCGCATCGACGGCAACCGCATCGCCGAGATCCGGCGGGTGCTGGTGTATACCTTTATCTACGAGGGCGTGGCCAACTGGCAGCAGGCGGACGCCACCGTCACCATCCGCTACCCCGGGGCGGAGGACCTGATCGTGAAAATGGACAGCTACAACTCCAGCGACATCATGTGCGGCTTGGTGCTGCTGGAAAACGTCAATGACGAGACCTTCAGCGTGGAGAAGATCGTGCAGTTCTACAAGGGGCACGAGGCTCTGGACCAGGCATTCCACTGGGGCATGCGCTGGAAGGCCGGAAGAAAGTAAGGAGGAGAGAACCATGTCTGTGAGTCTGCAAAAAGGACAGAAGGTCAGCCTTTCCAAAGAGGGAAAAGAGGGCCTCAACCGTGTGATCGTGGGCCTTGGCTGGGACGAGGCCCAGCCCCAGCGGGGCGGCGGCTTGTTCGGCGGGCTTTTTTCCGCCCCCGCCCAGTCCATCGACTGTGACGCGTCCGCGCTGATGCTGCAAAACGGCAAGCTGACGGATAAGGGCGACATCGTGTATTTCGGCAACCTGCGCCACCGCTCCGGTGCCGTGCAACACATGGGCGACAACCTCACCGGCGCCGGCGCCGGCGACGATGAGCAGATCGTCATCGAGCTGGACCGGGTGCCGGCGGAGTATGACCGCATCGTCATGGTGGTTAACATCTACCAGGCCATGGCCCGCAAGCAGCATTTCGGCATGATCCGCAATGCCTTCATCCGCATCGTGGACGCCCGGAACAACCAGGAGCTTTGCCGGTACAACCTGTCGGAAAACTATGACGACATGACCGCCATGATCTTCGGCGAGGTGTACCGCCACAACGGCGAGTGGAAATTCAACGCCATCGGCCAGGCCACCAAGGACCCGGGCCTGGGCGAGCTGAGCAGACGCTACATCTGACACCATCCCACATCAAACTGCGTCTATCTTAGGAGAACGCAGCATATCCCGGGAGAGGGCGGCGCCCGGCGCGCCGCTTTTTCCCGGCCTTTTGAAGGAGAAAGTATCCATGCATTTTAACGGCCTGAGCGACAAAGAAGTCGCCGAATCCAGAGCAAAATACGGCAGCAACCAGATCCCCGACTCCGAGCCCACCACATTCTGGGCGGAGTTCAAAGAGACGTTCGGCGACCCCATGATCCGCATCCTGCTGGCCATCGCGGCGCTGATGATCGTCATGTGCCTGTTCGGCTACGCGGATATCTACGAGCCGGTGGGCACCATCGTGGCAGTGCTGATCGTGGCGTTCGTGTCCGCCAAGACCGGCGTGGCCAGCGACACGAAATACCGCCAGCTCAAAGACAGCACGAAAAAGGACCAGTGCAAGGTCTACCGCAACGGTGTCATCACCGTCATCGACGTGGACGACGTGGTGGTGGGGGACAAGGTGCTGCTCCAGGCAGGCGACAAGATCCCCGCCGACGGCATCCTGGTCCACGGCAATCTGAAAGTGGACAACTCCGCCCTTAACGGCGAGGCGGAGGAGTGCAAAAAGACCGCGGCGGAGGGCGGGGTGCGCCTGGCCGACGAGATCACCGGCGATACCTTCGTGGACAAGCACTCGTTGTTCCGGGGCGCGGTGCTCTTTGACGGCGAGGGCGTCATGGACGTGCAGAAGGTGGGCCTTTCCACCATGATGGGCAAGATGGCGGAGGAGATGCAGGACGACGAGCCGGACTCCCCCCTGAAAGTGAAGCTTGCCAAGCTGGCGGGCACCATCTCCAAGTTCGGCTACATCGGCGCCGTGGTCATCGCGGTGATGTACATGGGCTACTTCATCCTCTCCGCCGGCGGCTTCGGCCCCTACTTCGCCTCCGGACTGACGGAAGTGGTCAAGGACGTGGTGGAGGCGGTGTCCCTGGCGGTGGTCATCATCGTGTGCGCCGTGCCCGAGGGACTGCCGCTGATGATCTCCCTGGTGCTCATGCAGAACACCAGCAAGATGCTGGACCACAACGTGCTGGTGCGCAAGGCGGAGGGCATCGAGACCGCGGGCTCTTTGAACATTCTCTTCAGCGATAAGACCGGCACCATCACCAAGGGCCACCTGGAGGTGGTGGAGTTCTTCACCGCCGACGGCATCACCATTCCGCTCGATGAGCTCTCCCAGCACGGCAAGATCAAGGGCCTGGTGGACCTTGCCATCGGCAAGAACACCCAGTCCATGTTTGACGCCGAGGGCCGGGTCATCGGCGGCAACGCCACCGACCAGGCGCTCATGAAGTTCCTGGGCCCCCAGACCTTCCACCAGCTGGAGGGCAGCTATACGGTGGGCAGCGCCCAGGGCTTCAACTCCGCAAACAAGTTCAGCCAGGCCTATCTGGATCAGCTGGGCCGGACGTTCTACAAGGGCGCGCCGGAGCGGCTGCTGGCAGTGAGCAGCAAGTATCTGAGCATGAGCGGCGAGGAGCGGACCATCAACCCCGATGTGCTCAACGCCAAGATCGACGAGCTGGCCAGCCGCTCCATGCGTGTGCTGGCGTTCGGCTACTCCCCCAGCCCCCTGACGGAAAACGCCATCAACGCCGACACGGTCATCATCGGCTTTGTGGGCATCCGGGACGACGTGCGGCCCGAGGCCCGGGAGGCCATCGCCGCCGTGCAGCACGCGGGCATCCAGGTGGTCATGATCACCGGCGACCGGCTGGAGACCGCCGTGGCCATCGCCCGGGACGCGGGCCTTCTGAAGACCGAGGACGAGGTGGCATTGACCTCCGCCCAGCTGGGTGAGCTCAGCGACGAGGAGGTCAAGAGCATCATCCCCCGCATCCGGGTCATTGCCCGGGCCCTGCCCACGGACAAGTCCCGCATGGTGCGCCTTTGCCAGGAGATGAACCTGGTGGTGGGCATGACCGGCGACGGCGTCAACGACTCCCCCGCACTGAAGCGGGCCGACGTGGGCTTCGCCGTGGGCAGCGGCACCGAGGCCGCCAAGGAGGCCGGCAAGATCGTCATTCTGGACGACAACTTCAAGTCCATCAAGGACGCCATCTGGTACGGCCGCACCATCTACCACAACATCCTGAAGTTCTGCAAGTTCCAGCTGGTCATCAACGTGGCCGCCGTGGTAGTCAGCGCCGTTGCGCCGTTCTTCGGCGTGGAGGAGCCGCTGAAGGTCACCCATTTGCTGTTCGTCAACCTGGTCATGGACGGCCTGGGCGCCATCATGCTGGGCAACGAGCCCGCCCAGGAACGGTATATGACGGAAAAGCCCCGCCGGCGGGACGAGAGCATCGTCAGCCGCCCCATGATGACCCAGATCGTCATTATGGGCCTGTGGCTCACGGCCCTGAGCTTCTTCTTCCTGAAGGCGCCGTTTTTCGATCAGTTCTTTGCCAACACCGAGCAAAAGCTCACAGCCTACTTCGTGCTCTTTATCTGGAGTGCCCTGTTCAACGGCTTCAACGTCCGTGACGACGGCTTTGCCATTTTCAAGGGGCTGAATGAGAACACCGGCTTTATGAAGGTCTTTATCACCATCGTGCTGGTGCAGGCCTTCATCGTCAACGCCAGCTTGATCCCCGTCAGCGTGTTCGGCTGGATCAGCAATATGTTCAGCTGCGTGCCCTTCGGTCCTATGGGCTGGGTCGTGGTGGCTATCCTGGCGGTGACCATGATCCCTGTGGATCTTCTGCGCAAGGCGCTCACCGGCAGCGGAAAATAAGAAAAAGGGGTTCCCCAAAACGCCGTTTTGGGGAACCCTTTATACGAAAGAGAGACGGAGGGCTTCATGAAAAAACTGCAATACAACTCCCCCGTGATCCTGAGCTTTTTCTTCCTCTCCCTGGCGGCGCTGGTGCTGGGCTATCTCACCGGCGGGGCCACCACGGCGGCGCTGTTTTCCGTGTACCGCGCGCCGCTGACCAGCCCTTTGACCTATGTGCGGCTGGTGGGCCATGTGCTGGGCCACGCGGGATGGGAGCACTTTCTTGGCAACATGCTGCTTTTGCTGGTGGTGGGTCCGCCCATTGAGGAAAAGTACGGCAGCCGGATGCTGCTGGAGGCCATCGTCCTGACGGCGCTGGTGTCCGGCCTTTTGCAGTTTGTCCTCTTTCCCGATAGCGCCCTGCTGGGGGCCAGCGGCATCGTGTTCATGCTCATCATGCTCTCGTCCCTTGCGGGCATGAAGGAGGGGAAGATCCCCCTGACGCTGATCCTGGTGGGCGTGCTGTATCTGGGCCAGGAGGTCTATTCCATGCTGTTCGTCCGGGACAGCGTGGCCAATCTCATGCATATCGTCGGCGGCGTGTGCGGGACCGTGTTCGGCTTCGCCGCCGGAAAAAAGCGGACGGCGTACTGAGGACCGTCCGGATACAAAGGAGCGAGGCAATGCCGATCTATACCCAAGAAAACACCCTGCGCCTGGCCAAGCGGTACCGCAACGCCAAGCGCACCTATCTTTTGGTCAACCCCTTGCAGGCAAAGCACCTGCCCGTGAGCCCCGGGGCGGCGCTGGATATGATGGAGGCCCTGGGGCGCCAGCTGGCGGGGCGCTATCCCGGCGCGTCGCTGGTGGTGGGCTTTGCGGAGACCGCCACCGCCATCGGCGCCGCCGCGGCCCGGTGCCTGGGGGAGGGGTGCGTCTACCTGCACACCACCCGGGAGCCCTTTTCCGCGGGGGAGCACTGGATCTCCTTTTGCGAAGAGCACAGCCACGCAGTGGAGCAGACGCTCTGCGCCGATCATCTGGAGGCGTACCTTGCCCGGACGGACACGGTCATCTTCCTGGACGACGAGATCTCCACAGGCAAGACATTGCGCAACATGATCGCCCAGCTCCGGGAGCGGTATCCCGCTCTGGGGGAGAAGACACTGGTGGCGGCGTCCATCCTCAACCGGGTCTCCCCGGAGGATGAGGCGCTTTTGCGCCAGGCGGGCATTTGCTGTGAGTATCTGGTGAAGCTCCCCCAGCAGGATTACACGGCGGCAGTGGCGGACATTGCCGTGGAGGAGGCCTGCCCGGCGGAGATGGCGGACGTGTCCTTCCGTCACCGCACGCTGCCCGGCCTGGAGACGGGCGACCCCCGGCGGGGCGCGGAGATGGGGACCTATGCCCGTCAGTGCGGCCAGGCGGCTA
>UMCH01071908.1_pt1 | contig 12915 bp, 11 predicted proteins | sample 1964201 | NCBI WGS metagenome assembly UMCH01 (sample SAMEA4835965, study PRJEB28245) | human gut metagenome | biome: gut microbiome; material: fecal sample | place: Denmark | collected 2008 | reverse complement strand
GTGGGGATGTTGATTCTGATTTTGGAATAAAATTAAGATTTAATGAAATACATGAAGAAGAAACTTTTAACCAAGGTTCTTTAGATATTATAGGAAGTGTTTCATTTAACTCATATAAAAGTGGAAAAGTCTTTGATTTTCCATTTACAATGACCATTGGTTTAGATTCAGACTCTTATTTTGAAAAAGAGGGGGATATCTATAAGATATATAAATTTAGGGAGTTCTATGCTTTTTCTAAAACCTATGGTACAGAAGATACAATACATTATAGATATAGAAAAAATGATTTTCCATTAGAAAAATATGGTACATATGGTGTACATGTTGATAGTGATATTCCTTTTGCCAGTGATAAGTATTCAATTTATACGTTTAGAAATGACTATGCCCCATTTAAATATGCTTTCCAATATGACTGTCTAACTCATTTAGTTAAATCTGAACTTGGGAAAGAGCTTTTAGAAAATGGTGCTAAAGAAGATTTATTAAGAATTCTATACAATAGGATAGCTTATGCTGTTGATGAAAGCCTTATGCCAGAATATGATTAAGATGTTATCTTTAAAACAATTGAAAATGAATTTATAGAGAAACGATGAGATGAATCATCGTTTTTTTACTTTTACTTAACATTTCTTTTCGTAAAAATGATAGTTGATTATCTTAAAAATAAGTATGCTTTTTCTAAACTAAAGAAAGGGAAATAAAAAAATGCCATCAACTTATGCACATTATCGATTTGGACAAGAAGTTTTAAAAGAACTACCAAACGATATCAAAAAAATAATTATAGAAAATAAAGAACTCTATGATATTGGACTACATGGTCCAGATCTCTTGTTTTATTATTTACCATTAAAAAACAATGAAATTAATTCAATAGGTTATAACATGCACGAAAAAACAGGAAAAGAAGTCTTTGATACTTTTAGAAAAATGATGACTTCTAAAAAACAAATCAATCATTACCTAGCTTATTATTATGGATTTATTTGTCATTTTGCCTTAGATGCAACGTGTCACGGTTATATTGAAAAAAGAATTCATGAAAGTGGAGTATCACATGGAGAAATAGAAGTTGAATTTGATCGTTTTTTAATGATTGAAGATGGATTAGATCCGATAAGACATAAACTTACCAATCATATTATTCCATCTATTGATTATGCAAGAATCATTGCTCCTTTTTTTAATGTAACAGCTCAACAAGTCGTTAAATCATTAGAAAGTATGAAATTCTATAATGATTTATTAATTGCACCCTCAAAATTAAAAAGAAAGTTTATTTATGCATTACTTCGTATTACAGGAAATTATCAGGAAATGCACGGCTTGCTTGTTAATTATGAGGCTAATCCTTTATGTAAAGATAGTACAGAAAAATTAAATCAATTCTATAAACAAGCCATCAAAAAAGCTGTTGAATTGATAAGTGAGTATGTGCAGCTTTCATCATTAGAAAAAACAAAAGATGATTTTTATCAATATACATTTAGTGGGAAAAAGGAGTAAAATATGAAATTTAAGATGACAACTGAAGAAAAAAACTGGGTGCTCTATGATGTAGGCAATTCAGCTTTTGTTTTATTAGTATCAACAATTATACCGATTTATTTTAATTATCTAGCTGAAAAAGCAGGCTTATCTTCGGTAGATTATTTAGCTTTTTGGGGTTATACGGCCTCGCTTGTGACAATTATTGTTGCTTTTTTAGGACCGGTATTAGGTACATTAGCTGATACAAAAGATTATAAAAAACCGCTTTTTACAATGATGTTACTTATTGGATGTATTGGTTGTTTTCTTCTAGGATTTATCAACTATTGGTTTGTCTTTTTAATTGTGTTTTTAATTGCTAAGATAGGTTTTTCAGGAAGTTTGATCTTTTATGATTCAATGTTGATTGATGTGACAACACCAAAGCGTGTCGATCATGTTTCTTCTCAAGGATATGCTTGGGGTTATATTGGAAGCTGTGTCCCTTTTGTAATTTGTCTTGGTTTAGTTTTAGGAGCAAGTAAAATAGGTCTTTCTATGGAAATGTCGATGATTATTTCATTTGCAATCATTGCTTTATGGTGGTTTTGTTTAACACTACCACTTTTAAAAACATACAAACAAAAGCATTATGTAGAAAGACAACCTAAAGCGATTTCAAATAGTTTTAAAAGATTAGGAACGACTTTAAAAAATATTAGAAAAGAAAAAAAGATTTTTTTATTCTTATTAGCGTTTTTCTTCTATATTGATGGGGTTTATACCATTATAGATATGGCAACAGCCTATGGAACAGCTTTAGGGTTTGAAAGTACAAGTTTATTACTAGCTCTTTTACTTACCCAAGTTGTCGCCTTTCCCTTCGCAATTTTATTTGGAAGACTTGCAACAAAATATAATACTTCAAAATTAATCGTTATTTGTATTTTAGCGTATTTAGGTATTTCTATTTTTGCTATCTTCCTTACAAAACAATGGCAATTTTGGGTGTTAGCTGTTTTAGTAGGAATGTTTCAAGGAGGTATTCAATCTTTATCAAGATCTTATTTTACAAAAATCATTCCTTCAGAAAAATCGGGAGAATATTTTGGTTTGATGGATGTATGTGGTAAAGGAGCTTCTTTTTTAGGAACAACAATGATTAGTGTTTTATCACAATGGACAGGACAAGTTAATCTTTCTCTAGGAGCTCTATCTATTTTCTTTATGTTAGGAATTGTATTTTTTAGAATGTCTGAAAAAAGAGAAGGTTAGTGAACTACAAGTTCAATGACAGCCTTCTTTTTTTATTTTAAAATAATAGTGGTGATAGAAATGAAGAAAAAATTAATAAATCCTTTAAAAATAGGAAAGAATTTAAAAAGATGTGTTGATCAAATGGGGTATAGAGTAAAAGATATTCAAGAGTATTTATGTTTAGAATGTCCTCAACCAATTTATCGATGGTTTAAAGGAAGTACATATCCTTCAATTCATCATTTATATGCATTAAGTTGTTTATTTGGGGTAAGTATGAATGAATTAATTGAAGAAGATGAAAGAAAAGAATGGGGTTATTGTATTTATCAAATGAAAGAGGGGAAAATGACATTAGAAAATCAAGAAATTTTGTAAGCGTATTTCTTGCTTATTTTTTAGTATTCAAGTATGATATAGATACCCTATAGGGGTGGGAGGTGTTTGGATGAAAAAGAAATATGATGTCGTTGGGATGACATGTAGTGCTTGTTCAGCTCATGTAGATAAAGCAGTAAGAGGGTTGGATGGTGTTGATGATGTTAATGTCAATTTATTACAAAACTCAATGACTGTTGAATTTGATGAAAATAAACTAAGTGAAAGTCAAATTTTTGAGGCCGTAGATAAAGCAGGTTATAAAGCTCAAAATATTGGTGAAAAACAGGTTTCAAATGTTCAAGAAAATGAAAATGAGCATAAAAAGAAGAATTTGATTCTATCATTTATTTTCTTGATTCCTTTATTTTATATCAGTATGGGACATATGATGAATTGGCCTTTACCAAGTATTCTCTTAGGTCATGAAAATATGATGATCTTTGTTTTAGTTCAATTGTGTTTAGTTGTTCCTATTATGTTTATTAATAGAGGATATTATATTCGAGGATTTAAAACTTTATGGAATAGAAGTCCAAATATGGATTCCTTGATTGCCTTAGGTTCTTCAGCAGCTTTTATTTATAGTTTATATGCAACATTTATGATGGCTTATTATCTAGGAAGAATGGATATGGATATGACCCATCATTATATGATGCAACTTTACTTTGAATCTGCAGGAATGATTTTAACGTTGATTTCTTTAGGTAAATATTTAGAATCATGTTCTAAACAAAAGACTTCAGAAGCGATTGAAAAATTGATGAAGTTAATGCCTTCAACAGCTATCGTGTTAAAAGATGGCGAAGAAGTTGAAGTGGCCATTGAAGATGTTCAAATTGGTGATGTTGTGATTGTTAAACCAGGTAACAATATTCCTTTGGATGGAAAAATCATTCAAGGACATGGTTCTATCAATGAAGCGATGATTACTGGAGAAAGCTTACCGGTCGATAAAACAGTTGGTGATCAAGTTATTGGTTCAACCAATAACTTAGATGGTTATATGCAAGTAGAAGTTAGTCATGCTTCAAATGATACAACGCTTTCTAAAATCATTCGTTTAGTAGAAGAAGCAGGTGCTTCTAAAGCGCCAATTGCGAAACTTGCCGATAAGATCAGTGGTGTCTTTGTACCAACCGTTATTACAATTGCAATCATTACTTTCATTTTATGGTTGACCCTTGGAAATAAAGATTTCCACTTTGCCTTAAACTGTGCAATTTCAGTCCTTGTTATTTCTTGTCCATGTGCTTTAGGGCTTGCCACTCCTACAGCAATCATGGTTGGAACAGGGAAAGGGGCTAACTTAGGTATCTTAGTTAAATCAGCACAACACTTAGAAGAACTTTCTAAATGTGATACGATTGTTTTAGATAAGACGGGAACACTTACTGAAGGAAAACCTCAAGTTACAGAAGTTTATCCAATTGGTGTAAGTGAAAATGATTTATTGAAATATGCGGGTTCGATTGAACAATATTCTAAACATCCACTTGCCAAGGCGATTCATAGTTATGTTTTAGAACAAGGTTTATCTATTGATTCATTAGATCATTTTGAAATGAAACAAGGATTAGGACTTGTAGGTAATTTAAAGGGAGAAATTCTTTTATCAGGAAATAGACGTTTGATGGAAGAAAATGATGTTGATCTTTCTTCGATTGAAAATCTCTATAAAGAATTATCATCTAAAGGAAAGACACCTTTATTTTATAGCTATGCCGGTCAACTTATTGGTTTAATCGTTGTTTCAGATGTCTTGAAACAAACAAGTAAACATGCCATTGATTGTTTAAAAGATATGAACATGAATATCTATATGTTGACAGGAGACAATCAATTGACAGCCAATGCGATTGCTGATGAATTAGGTATTGAAGCTATTGGAGAAGTCTTACCACAAGATAAAGAAAAACATGTAAGAGACTTACAAGAAAAAGGACATCGTGTCATCATGGTGGGTGATGGAATCAATGATGCACCCGCTCTTGTTAGAAGTGATGTTGGTATTGCGATGACTTCAGGTATTGATATTGCTATCGAATCTGCTGATATCGTTTTAATGAAAAATGATTTACAAGATGTTGTTGTGGCTTATGAACTTTCAAAAGCGACAATTAAAAATATTAAAGAAAACTTATTTTGGGCATTCTTCTATAATGTCATTGGTATTCCTGTTGCTGCAGGCGTGTTCTATTCAATCTTTGGCTGGTTGTTAGATCCAATGTATGGAGCAGCAGCAATGTCATTAAGTTCTGTCTTTGTTGTATCGAATGCACTTAGATTAAGATTCTTTAAACCAAAACATCAAATTATTCAAATACAAGAAAATAGGAAAAAGGAAGAAAAGAAAATGAAAAAAGTATTAGTAGAAGGAATGATGTGCGAACATTGTAAAGCACATGTAGAAAAAGCATTAAATGCTATTGATGGTATTCAAGCAACAGTTGATCTAGAAAAAAACTGTGCTTTTGTAGAAGGTGAAGTTGACGAAGCAACACTAAAACAAGCCATTGAAGAAGCTGGATATACTTATAAAGGAATTGAATAAGTATGATGGCCGATAAAAAACAGGTCACAAGACTTTTAAAAACAGCAAGAGGACAAATTGATGGAATCTTAAAAATGGTGGAAGAAGATCGCTATTGTATTGATATTTCACATCAAATCATGGCAAGTGAAGCGATTTTAAAAAGAGCCAACAAAGAAGTCTTAAAAGCTCATATGACACATTGTGTGCATGATGCAGTCAATAGTAAAGATTGTGATCAAAAAATAGAAGAAATGATTAAAGTATTAGATAATTTATTGAAATAAGAAATCTTGAAAAAGGTTTCTTATTTTTTGTACAAAAAAGTATAATACCGGCTTATATAAGCCGGTATTGGTGATTTACAAAGTATATACTATAGATGAACAAAAAGAAAAGGTTATATATAAAAAAGAATTTTAAATGTAATAGAAATTGTATTGAATATTGTATTAATTGTATGTTTGGTGAAATCAATCAAGGATAAAAGAGAATCTTAAATAAAAGAATCATTCAAAATAACACAACTGTTTTGTTACCTTATAAATAGTGCTAGAAAATGTGAAAATATATCCATTGTTTGTATCGAATAGAAAAATAAAAGTGTATAATTAAACTAATAGTAGTTAGGAGGAAGAATTATGAGCGGATATGTATTAGGATTAGATATAGGAATTACTTCTGTAGGGTATGGTGTAATAGATATTGATAATAATTTATTTGTGGATTATGGTGTAAGGCTTTTCAAAGAAGGAACTGCTGCAGAAAATGAAACGCGAAGAACTAAAAGGGGTTCAAGACGTTTAAAAAGAAGAAAATCTAATCGTTTAAATGATATGAAAAATCTTTTAAAGGAAAATGAATTATATTTTGAAGATTATCGAAATTATAATCCTTATGAGGTAAGGGTTAAAGGATTAAAAGAAAAGTTATTGCCTGAAGAACTATGTACAGCAATTATGCATATAACAAAATCAAGAGGAACAACTTTAGAAGCACTTGCTGATGAAAGTCAAGATGATGAAGGAACAAAAGCTACACTTTCAAAAAATGCTAAAGAATTAAATGATGGAAAATATATTTGTGAAGTTCAATTGGATAGATTAAATAAGGATCATAAAGTAAGAGGAACGGAAAATAATTTTAAAACAGAAGATTATGTCAAAGAACTCAAAGAAATATTAAAACACCAAGATTTAAATGAAGAATTGTGTGATCAAATTATTGAAATGGTTTCAAGAAGAAGACGTTATGATCAAGGCCCAGGTAGTGAAAAATCACCAACTCCTTATGGAAGTTATCGAATGGTGGATGGTGTTTTAAAACATGTTAATTTGATTGATGAAATGCGTGGAAGATGTAGTGTCTATCCAAATGAATTTAGAGCGCCTAAACAATCTTATACAGCAGAATTATTTAATTTGTTAAATGATTTAAATAATTTAACAATTAAAGGTGAGAAAATAACGGTTGAAGAAAAAGAAAAGGTTGTTGCATTTGTTAATGAAAAAGGAAATATTACAGTTAAACAATTACTTAAATTATTAGACGCTCAAGAAGATGAGGTTACAGGATTTAGAATTGATAAAAATGATAAACCATTAATTACTGAATTCAAAGGATATAGTAAAGTTTTAAAAGTCTTTAAAAAATATAATCAACAAGAAGTATTGGAAGATAAATCAATCGTTGATCAAATTATTGATATTTGTACAAAGGCTAAAGGAATAGATGAAAGAAAAAAAGATATTAAAGAATTATACCCTCAATTTGATGATGATCTAATTGAAGGACTAGCTTCAATTAAAGGAGTTTCTGCTTATCATTCATTGTCTTTTAAGGCAATGCATATGATTAATAAAGAAATGCTTACAACAGAAATGAATCAAATGCAAGTTCTTTATGAAATAGATCAATATGATAAAAATAGAAAATCATTAAAAGGCAAGAAAAATATCGAGCCTGATGAAAAAGCTATTCTATCTCCAGTTGCTAAAAGAGCGCATCGAGAAACATTTAAAGTCATTAATGCATTAAGAAAAAAATATGGGGAATTTGATAGTATTGTTATTGAAATGACAAGAGATAAAAATTCAAAGGAACAAGTAAAGCGAATAAATGATAATCAAAAAAGATTTAAAAACGAAAATGATCAAGTTGATGAAATAATTAAAAATGTAGGTATTGATCCAGAAAGAGTTAATGGAAAAACGAAAATGAAAGTACGTCTTTATTTACAACAAGATTGTAAAACAGCTTATACACAACAAGATATTGATCTACATACATTGATTTTTGATGATAAAGCTTACGAAATAGATCATATTATTCCAATATCTGTTTCATTAGATGATTCACTTTCAAATAAGGTACTAGCATCTCGTTTAGAAAACCAACAAAAAGGTAATCTTACACCAATGATGGCTTATTTAAAGGGAAAATTTACGGATGGTAATTTAGAAAAATATAAATTATTTGTAAATAGTAATAAGAATTTTAATCATAAGAAAAGAAGTAATTTACTTGATGAACAAGATATTACAAAAGAAGATGTGGCAAGAAAGTTTATCAATCGTAACTTGGTAGATACAAGTTATGCGTGTCGTACAGTATTAAATACTTTACAACATTATTTTAAAGATAATGAAATAGATACGAAAGTTCATACAATTAGAGGACAATCAACTAATATTTTTAGAAAACGAATAAATTTACAAAAAGATAGAGAACAAGATTATTTCCATCATGCTATTGATGCTTTAATTGTTGCTTCGTTAAAGAAAATGAATATCGTTAATTCATATTTGATGCATTATGACTATAGTGATTTGTATGATGAAGAAACAGGGGAAGTATTTGATGTTTTACCTGATAAACAATTTATTGATCAAAGATATATTTCATTTATCTCTGATTTAAAAAATATTTATCAAGAGTCGAATCAATATAACTTAGGTTATATTACCCAAGAACAAATGCATTATCCACTTATCAAGGTATCTCATAAAATAGATACAAAACCAAATAGGCAAATTGCGGATGAAACAATATATAGTACAAGAAATATTGAAGGACAAGATATGCTAGTTGAAAAAATAAAAAATATCTATGATCCTAAAGAAAAGAAAGCAATTGAACTTGTTAATAATATTATTAATGATGATACTGATAAGTACATTATGAAACATAAAGATCCACAAACTTTTGAAAAAATAAAAGAAGTGGTATTAAATCATTTTAATGATTATAAAGATTCAAAAGAATATTATGTAATTGATAAAAATGGTAAGTATTCTTTAAAAGAAGAAAGTCCTTTAACATCATATTATAATGAAAATGGAGCTATTACTAAATATTCTAAGAAAAATAATGGACCAGCAATTACATCAATGAAATTTTACTCTGAAAAACTAGGAAATCATTTAGCAATTTCAAGTAACTATAATACAAATAATAAAAAGGTAATTTTAAAACAAATAAGTCCATATCGAACAGACTTTTATGTATCTCCTGAGGGAAAATATAAATTTGTTACAGTTAGATATAAAGATGTTTTTTATAAAGAAACAATTCATAAATTTGTCATAGATAAAAATTGGTATCATGAAGAAAAAATTAAAAAAGGAATTCTAGAAGATTGGAGATTTGTATGTTCAATGCATCGAGATGAACTTATTGGACTTATCAAACCTGAAGGTAAAAAATTTGTTTATGATGCTTCAATTAATGGTGGTCAAACACAATATCATAATGGTAAACATTATGAAATTTTAAAGTTTACAGCGACGAATGATGATAAAACAAATATATTTGAAGTAAAGCCAATTAATACAATTTGTAAAAAACAATTAAGGCCATCAGCTGGATCAATGTTACATATCCGAAAATTTGCTACAGATGTTTTAGGAAATATATATGAAGTTAAAGATAATAGATTGAAATTAGAGTTCGATTAGTCTATAATATAGGTGGTTGTATTCTAGCAAAAATTTATATGACCTAACAAAACAAGGGTTTATCCCGGACTCGGCTCTTCGGAGCCTTTTTCTTTTATAAAAATGAGTCATAGGATCATATATATTGAAAAATGTGAATGTTTGAAATTATATTTAGATAATATTAAAGTTATTTACAATGATAATGATATTCTACTACCAATTTCAGACATTCAAATATTAGTTATAGATAATTATAAATCAAGTTTAAGTATACCCTTAATTAATAAATTAACAGAAAATAATGTATGTACAGTTGTATGTGGAATAGATCATATTCCTAAAAGTTACATACTTCCAATGAATGGTCATTTTTCACAAAGTGGAAATATTAATAAACAAATAGAATGGGATAATAATAGAAAACAAATCATGCATCAAAAAATAGTAAGGGCTAAAATACATAATCAAGCAGAAATATTAAAAGTAAATAATAAAAGTCAAGATGTAATAAATAAACTACATCAATTTGAAAATGAGGTTCAAATTGATGATGTTACAAATAGAGAAGGTCTAGCTGCAAAAATGTATTTTAGAGAATTATTTGGTGATGATTTTATACGATTTGATGAAGATGTAATCAATGCTGGATTAAATTATGGATATAGTATCTTTAGATCATTAATATCTTCTATTATTGTAGCTAAAGGTTATTTACCTAATTTAGGTATTTTTCATCGAGGTAAACAAAATATGTTTAATTTAAGTGATGATGTAATAGAAGTATTCAGACCAATTGTAGATCATTATGTTTATAATAATATGATGGAAGATATTTTATTTAAACAAGAACATAGAGAAGCGTTAATACAACTTACAGCTAAGAAAATAGAAATCGATGGAAGAAAACAAACGGTTAATAATGCTATTTATGTTTATTTAGAAAGTATTTTAAAAGAATTAGAAACAAGTAAAGATGTCTATTTATTTCCTAAACCAATTTTATATGATTTATGAATTTATGAGATTGGTATTATTTTTTGACCTCCCCATGAAAACAAAAAAAGAAGTAAAAATATATACACATTTTAGAAAATATCTTATAAAGAATGGATATATGATGATGCAGTTTTCTGTTTATTGTAAGATTTTTCCAAATAGAGAAGCTGCTGTTAAACATGTAAATATATTAAAAAAGAATGTTCCTAAAGAAGGACAAATTAGATTGTTATTGGTTACAGAAAAGCAATATTCTAAAATAGAAATTATTGTTGGTGGGGTCTCTAATCAAGAAAAAACAGTAAATGCAGATTCTTTTATAAAATTATGAATCTATTAACATTAAAAAAAGGAAATAAAAGATATGACTTACAAATAAATAATATAAAATATTGTATAGGAAATGATTTTGAAGAAAAATATAATTTTGTAAATATTTTAAAAGAAGTATTTTTATTATCTAAAGAAAGCGAATATTCGATAAATAATAGTGGACAAGCACAAGTTTTGATAAATGATAAAGAAATAAAAGTAAAAGAAATAAGTTTCTATCAAATAAACCATCATTATTCGATTACAAATGATTTAAAGTTAACAGCACATTCTCTAATTGCTAGATATTTAGAAATACTTATCGCACAAGATGATAATATAGACACAATCAATACAATAAATCTTCTATTAGAATCTTTTACAAACGAATTAGATAATGAATTAATATATCCAAAATTTATAACATATACACCTAAACAATTCTTAAAAATATTGTTACCAATATTTTTAAAAGAAGAAGATCAAGCAAATGAATATGATCTATCCTATGATGAAATCATTTTATTTCAACTAAAAATGATAGATTATATATCTAAACATCAAACAACTAAAATAATTTGTCTTATAGAATTACCATATCTATCAAAAGAAATAAATGACTATCTCATAAATATGAAAAATTGCTTTATTGTTGTTATGTTTTATAAAACAAACAGTGTTTTAAATATAAAAGATACTTATATATTTGATGATTTAATAGTAGATTTAAATAATGATGAACAAATATATAATATCTATTTAAATAAAGGTGTATGCACACTACAGGAGGCAAAAGAAATGATAATAAATAATATAAAAGCTAAACTTGATATATCTATAACTCTATAAAATATTCAATATTTTATTATTTTTAAATATATGGTAACATGTATTTGAGGTTTTGTTACCATATGATTTTTTGCTAGAATAAGACTAACGGTACTTTTTCTTCTCGGCTTCTCGTGTTTTGTTACCATATGATTTTTTGCTAGAATAAGACATGCAAGCCCTGTTCCCAGCTCTGCTCGTTGTTTTGTTACCATATGATTTTTTGCTAGAATAAGACAAAATGAAAATAATATGTTGAACTATACTTGTTTTGTTACCATATGATTTTTTGCTAGAATAAGACTTTCTTTGAGGACTGTCACTACCTCTTACTGTTTTGTTACCATATGATTTTTTGCTAGAATAAGACCTTTTCTTATCATTATCGCATACCCTCGTAGTTTTGTTACCATATGATTTTTTGCTAGAATAAGACGAAAGGAAATATAAAAATATGTATATTACAGTTTTGTTACCATATGATTTTTTGCTAGAATAAGACTTTATATCACCTTTATAAATTTTAGGAATAGTTTTGTTACCATATGATTTTTTGCTAGAATAAGACGATATGAATAGCATGTATGGAGGCACAACCGTTTTGTTACCATATGATTTTTTGCTAGAATAAGACAACGGTATGGAGTTGGCTATTTCATCAATTGTTTTGTTACCATATGATTTTTTGCTAGAATAAGACCAGAAAAGATGTAATCCTTTCCCACTGTTGGTTTTGTTACCATATGATTTTTTGCTAGAATAAGACAGAAATATAAAGATGAAACTGCAGAGTTGAGTTTTGTTACCATATGATTTTTTGCTAGAATAAGACTTTTATCTCTTTTCTTATTACATATATAGTGTTTTGTTACCATATGATTTTTTGCTAGAATAAGACTAATGTTCATCGTCACTTCCTATCATTTCGGTTTTGTTACCATATGATTTTTTTCTAGAATAAGACACAGGTTATACAACATATGGAAGTGGAACTGTTTTGTTACCATATGATTTTTTTCTAGAATAAGACACCAACAATAAATAACAAATCAAACAACGTGTTTTGTTACCATATGCGTTTTTTGATAGATTTAATTTAAATGCATAAAAAGAGATTTCTCAAGGATGCTATTTTGAAATCTCTTTTTGTTTATAAAAATATTTACATAAGATAAAAAACAACTACATAAG
>UMCH01003342.1_pt1 | contig 12986 bp, 9 predicted proteins | sample 1964201 | NCBI WGS metagenome assembly UMCH01 (sample SAMEA4835965, study PRJEB28245) | human gut metagenome | biome: gut microbiome; material: fecal sample | place: Denmark | collected 2008 | reverse complement strand
TACAGTGACCCGGATAATACAAAGAGAGAAGGCCTGGACAGTACAGTCTGGCCAAAGGCTTTTGAACGTATGGAACAGTTCATTCAGGATACCGGGCTGAGCCAGGATGATCTGGATATGAATTATGATGATATCGTTGAGATGTATCAAAGTGGCAAGCTTGCCATGTACTTTGGCACCTCTGCTGGTGTAAAAATGTTTCAGGATCAGGGCATTAACACAACCTTTCTTCCATTCTTTCAGGAAAACGGTGAAAAATGGATTATGACTACGCCATATTTCCAGGTGGCTTTAAATAGCAATCTGACAAAGGATGAGACACGTCGAAAGAAAGCAATGAAGGTACTGGACACAATGCTTTCAGCGGATGCGCAGAATAGAATCGTTTATGATGGACAGGATCTGTTAAGCTACAGTCAGGATGTAGATCTCCAGCTTACGGAATATCTGAAGGATGTGAAACCTGTGATCGAAGAAAACCATATGTATATCCGCATAGCGTCAAATGACTTTTTCTCTGTTTCTAAGGATGTGGTTTCGAAGATGATATCAGGAGAATACGATGCAGGGCAGGCTTATCAGTCATTTGATTCTCAGCTTCTTGAGGAGAAATCCACTTCTGAAAAAGTAGTCTTGGATTCACAGAAGTCTTATTCAAACCGTTTCCATAGTAGTGGAGGAAATGCTGCATATTCTGTTATGGCAAACACGCTGCGCGGTATTTATGGGTCAGATGTGCTGATCGCAACCGGAAACAGCTTTACGGGAAACGTGCTGAAAGCCGGCTATACTGAAAAAATGGCGGGCGATATGATCATGCCGAACGAACTTTCAGCTTACAGCAGCAAAATGAGCGGAGCCGAACTGAAAGAGGCAGTTAAAAACTTTGTAGAAGGCTATGAGGGTGGATTTACTCCGTTTAACCGAGGCTCTCTGCCTGTGCTCAGTGGTATTTCTGTAGAAGTCAAAGAAACAGATGATGATTATACATTGAGCAAAGTTACAAAGGACGGAAAACAAATTCAGGATAATGATACTTTCACGGTAACCTGTCTTGCGATACCAAAACACATGGAGGCTTATCCGGCAGATGATAATATTGTGTTTGATGGAGGGAATACCTCTGTGGATGATACATGGACAGGATATATTTCAGATGGTGATGCCGTTCTTGCAGAGCCTGAAGACTACATGACTTTGAGGTGAGAAGGATGGGCATTAAGAATCATAATACAAAAAGAGAGAAGAATGTCATGATAAAACGGTTAAGGATAGCTGTCTTTATTGCAGTTTCTCTTGGAATTGTGTTGATAGTTTTCCGATATTTTGGATTTGTATCGAAAACTATTTATGAGGAAAGTGTTTCTCATCTGACGGAAGTTTTTCATCAGTCTGATAATATGCTGAGGGAACTGACAGATAAGAATCTGAACTATCTTCATATGTGGGGTGAGAATCTGCAGGATATTTCCAGCGAAGGTGAAATTCGGGATTATATAAAGAAAGCGCAGGAAGATGCCGGCTTTTTAGACTTCTTTTTTCTGTCAGCTGACGGGAACTATAAGATGGCAACAGGGGAAACCGGATACCTTGGATTACAGGAAAATATTGAAGATGAGATCCGGCAGGGAAATGATGTGATAGCGAATGCAGCGGTTCCCGGAAAATCCCAGCTGCTTGTTTTTGCCACAGCTAAGGCTCATGGAATTTATCAGGGATTTGAATATGATGCCATTGCCATTGCTTATGAAAACTCTGATATCGTAGATGTACTGGATATTTCTGCTTTTGATGGAAATGCCCAGAGTTTTGTTGTTCATCCTGATGGCCGTGTTGTGGTTGATCATTCTTCTGAGGCATGGGGGAACGTGTATAATTTCTTCGGTGTTCTGAGAGAGCATTCTGATATGTCCGAAAAAGAAATTAATGAACTTTCAGAGAAGTTTAAAGCAAGACGTACCGATGCAATGCTGCTAAATCTGGATGGAAGAAACTATTATCTGGTCTATGAAAAATCAGATATTCAGGACTGGATGTTTTTGGGACTTGTCCAGGCGGATATCGTCAATGCCAGTATGAACAGTCTGCAGCGTAGTACGATACTTCTTGTTGGTGCGGTCGTGCTCTGTATTGCCGCTTTACTTATTAGTTTTATTATTCAAAAAGGCAGAATAAACCTCAGGAAAAAGGATACGGAGATTCTGTACAGGGACGAGCTGTTTCAAAAGCTTTCAATGAATGTAGATGACGTCTTTCTGATGCTGGATGCAAAAACATATCAGGCAGATTACGTCAGCCCAAATGCGGAAAAGCTGCTGGGTATTACGGTAGAACAGATTCGTAAAGATATTTGTATTCTGGGAAAACTACATCCAGAGGAACAGGAAGATTCGGAGAAAAATTATATGGAGAAAATCCAGGTTCATGAGCAGAGGGAATGGGATTTTGAATATGTTCATCTGAAGACAGGGGAAAAACGCTGGTTCCATAATATTGTAATGGGCAGTGAGGTAAACGGAAAAAGGAAATATATCCTGGTTATGTCGGATCGTACCTCTGACTGGAAAATGAACCAGGCACTTTCTGAGGCGGTACATGCGGCGGAGACAGCAAACCAGGCAAAGAGTACTTTCCTTTCTAATATGTCTCACGATATCCGGACACCAATGAATGCGATTATCGGTTTTACCACACTGGCTGTAAGTAATATTGATAATCAGGAAAGAGTCCAGGATTATCTGGGTAAGATTCTTTCCTCCAGTAACCATCTGCTCTCATTGATCAATGATATATTGGATATGAGCCGGATTGAGAGTGGAAAGATACATCTGGAAGAGACAGAGGTCAGTCTGTCGGATGTGCTTCATGATCTGAAGACGATCATCAGTGGGCAAATCCATGCGAAGCAGCTGGAACTTTATATGGATGTCATGGATGTTACAAATGAAGATGTTTACTGTGACAAGACTCGGCTGAACCAGGTGCTGCTGAATCTTTTGTCTAATGCGGTTAAGTTTACACCTGCAGGAGGAACCGTTTCTGTCCGGCTGAAACAGTATCCGAAGGCAGTAAAAGGCAGCAAGCTGTATGAGATCCGGGTAAAGGATACCGGAATCGGTATGAGTCAGGAATTCGTGCAGAAAATTTTTTCTCCTTTTGAGAGGGAGAGGACTTCCACTGTGAGCAGAACCCAGGGCACAGGGCTTGGCATGGCAATCACCAAGAATATTGTGGATATGATGGGCGGAACTATTGAGGTTCAGACAGAACAGGGCAAAGGTACCGAATTTATTGTCTGTCTGCCATTACGGATTCAGTCTGAGCGCCAACGTATAGAGAAAATCGCAGAACTGGAAGGGCTTAAGGCACTGGTTGTAGATGATGACTTTAATACCTGTGACAGTGTGACAAAAATGCTTGTAAGGGTCGGAATGCGTTCGGAATGGACACTTTCCGGCAAGGAAGCTGTTCTCCGTGCACGGCAGTCTATGGAACTAGGAGATGCGTTCCACGCTTATATCATTGACTGGCGTCTGCCAGATATGAATGGTATTGAAGTCACCCGTCAGATCCGCAGCCTTGGTGATGATACACCGATCATTATCCTGACCGCATATGATTGGTCAGATATCGAGGCAGAAGCCAGAGCAGCAGGGGTGACTGCATTCTGTGCGAAACCGCTGTTCATGTCAGATATCAGAGATACCTTGATGACTGCTATCGGCCAGAGTCAGGCTGAAGTAGAAGATTCAATTCTTCCAGAAGCAGGTTCAGATTTCAGAGGCAGATGTATACTGCTTGTGGAAGATAACGAACTGAACAGTGAAATTGCGGTGGAAATTCTGAAAGAATATGGATTTCTGGTTGATACTGCCGAAAATGGCGCAGAGGCAGTGGAGAAAGTTAAGAATTCGACTCCCGGTAATTATGATCTGGTGCTGATGGATGTGCAGATGCCGGTAATGAATGGATACGAGGCCACCCGTCAGATTCGTGCGCTGGATGATCCGGCACTGTCGGGAATCACCATCCTTGCCATGACTGCTAATGCCTTTGATGAAGACAGGAAGAAAGCCTTGGAATATGGTATGGATGGATTCTTATCCAAACCGATAGTTATAGAGGAGTTAATCAGTACTTTACACAACAACCTGCTGGATTAGAGCGTGTTTGATCAGGTGTTTGGAACTTCAGAAAATCCGCACGGATAAAGGAAATAAGGAATATGGATAAAAGTAGAAAAAAATCAGCCGTACTATTTGTATGTACATTGCTAGTTCTGGGAATGTGGATGATGTTATCAGTACACAGCCAGGCCGCTGAAACGAATAATGATGAAAAACAGGCACAGACCATTCGTGTCGGCTCATTTGAGGATACCTTTAATTATGTCGACAAAAACGGTGTAAGACGAGGATATGGCTACGAACTCATGCAGCTCTGTCAGGTTATACCGAATGGAAATTTGAGTATGTGAAATGTGACTGGTCTGACTGTTTTGATAAGCTTGAAAATGGTGAGATTGATATTATGGGTGATATCTCTTACAGCGATGAACGTGCACAAAAGATGCTTTTTTCGGATGAACCGATGGGTGAGGAAAAATATATTCTTTATGCTGATTTATCGAATATGGATATTGGGATGTCTGATTTTAAGTTTATGGACGGGAAACGTGTAGGTGCGCTCATGGATACAGAGCCAGAAATTATGCTGACAGAATGGGAAAATAAAAATGGTATACATACAGAGCATGTAAATGTGAATAATGATAATGATGTCGAAAAGAAATTAGCGAATCATGAGATTGATGCTTTTGTATTTTACTCTTGATTATAATCAGAGTCTTACAGGTGGAGAAAAATCCTGGCTGGAAGAACATGGTGACATCCGGATGGGATTTTTGAACAATGATCCGGCAATCTTTTCCATGGACGAAACAACTGGAAAACTTACCGGTATGCTACCAGAATATGTCTCCTATGCTAAAGACTGTCTGGGAAATCAGACGCTGAAATTTAATATACAGGACTATGATGATTATGATGAAATGCTTCAGGCACTGCAGAATCATGAAATTGACATGATTTTTTATGCCGGCAGAAATCCTGATATTGCAGAAAAAAAAGGCTATGCACTTACAAACACAGCCTGGACCTACAATCTTATGGCAGTAACTGATGAGAAAAATTTTGACGAGGGTAATGTGTATACAGTAGCTGTGCCAAAGGAAAAAGAAGCTTTAAAACAGCAGCTTACCTTTAGTTATCCACAATGGAATCTTGTGGATTATGATTCGTTTGAGGAGGCTGCTGAAATGATTACTAATGAAAAAGCAGACTGTTTTCTCATGGGAGCAAGTCAGGCGATGGTATATGATAACAATCGAGATTTCAAGAGTGTTCCACTTACAAAAACAATGGAGGCATGCTTTGCAGTAAAAGGTGGAGAGGAAACTCTTTTGTCGATACTGAATAAAACTTTAAAGGGCATGCCGTCTGGCATGCTTACAAGCGCACTTGCTATCTATGACAGTACGGCAGATAAGGTAACATTTTTGGACTTTGTAAAAGACAATATGCTTGCTTTTTTTCTCGCCACAGGATTCTCTGCACTCAGCATCATTGTTATTATCCTCGTACTTTTACGCAAGGCAAGGAAAGCAGAAGCTGCCGCAAAGCTTGCTGCAAATGATACACAAAAACTTAATGAGAAACTGGAAATCGCTTTGAAAAAAGCAGAGGATGCCAGTCTCGCAAAGACCAGTTTTCTTAACAATATGTCACATGATATCCGTACTCCTATGAATGTAATTCTGGGTTATGCACAGCTTATGGAGAATGAACTAAATGGAAAAGACATACCTGAAGTTTTGGAACATCTGGAAAAACTGCAGCAGTCTGGAAATCTTCTTCTGTCAATCATAAATAATGTATTGGATATGGCCCGGATTGAGAGCGGAAGGATGGAGATTGATGAGAATTACTGCCGGATTGAAGATGTCTGGAAATCTTTGTTTGCAGTATTTGATGAGAAAGCAAGGAAAAAGAATATTTCGCTTCATTACACGATGAATGTAGAGCATGAGCATGTATTGACAGATGTTACCAAGGTAAAAGAAATATTGGTCAATATTCTGAGCAATGCTATAAAATATACTCCAGCAGGTGGTTCTGTTATGGTATATGTAGATGAATTACCTTGTGATGAGTCTGGATACATGATAGTGAGGATCAGAATCAGCGATACCGGAATCGGTATGAGTCAGGATTATCTGACAAAGATTTTCGAAGCATTCACGCGTGAGAAGAACACCACAAAGAGCAAAATCGCAGGAACCGGACTGGGCATGTCAATAGTCAAGAATTATGTTGACCTGCTTGGTGGAACAATAGATGTAGAGAGTGAGCTTGGCAAGGGCAGTACCTTTACAGTTACATTAAAACACAGGATAGCGGATGAAAGATATTATGTAAAAAAGCATATTGAAGAGTCTGGAACAGGAAATGAAATCCTTGAAGGCAGGAATATCCTTTTAGCGGAGGATAATGATTTAAATGCAGAGATTGCAGAGGCAATACTTGAGCGTGCCGGTCTTAGGATAGAACGTGTGGAGAATGGTATTCAGTGTGTGAACAGAATACTGAAAATGCCGGCAGGAACATATGATATGATCTTCATGGATATCCAGATGCCGCAAATGGACGGTTATAAAGCAACACAGACAATCAGAAATTTGCCAGATAAGGATAAAGCGTGCATACCGATTATAGCTATGACAGCCAATGCTTTTGCAGAAGATAAAAAAAAGACGATGGAGGCAGGGATGAATGCACATCTGTCAAAACCATTAAATGTACCGGAACTGATGGATACAATCCGAAAATTCTGTGATGGTAAGCAGATGTGTCAGCGACCGGGAAAAGAATAACAGAGGTATAGCAGAATGAAAAAGAATTCTGTTGTTATATCATTCCGTAAGTGATATACTAAAAAGACAGAAAAAAACCGTGTGGAATTACAGTTTTACTTTCGCATGGTTTCTTTTATACATAATGGTTAGTTGCAACTAATATCAAAAATAGTATGAAGGACTACAAAATAGTAGTTATTCCGGTTTTAAAGAAAGGAAAGTGAAAAGCGAATGAATACTTTTTTTGGCATATTGATTCCATTTGTTGGAACAACGCTGGGTGCAGCATGTGTGTTTTTTATGAGAACAACATTTAGCAAATCAGTGCAACGTGCACTTACAGGATTTGCAGCAGGTGTAATGGTTGCTGCTTCAATCTGGAGTCTTCTAATTCCGGCCATGAAACAATCGGAGAAGATGGGAGATTTGTCATTTGTTCCGGCAGTTGTTGGGTTCTGGATTGGTATTTTGTTTTTACTAGCGCTCGATCATTTGATTCCACATCTTCATGTTGGAAGTGATCAGGCAGAGGGACCGAAAAGCAAACTTGGCCGTACTACGATGATGGTGTTGGCAGTTACATTGCATAACATCCCTGAAGGTATGGCAGTCGGTGTAATGTATGCAGGATTTCTTGCTGGAAATGCACAGATTACAGCAACAAGTGCACTTGCGTTATCACTTGGAATTGCTATTCAGAATTTCCCGGAAGGAGCAATTATATCCATGCCGCTTAGGGCAGAGGGAGAAAGTAAGGGAAAGGCATTTTTAGGTGGTGTACTTTCAGGGGTGGTCGAACCGATTGGCGCAGTATTGACAATTATTGCTGCACAGCTGATAATCCCGGCATTACCATATTTGCTGAGCTTTGCAGCAGGAGCTATGCTTTATGTCGTGGTTGAAGAACTAATCCCTGAAATGTCGCAGGGAGAGCACTCGGATATTGGTACGGTTTTCTTTGCAGTTGGGTTTAGTTTAATGATGATTCTGGATGTGGCACTTGGGTGATAACAAACAGGAAAAGGTATTAGAATATAAATTTGCGGTAATCAATTATATCGGATTTCTAAGATTTTCATAATCAACTTTACAAAATCTAATCAGAATCAGTCCATCCATATTCCACATGGATGCAAATACCGGAATTTCTTTGATATCAGATGTCATTTTTATCATAAGAAAATATCCTTTTTCATCCCTTCTTCTGCAATATTATGATTATATGGTACATTATAAATGTGGAATTTACAAAGGTTAAGCGCATAACCCATTACAAAATTTGCATTCGATTTTTGTGATATTTTACTATTGCATTACGCATTTCCAGCAATCTGTGGGTTAATCATTAATGACATTCTTATCCCACAATAAAACTGTGTCGTAAAATGTGGTAAGAAAATCAGACGAATATATTTTTCCAAAGACTTGTCGTAAAAATGTGGTCAAATCAAGAAAATCGAGTGCGAAAGCAAGTGAGAAATCCCTGTGAAGCCCGTAAAATCAAAGCTTCACCAAAAAATCTCAAAAAATTAGCACTCGTCTCTTGACATGGCTAACAGATAGTGATATATATATGTTATACGAAGTGTAGAACAAATAAGCATCTTCGGGTTAGGAGGAACTTATATGAATATAAATAAATTTACGCAAAAGTCATTAGAAGCAGTAAATAACTGTGAGAAACTGGCTTATCAGTATGGCAGCCCGGAAATCGATCAGGAACATTTTTTATATAGCCTGCTTACGATTGAGGATAGCCTGATTTTAAAATTAATTGAAAAGATGGAAGTGAATAAAGAAGCATTTCTGTCACAGGTACAGCAGGCAGTTGAGAAGAAGCCAAAAGTTTCCGGTGGACAGACTTATATCAGTAAGTCTTTGAATCAGGTACTTGTGAGTGCGGAGGATGAAGCTAAGGCAATGGGAGATGAGTATGTTTCTGTAGAGCATCTTTTCCTTTCTTTAATGAAGTATCCGAATACAGAGATTAAGAAATTGTTTCAGGCATATGGAATTACAAGAGAGCGTTTTCTTCAGGCATTGTCTACAGTAAGAGGTAACCAGAAGGTTGTCAGTGATAACCCAGAAGCCACTTATGAGACATTGGAGAAGTATGGTTATGACCTTGTAGAGAGAGCTAAACAGCAGAAGCTTGACCCGGTTATCGGACGAGACAGCGAGATTCGTAATGTCGTTCGTATTCTTTCCAGAAAGACAAAGAATAACCCGGTATTGATTGGTGAACCTGGTGTTGGTAAAACAGCTGTTGTTGAAGGTCTTGCACAGCGTATCGTGAAAGGTGATGTGCCAGATTCTTTAAAGGATAAGAAATTATTTGCCCTTGATATGGGTTCTTTAGTAGCAGGAGCGAAATATCGTGGTGAGTTTGAGGAACGTTTAAAAGCAGTTCTTGAAGAAATCAAAGCCAGCGATGGACAGATTCTTTTATTCATTGATGAGCTGCACACGATTGTTGGTGCTGGTAAGACCGACGGTGCGATGGATGCCGGAAACCTGTTAAAGCCAATGCTTGCCAGAGGGGAACTTCACTGTATCGGTGCTACAACACTGAATGAATACCGTCAGTATATTGAAAAAGATGCCGCATTGGAGCGTCGTTTTCAGCCGGTTATGGTCGATGAACCTACGGTAGAAGATACGATTTCTATTTTGAGAGGATTAAAAGACCGCTACGAAGTATATCACGGTGTAAAAATTGCAGACAGTGCCTTAGTAAGTGCCGCTGTTTTATCTAACCGTTATATTACCGACCGTTTCCTCCCAGATAAGGCAATCGACCTTGTGGATGAAGCATGTGCGATGATTAAGACAGAATTAGATTCCCTTCCGGCCGACCTTGATGAAGTGCAGAGAAAGATTATGCAGTTAGAAATCGAGGAAGCAGCCTTAAAGAAAGAAACGGATCGTCTTAGTGTAGAACGTCTTGAAAATCTGCAAAAGGAACTCGCCGAATTACGTGAGGAATTTAAGTCGAAAAAGGCTTCCTGGGATCAGGAGAAATCCGCAGTAGAGCGTGTTTCCAAGTTAAAGGAAGAAATCGAAAGTTTAAATAATGAGATTCAGATTGCACAGCGCAATTATGATTTAAATAAAGCAGCAGAATTACAATATGGTAAATTGCCAGAATTGCAAAGACAGTTAGAGGAAGCGGAAGAAAGTGCAAAGAAGAGAGAATCTTCTATGGTTCATGAATCTGTAACTGATGATGAAATCGCAACGATCATCAGCCGCTGGACGGGTATTCCGGTAGCAAAACTTACCGAGAGTGAGAGAAATAAGACATTGAATCTTGATAAGGAACTCCATAAACGAGTTGTCGGTCAGGATGAAGGTGTGGAAAAGGTTACTGAAGCCATTATCCGTTCGAAAGCAGGAATTAAAGATCCGACAAAGCCAATCGGTTCCTTTATGTTCCTCGGACCTACTGGTGTAGGTAAGACAGAACTTGCGAAAGCACTTGCCGCAAGCCTGTTTGATAACGAACAGAACATGGTTCGTATTGATATGAGTGAGTATATGGAGAAATATTCCGTATCTCGCCTGATCGGAGCGCCTCCAGGATATGTAGGATATGAAGAGGGCGGTCAGCTTACCGAAGCCGTCAGAAGAAAACCATACTCAGTTGTTCTTTTTGATGAAATAGAAAAGGCACATCCCGATGTATTTAATGTGCTATTACAGGTACTTGATGATGGGCACATCACCGATTCTCAGGGCAGAACAGTAGACTTTAAGAACACGATATTAATCATGACCTCCAATATCGGTTCCCAGTATCTGCTCGAAGGAATCGATGAAAATGGCAACATCAAGACCGATGCAGAAACTATGGTCATGAATGACCTGCGTTCCCACTTTAGACCAGAGTTTTTGAATCGTCTTGATGAGATTATCATGTTTAAACCTCTTACCAAAGACAATATCGGAGGCATTATTGAGCTTATGCTTGCCGATGTCAACAAACGTCTTGAAGACAAGGAACTTTCTATTCAGCTTACCGATGCTGCCAAGAGTTATGTTATCGAACATGGATACGAACCGGCATACGGTGCACGTCCATTGAAGAGATATCTGACAAAACATGTCGATACCCTTGCTGCGAGAATGATACTTTCCGGCGAGGTATATCCACAGGATACGATTGTCATTGACGAACAGGGTGGAGAACTGATTGCTTCTGTGGAACATAGACAATGATGATTTAATTCATTAAATAACGGACAAACAGACGAATCCATGAAATAAAATAATCCATATCTGTGGCTTTAGTCGCAGATATGGATTATTTTATTTCATGGATTCGTCTGTTTAGCCATTTGCTTACCGAATGGAACAGTAAACTACAATTCATTATTCACCATATAATAATAAACCTCCGCAAGGAACTTAGAATTCGTCGGAGCTCCTTTATCTGAATAAGAGGAGCAATGAAAAATTTTCTCAATCTCTTCTAAATCACCTTTTAAAAATCCAATTTCAATTGCATGCCGAATGTTTCGTTCGACCCGGGCGGCTGTACTCGAACATTTTTTAGCAACATCGACATATAACCCTTTTGTAATGTGGTTTAAATAATCAGGATCAAGTGCGATAAGTTCTAATGCGGTTACTATGTAAGAAAAACCAAGCATATTAGCGGGAATTCCGATTTGCATCAAAAGTTTTTGAATTCCTGAGGTTTCGATGCGTAAAACATTTTTAAAATCATTTTCACTGTTTATAGTAAAAATAAGTACTTTTTGATGATCTTCCATAGTGTCGATAAATCTGAAAAGGTCATCTTTAACATGGAAAATTCCCGCAAAATCAATAAAAACGTTAGACATATATTATATCCCCTTCCTTTTTGTTATCTTTTACATTTTAATATGTATATTGACATAATAAAATATTAGGAATAACATAACAATTATAAAAGTTTTTAAAAAGTTATGTCAGTAATGACCCGTGGGAGACAAGATGTTCAGTGATAAGATTCGAGAATTAATGATTGAGAGGGATATATCCCTTACGGATTTGGCGGAACTTTCTGGAGTTCCATTTGAGACATTGCGTAATATTTATTATAGAAAAGTAAAAGATCCAAAAGTATCGACTGCTTTTCAATTAGCAAGTGCGCTTGAAGTTACCGTTGAGTATTTATTAAAAGATATGAGTACGACAGAGGAAGAGGCGGAGAATTCAGAAGGACAGGAGGGCATAGAGGAAGAACTTCTTGAAAATTATAGAGAGTGTGGGAATCATGGAAAGGCAATTATTCGTTTAGTTGCCCGGTTAGAATGTAAGGCAGCAAGAAAAGAAAGATTGAATTTGCGTAAAATGAAACACAGAATCCCATGTTTTATTCCAGTAGGCCGTATTGGAGATGGTATTGATTACAATAGTTGTACGGTAGAAGACGAATACACAATGATTAAAAAGGTTTATCTGGCTATTGAGATTACTAATAATAACTTTGCTCCTGCATATTGTAAAGGAGACAGGATATTATTAGAGAATCGTTTTCCTGAATTAGGAGAATGCGCCGTCTTTACAGATGGAATGAAAGCTTATTTCCGCTATTTTAAAATGGAAGGAGAAATGTACTGTTTAAAATGCCTGAATGGAAGAGGGAAAGATATGCTGCTTCGGCGAATGGATGAAGTAGACTGTCTCGGCACCTGTATTAGTGTGATTAGGAAATAGGGCATATAGGGGTTCTATTGCTCGGCTGCCCTTCGAGAACATCAGTTTTGCTTCGCAAATCAGAAAATGTCAAATATTGAGTTTTGCATTATCTTGTGATACCATATAAATGGATAGTTGGACATTTCAATGAAAATAGCTAAATATTTTATAAATGGGGCAGATTTTGAATGAGTATGATATTGGGATATATAAAGGAACGAGAAATATCTTTTCTGTTCTTTCTATTGTTGGTTCTGTTAGTAATTGTTCTTTGGAATTTGTACAAAAAGGAGAAAAAGAGAGCAGAAGCAGCAGAACTCTCTGTAGCCGGTGAGCGGAAATATTACGTGGTGTGCATCCCGTCAAGTAGACAATTAAAAAAATA
>UMCH01062533.1_pt1 | contig 12989 bp, 9 predicted proteins | sample 1964201 | NCBI WGS metagenome assembly UMCH01 (sample SAMEA4835965, study PRJEB28245) | human gut metagenome | biome: gut microbiome; material: fecal sample | place: Denmark | collected 2008 | reverse complement strand
TCACCGTGCCGTCAGGGAACTTCTCATAATGCAAATTATATAAATAATTTTATGGTATCTTATTCTTGATAGGGAAAATGTATGAGTTATTTGATTTGTTGCCAAGTGACAATATTGCAAGGTGAATCATCGCTCAAATTGTGCAAAGCGACAAATTTATATTTTAGGTTATAAATTACCAATAAACACATTGACAGAACAAGAAGACTATGATATACTTGTATCAAGGTTTTGAATTACCTAAAAATATTTTGGAAGGATTAATTTGAAATATACGATTGATACGATTAGAGATGTTTCAATCAAACTTGGTGAAGCCTATCGTGGAAAAATATCGAACATTGGTGGGGCTGTTGTTTCTACTGCTTACGTTTTGAGTAAAATAGAAAAAACAACAAATATATCTACAGCTACTCTTGACACGTTCATAGAAACTGCACATATTTCCCCTGACATTTCAGATATTCTTTCACGAAATTTGAACGGTTTATGGGAAATCGTTTTGAGTTACATTGACATGTTCGATTCAGACATATTAGAAGAAGTAGTTCTTTATGATAATTCGTACTTTAAAATGAGTACGCCAACTTCATTAGTGGAGCTGGCAGATGGGATACTCGAAACCAATGAACATGATAAAGTACTTGATATTTGTTCGGGAGTGGCAACTTTTCCTGTATATGCTTTGCAAAACACAAAGGTAGGTGAATATACTGGAGTAGAACTAAATTTTAACGCAAACGATATTGCCATTCTCAGAGGGTCACTTCTTGGCGATAACTATTCTTTTGTAATAAATAATGCATTGACATATGATTATCCAACAAGTTATGATAGGATTTTTTCAAACTATCCTTTTGCTCTCAAGGGCGCAGATTTAGATGATTGTCGTCGCTCATTGCAGGATCATTTCGGAATTGAGAGCACCTATATTTCAAGATGTTCATCTGACTGGTTATTTAATGCGATGATAATTCGTTCGTTAAACGCTTCGGGTAAAGCTGTTGCAATTATGACAAATGGAGCAGCATTTGCAAAGCCTGATATGTATATGCGTCAGTATTTTGCTGAGAATGGTTATATAGAAGCAGTTATAAATCTTCCACATGCACTATTTGCCGAAACTATGATACCAACAACAATGATCGTCTTTAGTAGTAACAACAAATCCATCAGACTAATAAATGCAGAAAACATCTTTTCCAAAGAAAGCAAAAGACTGAATACGCTTTCTGAAAATGATATTCAGAGTATCCTTAACTGTATCAATAATGGCGGAGTTAATACGATAGATGTTTTACCGAAGGATATGCGAGACCATGACTATAATTTAATAGCATCTCATTATCTTGACAAGCCTGTTGTAGAAGATGGTGTGTGCTTTGGAGCGGTTATAAAAAGTATTTCAAGAGGTTCGCAAGTAAAACCAGAACTGTTGGAATCATACAAGTCCATTATCCCAACAAAGTACAGGTTTATTTCTCTTGCAAATGTAGTAAATGGCTCAATAGATATTGAGGAAGGACAGCAGTATATCACAGAATTGCCGAAAAAACTCGATAAATTTGTAATACCCGGTAATTCTATTGTTCTTTCAAAGATGGCGTCTCCTACATTTCGTTCTGCTGTTGTAAATTGTGATAGTGATCATTTTGTTATTGCAACAGGAAATCTCTATATTATTGAGATCGACGAGAACAAGGCAGACCCGTATTATATCCAAGCTTTTTTTGATAGTGCAGCGGGTGAAACCGCCTTAGATTATGTTTCAGGCGGCACAGCAGTTAAAAACATTTCAATAGAAGCAGTAAAGAATATTATGATCCCGTTGCCACCACTTGAAGAGCAAAAAATAATTGCTCTGAAATATCAGGCTGCGTTAGATGAATACGATGTACTGAAACGTAAAATGAAAAAAGTATTGGAAAGAAAAAGAACAGTGATCGGTAACAAGGGGTGACCAAATATGTGTGGAATTTTACAGATTGACGAGCAGATAAAAAACAGCGACAGGGTTATTTGCCGACATATCGATAATATGGGAATGAATACAACTGGCGAGATTTCTCAGGATATTCTTTCACAACTTCGTCATTTCGTTGAACATATTATGCTGAAGATATATGCTAACGGCGGCGACATAGAGGATAATCAAGAGAATATAAAAAAGGCAGTAAAGTATGCTAAAAGTCAAGCAAGGTTAAAGCATATTTCTCGTTTTCATGGCTTTTTACAGGTGTCTTCGTCTCATCGCACTTTAGCAGAGGAAAATGCCAGTCGATTAATGCTCAAATATTATGAGTATCTATTAAGAATAAGGAATTTTCTTCATGACAATTATTCTATGAAAGTTCTTCATAACCTTGGAAAATTCCATATTGAGACAGATTATAGCTATAAAGCCTACTATGAAAAAATTGCAGAAAAGATTGATTTATGCCGTGCTCCTGTGGGTGATGATTATTGTTTTGATCGGTTTTACATTCAATCAATCAAGCCATTCTTTGTAAATAATAAGATTTACTATGAAGTAGCATTTATACCCGCAAATGATAACGCAAGCAAAACAGACCGTATAATCGCGTTTACTGATATTGAATTATCCGATTATTATGCTGTTAAGTTTGCAATAGCTGATAATTCTATTGAAATCTTTGATAAAACGATGCCTATAAGAATCATTGTCAAGTGGGAAGTAAATATTCGTCCTTGCGAATTTAATAATTTTGCTAAAATCGTATACGGAACAGCCCCTAAACTTTCAAGAGCGGAACAACATAATTTATCGCAGTACTTGACCAAAACGGGAGATAATTTATCTGAAATACTTGATATATCTGATGATGACTTTATAGATTTACGCAATCAGATTGTTCCGAATTCAAAATCTGCATTCTTCTTTGACATTCTGAAACATTGTAGATCTCTTTTGAAAAATCTTTGTCCTGGTGCAAATATTCTAAAATATTTGTTATTTCATATGAATAATAGAGTAATAAAAGCACAATACAAAAGATATTGGCATAAATGGAAGCGTGAATACACAGGTTATTATAAATTATCGGGTCTATATTTGCATTATGAGTCTATTCCTTTTGACGAAATGCCGTTTTGTTCTGCACTTAGGAAACATGTTCCAAGCATTTCAGATATTTTTAAATGCTTTGATGTATCAGGGCGTGAACATGAACTATTGGCTTGGCATATAAAAAATAATATTGAACAAAAAGGAATTCTTTTTACACCATTAGAAAAAAATGAAGATGGAGTTTCCCATAAATATAAACATTTCAAAAATGTTGAATCGTTAGTGAATATATATAATAGTAAATTGTATAGTACTGATAAACAGCAAGCACGAAAATTGATAATAAAAAATGATTATATTTTTATAGAAAGCTATAGAAATGACACCGTATCTATAATTAAAACCATAAAAGATATGACCAACTCCGGTATAAATAATCACTCGAATTCTGTAAAACATTGGATCAGTACTCAAGATAGAAGTGATGTGTCTAATGAAAAGAAAATGGCTTTAATAAATATGTTTGAACATTCAAAAGCAGCATTGATATATGGGGCTGCTGGAACTGGAAAAACGACATTAATTAATTATATATCAAGCTATTTTAAGGATTCCTCAAGGTTGTATTTAGCAAATACTAATCCCGCCGTAAATAATCTCAAAAGAAAAGTGTCGGCATCGTCGAAATGTAAATTCATGACTATTGCTAAATTTAACAATTCACATTCTAAAGATATGAAAAGAGATTATGATATTGTGATAATAGATGAGAGTAGCACTGTAAATAATTGCGATATGAAAGATTTATTGCAGCTTGCGCAATATGAATTACTGATATTGGTGGGGGATATATATCAAATTGAAGCAATTAATTTCGGCAATTGGTTTAATGCGGTAAAATATTTTATTCCTGAAACATCAGTATGCGAGCTGAAAGATCCATTTAGAACAGAAAGCGCACAATTGTTAAGCTTGTGGGATAAAGTTAGAGAAATGAAAGACGATAAATCTGACAGCGATGTTTTTGATAGACTGCAAGCAGGTGGATTTTCCGCGGATCTGGATACTTCGATCTTCATTCCGGCTGCAGATAATGAGATTATTCTTTGTTTAAATTATGGTGGCCTTTATGGTGTTAATAACATAAATCACTTCATGCAAGAAAACAATAATGGCAAGGAAATATATCGTGGTATACAAAGGTATAAAGTCGGAGATCCTATTTTATTTAACGATTCGGCTGATTCATTTTTTAACAGTGAAGAGGATGAGTCGCCTGTCATCCATAATAATATGAAAGCAAAAATCATGGACTTTAGAATTTTAAATGAGGGACAAGTAACAGAGTCAATTCAATTTGATATAGAACTTGATAAACCTCTAATAGAATTAAATATAGAAAACCGCAGCTTCGAAATTATTGGAACTAATAGTGACGGCAATTCTATTATTCGATTTGATGTGCGTAAGAATAAAAGCACAGACGAAGATGACGATATATCTTCCAAGACAATAATTCCATTCCAGGTAGCATATGCGGTTTCTATCCATAAGGCCCAAGGTTTGGAGTACGATTCTGTTAAGATAGTTATAACTGATGAGATAGATGAACTCATAACGCACAGTATATTTTATACAGCAATTACTCGTGCTAAGAAAAGGCTTAAAATATATTGGTCGAAAGCTGTTGAACAAAAAATACTTGATAGAATAAAGCCTATTGACAATTATAAGGATATAGCACTTCTAAAAAACGAAATAAAACAAAGTTAAAGTATAATAATTAACTCTCTAATATATGTATACGTGTCCTTAACATAAACTTAGTAAATATCATGCAGAAGTTTGAGAGTTCTTAACATAAGCGGGCTTTTCTATTAATAACAATGGCTAAAGAAAATCACCGATACAAGCCTTTGTGCCTGTATCGGTGATTTTTTTGCACTTCCATATCAAATTATAAGCCATCACCTCATTTTATACGGCTTTTATTAGACTTTTATAAGACAAATTACAATTTTATAAGAATTCAATCTTGACAAATTCTAATAAAATCAGTATAATTATATTATGGAGGCGATAAAATGCTTGATAATGAACTTGTAGATATGGTGAAACAAATACAGCTTGTTCGCAGCGAGAGCAACAAGATAGAGATAAAAGCGGCAAATAAGGGTTGCCCTAAGGTGCGTGATTCGCTGTCCTCTTTTTCAAATCAGTCGGGCGGAGGCGTTATTATTTTCGGCGTAGATGAAAATGACGGGTACAATGTCTGCGGAGTTTATGATGCCGCTGACCTTATGAAAAAGGTCGAGGCGCAGTGTCAGGAAATGACGCCTGTGATAAGGCCGCTGTTTTCCGTTGCATCTATCGACGGCAAAACTGTCGTATCCGCCGAGATACAGGAGATAGATAATGCTGACAAACCCTGCTTTTACAGCGGTGTGGGCAGGCTGAAAGGCTCATATGTCAGGTCGGGCGACGCTGACAGACTTATGACGGAATATGAGGTTTACAGCTATGAGGCTTTCAAAAAAAGCATTCACGACGAGCTGAGAACTTGCGAAAGAGCCTTTGAAAAGGACATTCAGACCAACACATTCAAGCTTTATTTTGACCTGCTGAAAAGCAAAAAGCCTAATCTTGCCGAGCTTTCAAATGAGGAAATATGCCGCTTGCAAGGTTTTACTGATGAGGGCAAACCGACTTTGACCGGAATAATGCTTTTCTCAAACTACCCGCAGGCGTTTTTTCCGCAGCTTTGCATAACGGCTGTGTCTGTGCCCGGAACTGAGATAAGCAGTACGGCAAACGTCGGCGAACGTTTTATAGACAATCAGCGAATAGACGGAACACTTGTGCAGATGCTGAATGATGCTTTGGTGTTCGTGCGCAAAAATATGAAAACTGCGACTATCATAGACCCGAACACGGGCAAGCGGACGGACAAGACGGAGTATCCTGTAATTGCTATCAGAGAGCTTATCCTGAACGCTATTATCCACAGAGATTACAGTATCCACACGGACACAACGCCTATAACCATAAAGATGTTCAGCGACCGTTTTGAGATAGAAAATCCCGGCGGACTTTACGGCAGAATGACCCTTGACAGATTGGGGAAAGTGTCTGCCGACACAAGAAACCCTAAGATAGCGGGTGCTATGGAGATACTCGGTGAAACGGAGAACAGATACAGCGGCATACCTACGATAATAAATGCAATGGAACAAAGCGGTCTGACTGCACCGAAATTTGAGAGCGACAGAGGCGTATTCAAGGTGACGTTGTACAACAGCGCCGCCGAAAGCGTGCCGATAGATGACATTGAAACTGAGATACTTGAATTCTGTAAAACGCCGAGAAGCAGGAATGAGATAGCGGAGTTTTTCAATGGCAGAATGACGATCGCTTACGTTATGGAAAGGTACGTCAAGCCAATGATAGCAAGCGGCAGGCTTATTATGACGATACCTGAGAAGCCTAAGAGTAAGTATCAGAAGTTTTTGGCGAGGTAAGGGAAAAGGATAAGGAAAAGGGAATACAAATCGAAATTGATCAAGTTTTTGTGACATTGGATGCTTATTGTCTGGCGGACAATAAGATATGAGATTGAAATAAAATCATTAAAAACATTCCAAATGGATCATTTCGTAAAGTAATCCGCAATATAACAAAGGAAAGAAGATAGAAACATGATAATTGAGATATTATTTAGTGGAATAAAAAACATAACAAAGCTTTATAAAAGCAAAGAGGTTGAATACTCTGATTTTGAAGAAATGCCTGTTACTGAAACAGAATATTTAGGAAAAGAATACTGTGAAAAAGTACTTGCGGATGTTGTGGGGGAATTTGAAGAAGAAAGAAGTATTGATTATATAGGGTGCCTGCAAAGAATTGCAAGTGAAGAGTTTGATTTTTGTTTATCGGAATCCAAATATCGGGCATCGTTTACAATTGATACATATGGAGATAGTAAAGCAAGGTTAAAAGTAAAACTTGAGCAAATTGAACCAAGAGAAGAATATGATATGTTGTTGGAACAATTTAAAATTGCAATAAAGAATAGATTGATTAGTGATTGGGATAGATGTATATGGATGACAGATGAGCAATCAGAGGCATTATGTACAACGCTTTATCCAATGGTGTTTGAAGCGGAAAATGAAATGAGAGTACTGGTAAATAAGGTGCTGATTTGTCATATTGGAGTTGATTGGATAAAGAAAATAGGAATGGAGAAATACGATTCAAGTTATGAAAATCTTGTAAAAGATTTCCGACGGATTTCTCCTCAATATGAGGGTGTTGATGATACGTTTTTTTCAATGACACTAGAAACAATGATAGAAATTATTAAAAAGGGAAAAATTTATGATGAAAATATTGCAATATCATCGGCTGATTGGAACGCTCTAAACGAAAAGAAGAACAAGAGTGCTGATGCAGTGCTTGGATATATTCAGAAAAAAAGAAAAGTAAAGGTGGACATATGGAAAGATATTTTTGAGCAATATTTTAATTTCGAATCGTCAGTAATTACTGACTTTATAAAGAATAGAAATCATATCGCTCACAATAAGTTATTAAATTGGATTAGTATGCAAAAAATCAAGCAAAATGTAGAATTGTTAAAATCATATATTAAAATTGCAGATCAAAAATTTGAAGAATCAGATCTTTCAGAAGAACAATATATGACCATAAATGCACAACAAGAGGCAGAACGAGAAGCTGAAAAAGAAAGAGATTGGGAAGAAAACTACTGGAGGGATAGAATTCAAGAGGAAACAGGCATTGAGATACTTACGAGTGATGGAGTTCTAGAAAAATTTAACGAGTTGTTAGATGAATTATACACCGAAATTTATGATGAATTATATTTTAATCCATGTTTTAGCATAGGTCAACAATATGCAATTGAAGAGAAAACAACTGAACAGATATTATTTAAAGTTCAATCAAATGCAGTACAAGAATCTGAAATAGAAGTAGTAGTTAGTCTTTGGCTGGATGGTGATATGGATTCAGATAGTTCAGCAACAATTAGCTGTAGGAAAACGAATGAAAATGATAAATATTTATTTGAAGCCGAAATTAGATACCACAATGGTTCTGGGTATGAAGATTATGATTTAGGTGGTATCTATGTAGATAGTAAATCCGAACTTGACGATTCTGAATTAAATGATTTTAAAAATGAATTAATGGTGTATATTGAAGAAGAATTAAATCCAATGGTAAAAAAATTAGCTGAATATAATAGAGCTGATAAAAAGACTGTATCTGATGAAGCTTGCTGGGAATGTGATAAAAAGGGTATCTCTGTAATGAACGCCTTTTACCCTAAAGGATTTTGTTGTTTCTGTGGTACTGATAATAATGAATAACCAATTGTAGAAAGAATTTGTGCTTATATTATCTGATTCTTATGTAGAGAATTAGATAAACAAAGGATTGACGTTATACGAATAAAACCCAGTTTTGTAGGACTGATGTTTAGTACGGAAAATTAAATTTGATTTATGTAAAAACAATGATATTTCCCAGTTTGTAGATGTACATTAAATTATTATCAAAATAATAGCCACACCTGGTGCCGATTCGACATTACAGGGGACTTGCATTTTTTATGCAGATGTAGTATAATATAATATAGAATAGCGGCTGACGTCTGCGGACTAAGCCTAAGATAGTCGGATGCGTCTGGCTATCTTTTTTATTGCCGAAATTTATCATCGACCCCGATATGGCTTGGCGGCTGTATTGGTGTTTTTTTATCTGACAGACTTTACTCTGCCCTTGCTTTCCCAGCAGAAAAATGGTATAATGAGAATAACAAAATTTTTCAAGAAGGCAGACTGTATGGGCGTATACGTCCGTTTTGCTTGTGAATAATAGCTATAAGGAGATGGTGTTGTGCTTAGAATATTTTTTGGAAAACACCCTAAAGAAATATACAATACTGAGGTCTATTATGCAAATCAGTATGATAAAATGTGGGTCATGGAACCATTTGCAAAAAAGATCATTAAGGATATTGATGACTCAACTGTAATTGGCCCTGATCTTATAGAAAACGATATTTTTGGCAAATTTAATTCAACGGAATTGTCAGCGGGCGTTAAGACTCTTTTGCTGATATATAATCAGCCTAAAAAGATCTTCAATATTTCAAATTGCGGAGATAACTGCTCAAAGTATCTGCTTGAAATGGCTGAAAACAAGGATATTACGGTATCATTGCATCATTTGATGGACTTTGGAAAGTCTTTTTCTGTGAAAATAATAAATGAAGGGAAAAGAAAAGTGATTACAGACCCAATTGAATATTTGATGCTTGCAGATAGATATCTGAGGGGTGAAGAAAATGAGGGGTAAAATAAAAATACAAATAAAAAACAGGCACATAACGTTTAATTTTACTCTTGAGAGAAATGTAACGATATTGACAGGGGACAGTGGCACTGGAAAAACGAAACTCATCAATATGGTGAGAAACTATTCCGAACTTGATGAACAAAGTGGTGTAATTTTAAAGTGCAGTAAACCTTGCCTTGTATTGTCAAATGCTAATTGGGAAACCATTCTTGAAAATACCCACGAGAGCATTGTTTTTGTTGAAGAAAGTACACCATTTCTATCTTCTTATGAGTTTGCAAAAGCGATTCAGGGTTCTGATAATTATTATGTTCTTGTAACAAGAGAGCCGTTGGCGCAAATTCCATACAGTATAGATGCTATCAGGAAGATCCATAAAAATGGTGCAAAACCGAAGTTCGAGAAGATATATAAGAACATTTCAAAAAATGATATATCAGCATTTCCGTATGATATTGTAATCGTTGAAGACAGCAGGTCGGGTCTTCAGTTTTTTAAGAAAGCAACTGAAGATCACGATCTCGAATGTATCAGTTCTAACGGAAAGAGCGGAATTGTAAAATTACTGGAACAGCATAAAGGTAAGCGTATTCTTGTAATAGCCGACGCTGCGGCACTTGGTTCAGAAATCAAAGAGCTTATGTATTTAAAGTCTGTATCAAATAATAAGATCGATCTTTTTTTGCCGGAGAGTTTTGAATGGCTTATTCTTCGCTCGGCGATTTTTGACCGTAACGATAATGTTCAAGAGATTTTGGCTGACCCGGCAGAACATATAGATTGTGAAGAGTATTTCAGTTGGGAGCGTTTTTTTACTGCATTGCTGGTGGCAGAAACTAATGGCAGAGCAAATCTTGAGTATCACGAGAACAAGAGCCATATCCCTTCCGGATATTTATCCGAACAAAATATTTATTCTATTTTAAATGCAATGGAATAATAATAGACAAGCCATACTCTGTGTTGATTTGATTGCACAGGGTGTGGCTGTTATTTCGATTCAGCTTGCTTTCCCCGCAGAAAAATGGTATAATAGGAATAACAAATATTTTCAAGGAGGCAGGCTGTATGGGCATCTACGTTAATCCTAATAATGTGGATTTTCAGCGTTGTTTGCAACAGGATATATACGTTGACAAAACCAATCTGACGTGAAAATTGTTTTAACTTCATAAAAACGCAAGCAGAATGTACACAAGAAATGGCAAGCACGACATTTGCGGTTTGGATACAGACAGGCTTTCTTCAGAAGATAAGGCAAGACAAATTTATCAGTGTTCCATTTTAAAAGATATGTTGCAGTTAGAGAGGTAATAAATGATTACAATATATAAACACGGTCAGATACCCAAATCAATAGAAACTGTTAAATTGAACGATGTTTATTTTAACAAATATACTGCTCAAATGCTGGATAATAGGGCAAATAGAGTAATTGAAAAAATTGACCACGCTGAATTGACCGGGCCGTATACGATTAAATCACGCTTTGACGGGACAACTTTGAACACCGATAAGCTTTCCGGTAGTTGCAAGACGGTATTGAATATAATGTACAATACTGATAAGATTTTTGACATAAGAGAATGTGGTGATAATGCTCTTGATATGATCTATTCTCTTGACGAAGGAAAAATCTGTTGTGATTATCCGCTTATATCATTTGATATGACACGAGTGAACGTGTATGATAAGAGTAAGAAGAAATGCAGAGAAATAGATGATTATGAAGAATTGAAGGAGTGGTGGAGCGATGAAGATTAAACCGATCGTGATGCAAGAGATCAATACTACCCACACTTCCTTCATCATTGATCTACATTTTGATTACAACGTTACTTTTATCACAGGCGACTCTGGCGTTGGCAAATCCGCTCTGTATTCATTTATTGAAGAACTGTCTGCAAATGATAAAAGAATAAGGTGCTTTAATTACCTTGACCAAAAAAAGAATTACAAAGCTTCGATAAAAAATTCGAAGGATAAGCTTTTTGTAATAGACAATGCAGATATTCTGTTGGACGATAAAATGAGGCACTATATTGCTTTTGATGCGCAAAACCAATATGTAATAATAGGACGAAACCCCACCGGCTTAATGCTTGAGTTAGATGAGATCTACGAATTGTCAAGCGAGAATATCAATGGCAGAACACTATTATCATTAAAGAAAAGCTTTTAAACGATGAGTTGGAAGATAGATTCTAAAAAAGCTGTTTAATTTTTTCAGCCCAATAAAATCTAAACTGTTTTATAGTAGAATCCCACCACTCCACCATATCCACCTACGCCAATTTTACGCCAAAATGGCGTAGGTTTTGCGAGAATATATAAACTTTCGTAAAAAACAAAAACGTCGCAAATCCGGTAAAATCAAGGGTTTGCGAGCTTTTGGAAAGATATAAAAAGGCGGTGTTGGTATTTCCCTACGATGAAGACGTTGGAGTAAACATAGTAAGATAATTTGTTGAATTAATGGGCAATTCCAATCGGGATTGCCCATTTTTAAAACAAACAGAAATACAAATCGGAATTTGTAGGGAGGTTAATTATATGGAAAAGAATAAAAAAGAAAATACAAATAATTTGATATCAAGAATAAAAGCAAGAGCTAATGCAGGCAAAAATACGGAAGAAAAGAAAAGTCCTGATAGTTTAATATTAAGAATAAAAAGAAGAGCAAATGCTGATAAAAATAAAGAAAGAGACAGATAAATTCCAGTTTGCCAACCTACCCTTTGAGAGAGGAGAAATCCCTTTCTCAAGGGGTATTTTTATATTGTGCAGTTTGTATGAGGTTTCTTGTGTTTCATATTATCACATAAGAAACCGCAAAGACATCACCGCTCTTACTTCTCCTCAAACATCCACTTGACCGCCTTTTCAGCATACTCACTCCAAAAAATCATATCGTGGTTGCCTTTGCTTTCAAAATACTCGTGAGAAACGTTTCTGCTTTCAAGAAATTTGTGAAGATCACGGTTGTTTTCAAGCAGGAAATCTTCTGTACCGCAGCACATAAATATATTTGGGATATTTTTGCCCTCTCGCTGAAGTTTGTCTATAAGAAATTCGGGATTGTTCCTGCTGTTCAGCACCTCAGAGGTTTCGCCGAAACATTCTCTGTAATATTCATAATTCGCCACATCGTTGCCTTGCCCCTCTGACATTCCTGCAACTTCGTGTACGATAAGAGCCGAAGATAATGCAGCAACCTTGCCAAAGGTTTCTGGATATGCAAATGCTGTATGAAGTGCACCAAATCCGCCCATTGAAAGACCCATAATGTATGTTTCACTGCCGTCTTTCGCAAGTCTGAAAACTCGTCTTACATAGTCCACAAGCTCCTCGCCGACGAATTTGCAGAACTGATGACCAGTCGAGCGTCCGTCCAGCCAAAAAGAATTTTCGCCCGAGGGGATAACTACCGCAAAATTATACTTGTCCGAAAGATATTCAGGCACCCAGTTTTCTGCGTCGCCTGTAAAACCGTGCAGCAAGAAAAGCGTTTTGGTGCTGTTTTCCGAGTATTTCGTATCTGTCTGCCCCCAGTCCTGCCTTATATCACATGGCAGGT
>UMCH01082139.1_pt1 | contig 13053 bp, 15 predicted proteins | sample 1964201 | NCBI WGS metagenome assembly UMCH01 (sample SAMEA4835965, study PRJEB28245) | human gut metagenome | biome: gut microbiome; material: fecal sample | place: Denmark | collected 2008 | reverse complement strand
GCCAGAGGGTACTGTCATATCGGAGACCGCATTGGACAATTCCATTGGCCAGCAGTTCCGCCTCCCTTGGCAGGGACATCAATCGGTCACTGGTCCAGCCGTGCCAGTCCCGCACCATCCCGGTACACCTTCTCCAAGGATCTCCGTGCGCGCTTTTGTAACACCACATCTTTTGTAGTATCCAACACAGTTTCACCCCCTGCCCCTTCGGCGTCTTGGAAACATAGATGTTTTCCCCCATCGTTACGGGATAGATCACTTCAGGGGCCTACTGGTCATACAGGATCACCTCCAACTCCTGCCGCATCTGAACAGGAGTGGAGTGGCGCTCTTTCGTCTCAAAGGCACAACTCTTCCGTATAATCTCCCCAGTCGACACGGGCACAGAAAGGTGCGCCCACCGGCTCGCCTGATATTCTCCGCTCCAGAGCCTCCTCCTGGTTGCGGAAGATAATCTTTTCCGCCAGGGGCAGAAATGGGAGTTTATTTTTATTGAGTCATCGATATAACGCGAGACCCAAAGAATAAGATCTACGCTGAAACCATACTCATTACCTTGATACACTTCCGGAGCCATGCAATTGTAGGTAACCTTTTGGGACAAGCCACAGCTGCTGCGCTCAATGGTCCTGACAATTCCAATGCTTTGCAGAGGGCTATCCCCAGTTGAATCACATCCCGTCCGGAAAGCGGGTGATCCATCGCGTAGGTGAACAGCAGCGTCAGCCACTCCATACAGATCAGAAATATCCCATCCCAATCAGAGTCAGAGGGGCACCGATCCCAAAGCGGCTTGTCTGCCCTTTTTGCAATGCTAATACCGTCCTCTGCGGATGGATCCGGCGTAGTATGCGTCAGGATTTGCTTCCCGCGTTTTTTCAATCTTTTTCCCACGGAGTTTAGATATTCGGTGCAGGTCTCCAGCCGTTTTTATTGCTGGCGATATATTTTGTTCCGGCGTCTATAATTGGTAACGGAAATAATGATCCCGATGACTGCCATAGGGACAGAGAATGCCAGCATAATGGGATTCATACCAGAGAGCAGTGTGACCGCCAGGTCAGCGCTTACTGCTCAACCGGAAGTCAGCTGACATTTGGCTTGGGGTTCCCCGAGGCGGAGGCACCTGAATCTCCACATAGCCATGCGGCGGCACATTTTCAGCAGTGTAGACCGTTCAAAATGGACGACCGTCTTCATAGGGTTATCCCGCAGCAGTGCAGGATTATTCACTGCGCAAAAATTGCTGCAGATGTCCAGTCCGCCGTTTCTAAATACGATTTTCGCCTCGCCAATGGCAATAGTATCCCCGTTCTTCAGCACAGCAGAGGCCATTCGTACGCCGTTCAGATAAGTACCGTTAGTATTCTTCCTATCTATCGATCCATAATTGTTTCCGCTTCTACGAATCACTGCATGTTCACTGGACACCAGTGCATATTTTAAAATAACATTGCAGCCATTTTCCTGCCGATGGTAACCTTTTTATAAGGCAAACAAGAAAAGTTGTCTGATACACTTCTTCCAACATTGTCAGACAGGAAACATTGCCCACACAGGTAATGGTCCAGACACCTTTCTTCTGTTTGGATATAATATGCTCATCCATCAGACCATCGCCATTGATAGCAAATCCGTCGCTTCTCTCCTATAGCAAATTTCCTCAAATTCAGCAGTATGTCTTGGTACTTCTCTCCATAGAAATTCTCAACGGATAGTTGCTTCCCCCACGCCTCGCTCATGCGCAAACACAATATATTGATGTAAAATTATAGCATTTATTTGTAATGTTTTACAATTACTTTGTTTAAAATCCGCCACTTTTCCCATTGTATTCTCTGATTTCTCCTTTAACAGTATATCCGGCAGCAAACCGCCGTAATATTATCCTGTCCACCATTTTCTAACGCCCAGCCAAACCCTTCTGCCGCAGTTTCTACTGGCTCCTGCAATTTCAGAGTACTCTGGATTTCCTCCGATCCAAGCATATCCGTCAATCCATCGGTACACAGCAGGAACCTGTCATCCGGGCAAATCCTTATCCGGACTGTAGTTTGCTGGAGTATCATATCTTCCGGTTCAATTCCCGGGTGCTGGGTCAGCCCCGGTCTTCGGGCGGTTATCCCCTGGGATAGCAGCATCTTCTGATCTGTGTGATCCACCGACAGTTGTTGGAGTTTATCGTTCTGCTGCCAAAATGCTCTGCTGTCTCCAAGGTTCACCATACGAACTTCTCATCCGCATAAGGCTAGCATCACCGCAGTGGTTCCCTCAAGTCCTCCCCTCCGTTCTCTGGCTCGCATATAAATTTCCCGGTTTGCTTCCCGGCAAACTGCCTCCAAATTCACCGGTTGTCCCTTCAGCTCATCCACGCTGCCTTTCAGGGTCCTGCGGCGATCCATGCCTCCTCTTCGCCATATGCCTCGCCATCCATCCCATCAAAAACAGCGAAGCAAGTTTGCTTTTCCAATAAGAGTTGGCCTATCAATGTCTATTCTAAAGCATTGGTTTCCTGCGGGAGGAAATTACCTGAGAAAAAGAAATTATCTTCGTTGTGGTCTCTCCAGTAGCTTACCGTGCAGTCACATGTACCTTCACCACCCGGCACCCGTAAAAACTCTACAAAGAGTTATTTATAATCAAAAGAATACATCTAGAAAAGGGGCGGAGATAACGCCCTTGTTGACGCTTTTGCCCATCAGGCTTCCCACCGCGGTCAGACTTGCCAGAAAGATCAGGAACATCTCCGGATAGCCGAATTTCAGCGCCCACCGAGATAGGGTAGGCGTAAAAAACAGCAGCACAATGCAGCCGAACACGCCGCCGATGGTACTTGCAATGACGGAGTGGATCAGTGCTTTCTTGCCGCGGTGTATTTTTGCACCACACTCAGGATATTTGCCAGAAGGGATATGGGCGAAAAGACCGATTGTAATGCAAGAAGTATGGAATCCATGGATCCTCCTATTTGCTCCCCTGCCAAGGAGCCCTTGGCAGGGGACGTGTCACGCTTAACCCAACAGATTGGGGGGCTCTTCCAGCATTGCCTGGATGGTGGCGCAACCATCATTCACCTGCTTGGTCAGCTCCTCAGAGCCCACAAACTTGCAGATCTCGGTCATTTCCGTCATAGACTGAATAAACTCGGGATCCAGGGAGATCTTCTCCAGCGCGGACTCCAGGGCCGCCACCACTTCATCCGGCGTATCTGTTCTGACAAGACCAAAAAGCCCCCGGCATGGAAAATATCCATGCCGGGGGCTTTTGACATGCCCTTTTTCGACAGAGGAAATCGCTTTTATGCGGTGCTGCTTTTCGCATCCGCAAATTCTCTGTTCACTGGTACGCAATCAGCTGTTCATCAATCTGTTTTGCAGCATTTGTCAGCGATTCATTCACATCTGCCCCATTTCGAATATCTTCAAAGCAGGGCTCTACAAGTGCCTCAAATTCCCGATAGCCAGTGGAAACTGGGCGAGGTGCCGCGGTATTGATGGCCTCATAGGCGCCAAGTTTCATAGCAGACCACGGGAATGCCTGATACTTTTCATCAGAATCGTAGCTTTCCAGCACATTGATCCGCGCCGCAAACTCTCCCTGCAGATCCATGAAAATGTCGTTGCCCTCACCCAAGGTAAGATATTTCACGAAGAGTGCTGCCAAATCCTTGTTTTCAGAATAATTGCTGATGCCCACATGGAACGAATCCGTCGGGGTCGCCGGAACGCCGCCTTCAAAATACGGGAACGGTGCGTACCCGTAGTTCAGCCCCTCCGTTTCCTCCAGCTGCTTGAACGCATAGATGTTGCCCACCAGGAATGCGATATTGCCAGCCTGGAACTGGCCGGTAGTCTCGGATACTGCAATCCCCTTGGGCGAGATACCATACTGATTGTGGATATCCTGATACCACTGCAGTGCTTCCTCTGTCGCAGTGCTGTTGAGATATCCGGTCGTAGTCAGTGCATCGTCGCCGAACACCTTTCCGCCCTTGCTCTCAATTAACGGGAGGATCTGGTAAGGTCGGCTCAGCTGCTGGAATGTCAAGCCATAGATTGCCGGATTATCAGAATTGGCAGCCATGATCTTCTGGCTGTAATCCACGATCTGCTCCCATGTCAGCCGTTCATTGGGGTCTTCCGATGGATAGGGAATGCCGGCAGAGTCCAGCAAATCCTTGTTGTACCACAGTACCATAGAAGAATTCTTCAGCGGCGGTGCATAGAACTGTCCATCGCAGGAACTAGACTGTGCCAGCGCGGTAGTAAACTGTCCGATCTCCTCCTCACTAAAATACTCATCCATGGGTGCAATATAGCCCTTGTAGACATATCCGCCAACTACGGGTGCATCCACCATCAGCACATCAAAATCTGTGCTTTTGCTGCCCAGCTTGACCTCGATGGCATCGAATATCTCCGCGTAGGGGTATTCTTCGCAGTTGACCGTGATGCCGGGATACGCCTCTTCAAACGCCTGAATCACAGCCATCATGGAGTCATGATAATCCGGAAGGGAAACCAGGGTGATCTCTCCGGTCAGCTCCGCTCCATCCTTGGAGGAACTCTGGTTTTGTTCGGTTGCACTCTCTGTGCCGCAGCCTGCGAGAGACAGCAGTAATAAAAGCACCAGCTGCAAAGACAGGATCTTTTTTTTCATATTACTCCTCCTTTTGTTGCGTACTTTTTTCGGAATTTCAGGTAATGTCATCATAGCATGTGTAAAAATGAAAAGTAACGCAAGAATTTTAAGCTTTATGTACTATATTTTAATCTCCTGCCGCAGAAACATTGTTTATATTGCCTTAGCATGCTACATTAGCTGTAACAATTTTTCACATCAACAACAGTGCAGCTATGAAAAGGAGTGTTGACGCATGGCATTGATGTATCATATCAAAGCAGCCCCTGGCGATATTGCCCCTTATGTACTGTTACCAGGCGACCCTAAACGTGTTCCCCTGGTCGCCGCATTATGGGATGAAGCACATCTAGTCGGTGACAACCGGGAACACTGTACTTATACCGGTACATACAAGGGAATGCCCATCACCTGCACCAGTACCGGTATGGGGTGCCCGTCCACCGCCATTGCCATGGAAGAACTAGCCCGCTGTGGTGCCACCACCTTCCTGCGCATGGGAACCTGCGGATCCATGCAACCCTATGTCAAGCAAAACGATATTTGCGTTTTCGACTCTGCATGTCGTTTTGAAGGCACGACAAAAATGTATGTCCCCACGGAGTACCCCGCGGTGGCGAACCACCAGATGGTCGAGGGAATCATTCAATCTCTGGAGACATCAGGGCTGCCCTATCACGTCGGAACCTCCCGCTGCGTGGACGCTATTTTTACTTACCGCCCCGAACCAGAAACCTCTTTTCACAACTATCATCCCCACAACTGGGATTCTTTTCTCACCGATCTGGCTCAGGCAAATGTGATTGCAGGCGAGATGGAGTCCAGTGCCGTTCTGGTTCTCAGTCGAATCTGGGGGCTGCGGGGTGCCGCACTGTGTATTGCAGTAGGCGATCTCATGCAATATTACCGCAGCGGAGAAAAATGTCTGTTTGATAAGAGCCTGGTATACAACGACAGCACCGCGGCCCGACTCAACCAGGTTGCCTGTGATGCAATGCTGCGCATCTACCAAAACGACCAGCAGCGCAACGGTCAGTTCAAGTAGGGTTCCCGCAAAAGGAGGGGGATTCCATGGTAAAAATCAAAAAGGGTTCCAAACCCTACATCCTGTTGTTTCCTGCTCTAGCAATCATTCTCCTATTCAAGGTCTATCCCATCGTATTTTCGGTGTATAAAAGCTTTTTTAAAACCGCCAAGGGCGGAATTGAGGTTTTCTGCTGGCTTGAAAACTACGCCAAGCTTTTTAGCATGGAATCCTTTCGGCAAGCAATTGCCGTCACATTGAAATTTGCTCTCATTACAACACCTATTCAGGTCGTGCTTGCCGTAGGCGTAGCGCTTTTGGTAAACCGCAACCGGCGCAGCATTCGTTTTTTGCGTACCCTGGTTTACATTCCGGTCGCCATCAATATGGTACTGGCCTCCACCATCTGGAACATGATGCTCAATCCCTCCTACGGTATCGTCAATACACTGCTGGGAAAAGTGGGCATTGATCCACAGCCGTTTTTGACCTCAGAGCGTCAAGCCCTGTATTCTGTGATTCTGATCTGCTGCTGGAAAGGCGTATCCTACTGGGTAATGTTTCTTTTGTCCGGGCTGCAGAATATCAGCACCTCTATCTATGAGGCAGGCTATCTAGACGGCACTACTCCCTGGACCCAATTCTGGTATTTGACTCTGCCCATGATGCGCAACTCTCTGATCTTTGTCTTTATCTCTGACAGCATGATTAATCTCTTCATGTTTGTCCCTATGTATATGCTGACAAAAGGCGGCCCGCAGGGCAGCACCAGCACGTTGATGTATCAGGCATATACCTCGGCGTTCAAGTATTCCAACTATGGACAAAGCTATGCAATCGTCTGTATTTTGCTGGTGATTACTATGGTCATTGTAGCATTGCAGTTCTTCCTGACCAGGGAAAAAAGCTAAGGAGGGTATAACATGGTTGGCGGCAAGAACAAGGTAATCAACACACTGTGTACCATCCTTTTGATTGGGATTGTATGCTTTATCTGCTTTCCTGTACTCTGGACGTTCAGCAACGCATTTCGTGCCAGCGATGCAGAGATTTTCCGAAATGCGGCCAGGCTCTCTATTCACACACTGATTCCGGAATCCTTTACGCTATCCAACTTTTACACCGTTGTCATTGAAAACAAATTTTACATTCCCCTCATCAACTCTTTGATTGTCGCAGTTGCCACAATTATCGGCGGCGTTATTCTGAACGGGCTGGCCGGATTTGCCTTTGCCAAGTTCCATTTCAGGGGGAAGAACCTGCTGTTTGCCATCTGTCTTTTTTCCTTTGTCATCCCCTTTGAAATGATTGCCATCCCTCTCTATCAGGTAGTGGGCAGCATGAATCTGCTGGACACAAAGGCTGCTTTGATCCTGCCGATGATCGGCAATGGAATGATCGTCTTTCTTTACCGCCAGGCATTTAAGGATGTTCCTGATGCGCTGATCGAAGCAGCAGTTCTGGATGGTGCCGGAATCTTCAAAATTTTTTTCAAAATCATGATGCCGCTGGCCAAACCGGTAGTAATCAGCTCCGGCCTGATGATCTTCATTCAGCAGTGGGACGCATTTCTATGGCCGATGATCGCAGCTACGTCCAAAAGTCAGAAAGTCGTGCAGGTGGCAATCTCCGAATTCAGCGGTGAAACATTTACCTCCTGGAGCGGCACTTTTACGGCAACTACCATTGCCATTCTTATTCCCGTTCTCATTCTTCTGCCGCTGCAAAAATACTACATTCAGGGTATTTCCTCTGCCGGCATGAAAGAATAGCGTGTTTGCACCGCAGAAAGGCAGGGGTTATGGAAATCATTCTCATCAAACAGGTCCTCGTCATGTTTCTTCTCATGGCCGTCGGGTTTGCGCTACACAAACAGGGTCTGTTTTCTCCCACCTGTGCAAAGGATCTGGGCGCCATTCTTGTCAAACTGGTCATTCCTGTAGTTATCATCCAGTCGTTTTTATCCGTCCCTGCTTATGAAATGCTGCAGGAAATTGCGCAGGGCGCAGTGCTGTCTGCAATCGCCATGTTGGTGGCACTGGTTGTGTCCTCAATTCTGTTTGGCCGACGCCTTTGTGTTGAAAAATTTGCCTCTTTTACCTGCAACGCCGGTTTTGTGGGAATTCCGCTGGTCAGCGCAGTTTTTGGCAGTCATCTGGTCTTGCACATTGGGATACTGATAGCCCTAAACAATCTGGCGCAGTGGACTTATGGAGTGTTTGCGCTCACAAATGATCTTCAGAGCATCCGCCCCAAAAAAGTCCTGCTGGGCCCAGGTGTGCTGAGCATAGCCATCGGATTCCTGCTGGTCTTCCTGCGTGTGCCAATTCCTGATTTTTTTCAAACCGCTTTGGGCCAGCTGTCCAATTTAAGTGCGCCGTTGTCCATGCTGCTTCTCGGCAACTATCTGGCTCAAACCAAACCCGCATCCTTTATTGGAAAACGCTCTCTCTGGTATGCTGTTTTATGCCGGCTGATCGTGATTCCCCTTGCTACTCTATGGATATTTGCGCTGCTCCCCGTCGGAGATGCCACACTGAAAATGGCAATCTTGCTGGCAGCTTCTACCCCCGTCGGAGCGAATATTGTGGTTTTCACCTCTGAATTTTGCGGTGAATACGAGACATCCACTCAATCGGTTTGTCTTTCCACTCTGCTCTCAGTCGTCACACTCCCCGTCTTTTTTGCTTTTGCCTGGAAAGTGATCGGCTAAGGTGCAGTTGGAAAATCCATCTGCTTTACAAGATTTCCTCCGTGGTGTATAACTATTTTGGCTGGTAATACTCTGCATCAAAGCGACCAGTTTTCTTAAATGATTCCGAGAAAAATACAGTTGTCGTCGAGTTAGCGGATTTTGCTTGTGCCACATTACAAAGACTCTGCAGCAACTCAGTTTCGGCAGCGCTGTACATTTTTTTTGCTGAAGCGTTCATATTTCTATAATTTTCACATACTCTTCGAATTGCGGTTTGAAATTTGTCACTTGGCAGAAAAACTTGGATAGCCTTAACTCTTGGTAAAGTTAATTGATATTGAATAGTCAATTCTCGCTGTCTGTAAAGTTGTTCAAATCCATATTTACACCGCAGGAACGTAAGAAGATAGTACTCGTCTACTCCATGAAGATTGTTGTTAAATAGCTTTATATCCTGTAAAGAAGCAACACAGACTGCAAGGTGAGACGGGGAAAGCAGAATTTTGCTTTCATCTGTAAAGATACCTTCCCATTTCTTCTTCGCATCATCAAACAGTCCCTGTATCTTTTCTTTCAGTTCAAAATCGGTATCTCCGGTGTTACGGAACTGCAAATAGGCAGTAGGGTCATTGGCGCAGATTAACTCATCATACAGCTTGGCAAAAATGAGCTTGAAGATTTCTTCAAAAGAATCCACGCCCGCACTCGCCAGAACTTCATCTTCCATCTCCTTAATTAGAGCTCGGAGAGATTTTTTCTGAGTGCTGATTTTGTCTTTTCGCTTCAGATCTTCATAGGTAAATTTTTCGTTGATGATGTCTGAAAGTTTCTGCGTCGCCTTAGGAATGTCGCTGATTTCCTCGAAGAAATTTGGGTCTTTTCGGTTGTAACAAGAAATCTGTTCACCATTTGTCCAGACACCGATAGGCGCACCAGTAGCATTGCAGTAAGACTTCAGCTGCTCCTTGCCATCAGTGAGCTTTGGCTTTTTTAGCTCCACAATAATATAGGGAACCATCGGGCGATCTTTATCCATGATCGCAATATCAGCCCGTTTTACTTCACGGCCAAAGTGAATTGGGATTTCCAGCTGAATCCGACTAGCCGTATATCCGTATTCGTTCATGAGTTTATGAATGTAGAGTTGGCGAACAGCTTCTTCGGGAGTAAGTTTAATTGCCTTATCACGGATTGCACAAGTGATATAGGGAACCTCTGCACCACGGACAGACTTCATGAAAATACGAGACTCTACTGCGGATTTGTCCTCCGCAGAAAAAAGGATGTCGTCGTATGTAGTGTTTTTAAAAAGTTCATTCAATGTCATTTTTGTTTCCTCCTGATGCGGTACCCGCACAAATAAGTTGCTCGATTTGTGTAACTTGTTCTTCCGAGGGGTCTACTGCGATTAGTTGTCTTATCAGGCCCCACAGTTTGGGCTTTCTACTGAGTTCTGCGTTTATGTCCGGTGGTGGCGTGCCCTTTGCGCTTGCGAAAAGGAGTAACATTTTTTCGCGCAGTTCAGGAGGCGGCTGAAGCTTCTCTAATAACTTTAGGAACACTTCCTCAGAGGGGAAAATCACGCCGCTCTCAATCGAGCTGAGAGATGCATTTGTGATATCAACAGCCAGCGCCAGTTGCCTTTGCGAAAGATGCGGTTGCTTCTTTTCTCTTGATTTCTTGATCCATTTGCCAAGTTTCTTCTTATCGGTGGCTGATACAGCCATTGATATTCCTCCCTTCATAGTGTTAGCTGTTAGTTAATAGCTAATACTATGATAACATATCTAAATCGAAAGCGTCAATATCAAGGATCCTCAATTTGTCAGTGGACATATTTTATATGGGAAATTGTAGCAGCATTGAATGTAAACACTGCCAATTTCTAAAATAGATATTGACACAGAACAAATGTTCTGTTATCATCAAATACAAGTTCATAGTTGCAACCATGCTGCACCGAGCCACGGGTCCTAAGACATTGTCTTTGAGTCACCAAATTGCCGGGCGCATGAGAAGAACACGAAACCATGCAGTCTCCTGCTGGTCACCGTGTTGTTCTCGTGCGCCCGGTTTTTCTTTTCCCCCAGCTAACTATACTCTAAAAATTTTCAAAATCAGCAAAACAGAAAACAGAAGAAAGACAGAGGAGGTACACATGCAAGAATCAGGTTTCAAAAGCTACGATGAACTGCCACTATTTCTTAATTCGGAACTGGTGGCAAAGGTGCTGGGCGTGTCGCCGTCCAGTGCTTACGAACTTATGCACGAGCCGGGTTTTCCTGTGCTGCGTGTCGGTAACCGGATGCTGGTACCCAAGGAGCAATTCATTCAATGGGTGCTGGAACACGCAGGAGGTGACCGCAAATGAATTTTATTCTCTGTCAGCGTGACCCAAAACGAAGCCGCTTCTCACTCCCCAATGATATCTGGAAGTGGGAACTCAAGCCCCAAGGATTTGCCATCCTCGTTTATCTCTGCTATCTGCAAACCCACTGTAAAAAAGATGTCCTACCCAGTGCGGATGAAATCGCTTCCCAACTGCACATGAGCAAAGATATGGCTGAGGAGTGGGTTGCCGAACTCAACCGTCGCGGATTGCTTGATCAACACATGGTTCCTGTATTCAAAAACGCCAACAAGAATTTTTTCTCTCTACCCAATGAACTGTTCTTTCTAAATATTGGTCACGGAGCTATCACCGTCTACGCCTATCTGCTCTACTGTGAGGATCGCCGCACACATCAGTGTCATCCCAGTTACCGCACCATCTCCGCTGCAGTACACCTGACCGTGTCCACTGTGATGAAGCACATTACGAAGTTGACGGACAGGCAGTTCATTGCCGTTGAGAATACCTCCTACATTGACAGACATGGTATGAAGCAGAACGGCAACAACCTGTACACCATCCTGCCAATCCAGATGGCGATGGATCATTGCTACCAGCAGCAGATGCTCCGACTGGAAAAACAGGCGCTCATACATCAATAGGCCAGGAATACCCCGTGTGCACCGCTGTGAGGGGCTGTGTGCCCTCCTTTAGGGCAGGGCAAAGTCCCTGCCCCACCAAGGACTTTCGAGGCAGATTTGGGCCGATTTCGATAGCTCTGCGGAGGACGAAAAAAAAGCAGGTAGAAAGGACTGGCGTCTTTGTGCCGCCTGTCCACCCACAACCTCCCGCAGTGCGGGCGGTTCCGGGGATTTGAAACAACGCTTTTTCGGCTCCCGGCAATGCCCTTCACCGCCTTTTGACGCCCAAAACAGCCTGTGTCCTTAGAGTACCAAGGCATTCTCTTGACGCTTTTCCAAAAATTGAGGAGGAATTTGATATGAAAGAAACCAGTAAGAACCGCCACACTGTATGGCTGACAGACGAGGCCTGGAAGATGGTCGGTGACCAGTACAAAGGCGACAACTGCTCAACACAAAACGAGTACATCGAAAAAGCGATCCGGTTCTATGTCGGATACCGAAACGCGGAGTGCGACGGTTACTATCTTCCCAACACGCTGTCCTATATGCTGGAAGGAAGTCTGACTGCGCTGGGTGACCGAATTGGTCGTCTGCTGTTCAAACTGTCGGTAGAGGAGTCTATGATGATGCACATCATTGCTCATGATACGGATATCAACTTGGAGACACTGAAAAAACTGCGCGACAAGTGTGTTCAGGATGTGATGCAGACACATGGTCAGATCAGTTTCAAAGACATCCTGAAATTCCAGAAGAGGTTATAACACATTCCTAAATTGGCGCGTATGTCTGGTCATCCAAAATTAAAGATGAGGAGACATACATCACGTCCGGAGTATGCGTATGACAGATGCATGCATATCAAAATCTGCGTCGCAAAACAAAGATAAAAGTCTTTCGAAAATAGCACAGTGTTAACAATGATAAGAGCCGCGCAAAAACGGCGCAGAGAAATTGATAACAGTTTGATAACTATGGCCAAAAGGCCTGGCTATTCTCTCTGTTCTTCGGTATTGTGTGTTGCTGCAAAGGAGGCGGTACACATGAACGACTACATGAGAGCACTGCACCAACGGTTCTACCGTGAACCGGACTTCAGTGAATTGGAAGATGACATTGAGAACACCCGTCAGGAGGTGCGGGACTATCTTAATAAGATGCAACGACGAAGGCTGATGCACTTGGTGGACAGTCAGAATCTGTTGAAAGAAGAAACCTCCCTGGCCAGCTTTACCGCCGGATTCAAACTGGCCTGGGGATTGAGCAAAGAACTGGAGGCGGACGGCCTGTACTCCTTCGATCAGGAGGAGACAGATCGGATCTGCCGCCAAATGGGAAAGGAGGATTTACCCTATGAGTAAGCGCAGGCCATCCGGTGACGGCATGGTGCGCAAGCGGGAAGACGGCCGCTGGGAAGGCCGTATCGTCGTCGGCCACAAGGAAAACGGTGATCCCATCTTCCGCTACATCTACGCCAGCACGCAAAAAGAGTTGACCGCTAAACTTCGTCAGAATATCAACGCCTACCAGGGCGTAGATCTGACCGAAGAAAGCAGCATGACGCTCTCGGAGTGGCTGGATCGCTGGCTGGAACAGATGGCCTCCGTTCTCCGCCCCAGCACCTTGGACCACTACCGTAATGATCTGGAGCACCATGTCAATCCCTACCTGGGGCAAAAGAGGCTCACTCAAATCACAGCAGATGATCTGCGGAAAC
>UMCH01057870.1_pt1 | contig 13076 bp, 10 predicted proteins | sample 1964201 | NCBI WGS metagenome assembly UMCH01 (sample SAMEA4835965, study PRJEB28245) | human gut metagenome | biome: gut microbiome; material: fecal sample | place: Denmark | collected 2008 | reverse complement strand
ACTGCCGATACACGGGTCGCTGTTTTATTCAAATCTTCCCGGATACTATGTTCGAGTAAAGAAACACTGATGATTCCGTCGTATTTTGTATAACCTATTTTCTGTATAAAATTCTTTATGGATTCAGGCGTATATCCACGACGGCGCAATCCGCAAATCGTCGGCATACGAGGATCGTCCCAGCCGGCAACCAGACCCTCTTTTACCAACTGTAAAAGTTTCCGTTTGCTCATCACCGTATAGGTCAAATTCAAACGGTTGAACTCTATCTGGCGAGGGCAATAACTATCGTCGGCCAATTCCTTTACAAAATACTCATATAAAGGACGATGCACCTCGAACTCCAAGGTACAAATCGAATGAGTCACCCCTTCGAAATAATCCGATTGCCCATGTGCGAAATCATACATGGGATATACATTCCATTTCGTTCCGGTACGATGATGAGGATGCTTGATAATACGGTACATGATAGGATCGCGGAAGTGCATATTGGGAGAAGCCATGTCTATTTTCGCACGTAAGACAAAACGACCTTCCTCGAATTCGCCCTTATTCATTCGCTCGAACAAATCGAGATTTTCCTCTACGCTTCTATTCCGATAAGGGCTTTCTATTCCCGGCTGTGTAGGAGTACCCTTTTGGCGGGCTATCTCTTCCGAAGATTGTTCGTCGACATAAGCTTTACCCTCCTTGATTAAACGAATGGCCAAGTCCCATAACTTGGGAAAGTAATCGGATGCATAATACAACCGGTCTCCCCAATCGAACCCCAACCAATGAATATCTTCCATTATGGAGTCTACATATTCTACGTCCTCCTTCACCGGGTTGGTATCGTCAAATCGCAAATTACATGTACCTCCGAACTTTTCGGCAATTCCGAAATCCATACAGATCGCTTTCGCATGCCCTATATGCAGATAACCGTTAGGCTCTGGCGGGAAACGCGTATTCAAACGGCCGCCATTCTTTCCGGCTTTCAAATCGGATTCAACTATCTGTTCTATGAAATTAAGACTTTTCTTGTCTTCTATCTCATTGTTAGTTTCAATCTGTGTCATAAATGCGCATTATTTATAAGTGCGCAAATATACGAAAAGCTAAGAGAAGGACAAAATGAACGAGTATTTTTCATACCAAACCCAACCGTCCATTTTACTTTTCCCATGCACGAAACTTCTATTCAAAAAAAATGATATGGCAACATACAAGAAAAGTGAAATAACCATAGTCCTTCATCAAATCCAGTTCATCTCTGTATAATATCGCATTAAATTATCTATCGCATTCTGTAAATCGATGTGTAACTGATGCGTCATACGATGAATACGGATTCTTCCATGAATATTCATTTTAGCCAATAAAAGCGACGAAAAGGCCTCTTTTCTTATCTTTTCACCGAGTTTATTGTTAAATCCCACAGTGACACTGTCTTCATGCTTGGCTACATACCCCAATAATTCTTCCGAAACTTGGGATTCCCCTGCCTGCTTCTTTATAGCCCAAACTTCATAATGATAATCGTCGTTAACGGTAGCGACATACGGTGGAACCGCCGTCTGAAACATTTTCTTCACTTCTTTATAAACACTATTCACAGCTTCCATAATTTTTATTTTAGTTATTCATAATACACCCGAATCACATGTATTGTTCAACGATAAATAATGTATATCATCTGTCTTTTTATTACATTTGCAACGTTTTATAAATCATAAAGCGTGATATATCCACAAAATTTCGAACAAAAAATAGGATTCGACCAAATTCGATCGCTCATTAAAGAAAAATGTCTCAGCACATTGGGTATCGATTATACCGATAGAATGACGTTTTCTACCGGTTACGAATCCATACGGGAACAACTGAATCAAACATGGGAATTTGTACGCATTCTTGAAAATGCCGATGACTTTCCCGCCGATTTCTTTTTCGATGTACGACCGTCGATAAAACGAGTTCGTATAGAAGGAACCTTTTTGGAAGAAACCGAATTATTCGACCTGCGGAGGTCGCTCGACACCATACAACGCATTATCCGATTTTTATATCCCGGAGAAGAGGAAGAAATCAAATACCCTTATCTATATAAACTGTCGAAAGAGATAAGTTCTTTTCCCGATTTAATCAAACGAATCGATCTCATTCTCGATAAGTTCGGACATATCAAAGACAATGCCTCCCCCCAACTGGCTCACATTCGCAGTAATATATCCTCCACGTTATCTGGTATATCCCGAAGCCTGAATGCAATACTGAGGACTGCCCAGAGTGAAGGATTCGTAGATAAAGAAGTCAGCCCCACTATGCGAGACGGACGCTTGGTAATACCAGTAGCACCTTCGTACAAACGAAAAATCAGGGGTATCGTACACGACGAATCGGCTAGCGGAAAGACCATATTCATCGAACCTGCCGAAGTTGTGGAAGCGAACAATCGAGTTAGGGAACTCGAAAACGAAGAACGTCGAGAAATCACACGTATTTTAACATCGTTTACCGACGAACTTCGTCCGGCTATCGATGAAATCATCTACTCCTATGAATTCCTCGCCGAAATCGACTTTATTCGGGCGAAAGCCCTCTTTGCCGAGGAAATAGGCGGAGTCTTACCCACTTTTGAAAATACTCGGCAAATCGAATGGTTTCACGCCGTACACCCCTTGCTTTACCTATCGTTGAAACGGCAAGGGAAAACAATCGTACCACTCGATTTGACGTTAGACGAAAAGAACAGAATACTGCTTATCTCCGGCCCGAATGCCGGAGGAAAATCGGTCTGTCTCAAAACCGTCGGGCTTTTACAATATATGTTGCAATGCGGACTGTTGGTTCCCATGCACGACAATTCCCGAACCGGCATATTCAAGGATATATTTATCGATATCGGCGATGAGCAATCTATCGAAGACGATTTGAGTACATATAGTTCTCACCTCACACACATGAAGTATTTCGTACGTAATGCGAATGAGAACAGCCTTTTACTTATCGATGAATTCGGCGGGGGAACCGAACCGCAAATCGGAGGAGCCATAGCAGAAGCATTATTGGACCGATTCAACCAAAAACATGCCTATGGAATCATCACGACCCACTATCAAAACTTGAAACACTTTGCCGAAGATTCAGAAGGAATCATAAACGGAGCCATGCTTTATGACCGCCATCTGATGCAACCCTTGTTCAAACTATCCATTGGCAATCCGGGGAGTTCGTTCGCCATTGAAATCGCCCGTAAGATAGGACTTCCCGAAGAAGTAATCGCTGCCGCATCAGAAAAAGTAGGTTCGGCATACATAGATATGGATAAATATTTGCAAGACATCGTTCGGGACAAACGCTACTGGGAAAGTAAACGTCAGAACATACGCCAACGGGAGAAAAAACTCGAAGAACTAACTGCCCGGTATGAAGCCGATTTGATCGCTTTGGAAAAACAACGCAAAGAACTGTTAAAACAGGCGAAAGGAGATGCCGCTCAACTTCTCGCAGAAGCCAATGCACGTATCGAAAACACGATACGGGAAATTAAAGAGGCGCAAGCAGAGAAAGAAAAAACCCGCATAGCCCGGCAGAAATTCGAACAATTCAAAACCGAATTGGAAGAAACCCCGACCGTCGACGACAAAATCAGTAAAAAACTCAAACAGATCAACGACCGGAAAAAACGGAAACAACAAAAAAGAGAAGAAAGCAATCTACAACCTACCACTCACACCGTTTTAATGAAAGGCGACTCCGTTCGCTTGAAAGGCCAAAATTCTGTGGGTGAAGTCCTTTCCGTCAACGGTAATGAAATTACCGTCGCTTTCGGACTGCTGAAATCGACCGTCAAAGCCGACCGTTTGGAAAAGGTCAGCAAAAACCAAATCAAAAAAGAAAATTCGAAAGCCACTTTTATCAGTTCGCAAACAACCGACGATATGAGGGAAAAGCAACTGAATTTCAAGCAAGAAATCGATGTGAGAGGCATGCGGGCCGACGAAGCGTTACAAGCTGTTACCTATTTCATAGACGATGCCATACAAGTAGGTTGTACTCGCGTACGCATTTTGCATGGCACTGGAACTGGCGTTCTTCGACAAGTCATCAGACAATACCTCAAAACTGTATCGGGAGTCTCCCACTTCCAAGACGAACACGTCCAGTTGGGAGGAGCCGGTATTACGGTCGTGGAACTAAACTGAAAAAAGGAGGAGCGAACCACCTTAGAAGCTGTTTTAAATTTATTCCGAGACAGATTGAGCCCTATGTTGAAGCAGATTGGAGTCCGAGATATGCAGTCAATAGCGGGCTATTGACAAAAATCAAGGGATTCTAGATGCGAGACAGGGGCGCAATATGGCCGGAACATACCTGCTTGCAATGATTATATTATTTCTCTATAAATTTAAAACAACTTCTTAGTCAGGCAATTCCTCTCCCCTTCCTATTTCCTATAAATCGTAAACTTCATCGACCGTATAATTGAGAAAATCGTTCAGCGGTTTCATGATGTGAAAATCATGAGCCGCTTTTTCGATCCAATCGGGCGAACCGAAAAAATCATCAGGCTTCACATTCACCACCACATAATCTTTTCGTTTAAGCCATGCGGCTTGTTCGCAATCCCGTGGAAACGGTCTGGGAACGATTTTCAAAGTTTCCCCTACCCAGTCCCGATACAACGATTTAAACTCTTTGTTTTCCACAATATCTTTCAGCTCGTCATAATTATCGTAAACCGCTTGGCGCAGAGCTTTCAACAATTTGGGTTCCGGACACCAAACGCCCCCGCTCAACAGACAATTCCCCGGTTCGAAATGGAAATAATACCCGGCACGCAAACTTTTACGGCCACCCTTCGCTATATAAGCGGACATATACGATTTATACGGAGTTTTATCCGGCGAGAAACGAATATCACGATAAATGCGATACATACAGTTCTTAGCCTCCAACCCCACGATATCTTCGTCGAACTGCGATATTTGCTGTATAAGTTCTTGGATTTTCTCAACAAACAAAGGACGCAACCGATCATACTCTTCCTTATGAGCTTGAAACCATTCTCTATTGTTGTTTTCTCTCAATCGGGACAAATAATCCAATATTTCTTTCATCTTCTCAGTGTTTATACCGTAACAAATGTACAAGTTTTTTTACTTTCTTCCTCGCATAAATTTTCATTTTGTAATATAATTATCAAAAACGCCGCCTAAGTTATCGGCTATATTTGCATTTTTTATTAACTTGCCACGTTTTTAAGAAAAAGCAATACACAAAAAATAAAAATATAATATGGAAACAAACGAAAAACAACCTGTCGATTTGCCCGAAAACGCATTTCGGGAATTAAAACCGGGCGAAGAATACAAACCCATTCTTTCGCCCGAAAAAGTCTATCCCGAAGTCAATGCATGGTCAGTCTCGTGGGGTATTGTCATGGCTGTTATCTTCTCGGCCGCCGCAGCATTTCTAGGATTGAAAGTCGGCCAAGTATTCGAGGCCGCCATACCTATCGCCATAATAGCCGTAGGACTATCGGGAGCCGCTAAACGGAAAAACGCATTGGGCGAGAACGTGATTATCCAGTCCATCGGAGCCTGTTCAGGAGTGATTGTCGCCGGTGCTATCTTCACTTTGCCGGCTCTATACATTTTACAAGCCAAATACCCCGAACTGACCGTGAACTTTATGGAAGTATTCATGAGTTCACTGCTAGGCGGTATATTGGGTATCTTGTTTCTCATTCCGTTCCGCAAATATTTCGTTTCGGATATGCACGGGAAATACCCCTTCCCCGAAGCTACGGCTACGACTCAGGGACTTGTTTCGGGAGAAAAAGCCGGTAACCAAGCCAAGCCTTTGATTCTGGCAGGATTGGTGGGTGGTCTGTACGATTTTTGCCTCTCGACGTTCGGCTGGTGGAGCGAAGTGCTTACCACCCGCATTTTACCGTGGGGAACAGAGATCGCCAACCAAGCGAAAATGGTATTTAAAGTGAATACAGGCGCAGCCGTGTTAGGACTCGGATACATTGTCGGCTTGAAATACTGCTTGATTATTTGTTCCGGCTCTCTTTTCGTTTGGTTCGTCATCATTCCTCTGCTGGGCAGCATACCCGGTAGCGAATTAGCAGCGGCTGCTCCCGAACAAATATTTACCGATTACGGCCGGTACATAGGTATCGGCGGTATAGCTATGGCGGGAGTGATAGGTATTATCCGCTCTTGGGGTATCATTAAAGGAGCCGTAGGACTGGCTACAAAAGAATTTTCGGGGAAAAATAAGGAAGCGATAGAGGATCAAGCCCCCCGCACACAACGAGACCTCTCTATGAAATTCATCATCTCGGCTGCCGTATTCGCCTTGATTATCACATTCCTATTCTTCTATTTGGGAGTTATCAATAATTTCATGCAAGCAACGGTCGCTTTCTTGGTAGTCGCCGGAATTTCATTCCTGTTCACCACCGTAGCGGCAAATGCTATCGCTATCGTGGGAACGAACCCCGTTTCGGGAATGACACTGATGACACTGATTTTAGCGTCGGTTATCCTTGTGGCGGTCGGACTTAAAGGGACAAGCGGAATGGTTGCCGCGTTGGTTATTGGAGGAGTGGTCTGTACGGCGCTCTCGATGGCCGGTGGATTCATTACCGACTTGAAAATAGGTTACTGGATAGGCTCCACTCCTCGCAAACAAGAGACTTGGAAATTCCTCGGTACACTCGTCTCTGCCGCAACCGTAGGAGGTGTTATTCTCATTCTGAACAAATCGTACGGATTCTCCGGGGAAAACGCGTTGGTAGCACCTCAGGCCAATGCTATGGCGGCAGTTATCGAGCCCCTCATGATGGGACAAGGCGCACCGTGGCTGCTCTACGGAATCGGTGCTATTCTTGCCGTTCTGCTGACATGGCTGAATGTCCCGGCTTTGGCGTTCGCTTTGGGTATGTTCATTCCGTTGGAACTAAATACACCTTTGGTCATCGGAGGGCTTATCAGTTGGTATGTAGGCAGCCGTTCAAAAGATACCGCTCTGAACAAAGCCCGTTTGGATAAGGGCACATTATTGGCTTCGGGATTCATTGCCGGCGGTGCGCTCATGGGAGTCGTCAGTGCGGGAATGAAATTTGCAGGATTCGAGTATACCCACGATTTGAGTGAAGCGACTCTGCAAACTGTCGGATTGATTATGTATTTGCTGCTCATTGCCTTTTTAACCATATCGAGCATGAAAGCAAAAAAACAAGATTAGAAACTTCTTGATGTGAATCATAAAAACGGATTGAGATATTAAAATTTCAATCCGTTTTTCGTATATTTGTTAGACCATGAGAATAATTTAAGATTATGAAAACAGAAAAAGAGAAAATGCTTGCCGGAGAGCCCTATGATTGCGGTGACACGGAATTAATCAACAGATGGCATAAAGCAAAGCAATTACAAAAAGAATATAACGATACCCCATCTGACGATATAGAAAAACTATCCTCATTATTAGACGATTTAATTGGATCAAGAGGAGAAAATGTTTGGATTTCAGCTCCCTTCTTCGTGGACTACGGTGAGAATATACATATCGGGCGAAATGTGGAAATAAATATGAACTGCGTATTTTTGGATTGTAATACCATCACTATCGGCGATTATTCGGGAATAGGTCCGGGTGTACATATCTATACAGTCTTCCATCACACCGCACCTCAGGAACGTTTGGGCGAAAACAGCAGTTTTTGGAAATCTCTCACCAAACCGGTGAACATCGGGAAAAACGTTTGGATTGGAGGTGGTAGTATAATCTTACCCGGCGTAACCATAGGAGACGGTACGACAATCGGAGCGGGAAGTGTCGTCACCAAATCTACACCCGCCAATTGCATAGCCGTCGGAAATCCTTGCAAAGTAATAAAGGATAATTTATAAAAGTAACCATATACGACAAACAATACTCGAAATCTCGTGGTAACAAAATTTAGGGTATTGTCGTATATATATTTGCCTTTGTAAATAATACGAATAAAAATATTTATCGATTCTCAATCGATACCCGATCACAACTTTATTTTAGCACAAATTTTGCGCAGTCTACCCTCCCCGATAATAGGAGCATGGCCGTCCTCTAGAAATACAATTAGGAACTGACCGGGATATACGGTGAAATAAGTCGACGGCCTATCGGAATAAAAGGCACAATCTTTCTCCTCGGAATACGCTTGCTGCACCTCCTTCAAATCGCACAGAGGCTTCCACCCCACTATTTCAGGAGCATCAAGAGGGACATGCACATCGAGGTAACGTCGATGTACCTCTATAACCTGTTCCGATTGAGAACGTAATATCGGATAATCGTTGTTGATGAAAACTCGATCACCGTCCAATTCGATACGCCCAATCGAATCGGAAAGAAAATCATGCTCTTTAATATAACTGAAAAGTTTCCCCAGCAAAGGATGCAAAGCCTCTACCCGCTTCGTGTCACTCAAATCTCCTAAAATCATATATCGTCTTATTCTACTTCTGCTTCCTGCTCCATCGGTAATTTGTCATGCCATTTAGCCGACACATGTGTCCCGTCGCAAAAAGGCTTGTTTTGCGATTGTCCGCACCGACACAAGGTAACCCTGTTTCTTATCTCATAACTGCTTCCGTCCGAACTTTCTATACGAATTCCTCCCTTTACCCAAATGGGGCCACTGACTTTAATCACAGGGTCTTCGATCAATCCTATCGCCGGATCAAATGGAGGTTCAAAAATCTCGCCTGTTTCTTTATCCCAAACGACCAAACGGCCGGCCGGACAATGCTCGGCTTCATGAATGACTAAATCACGTTCTTCTTGGGATTCGGCCGTTTGTACCAAATTCCAAATTCTACCGTAGGCATCGCAAAAACGAGCGAAAGCGCAATATTCTTCATTATCAGCGAGCACCATAGTTGGCCCTATATATTCTTCGGCATCTTCCAATAAAGGCTTATGAGAGGCCGTCTCTTTCGGGTCCCAGTCCGTGTGATGATGGGAACCATCGCAATAAGGCTTGTTCTTGGATGCTCCGCATCGGCATAAAGCCGTAGGCTCCTCTGTCGTACTAAAATGGTTACCCTTACGATAGGTCCAAGAAGAACCTTCGTCATTAGGAACTATAATCTCTTGATCCATAGGAGGATTACCATAAAGCAAATAAGGGCCGTCCGGCGTAATCTTTATATAGAATTTCGCGGGAGCCATACGAGAACCGGCTTCGATAGCAGTTTGAATTGTTTTTGCCATAATCAAATTGTTTTTTATTCTTATAGCTAAAACAAGCTATAAAGAAGATGGTTCAAAATAATCACAAGCTGTCGATAACCAAACCATCGTATGCGAAATGCACATGGGCAGGCAATTCTTTTTCTACCTCCGAAGTCAATCCCATATGATGACTCATGTGAACCAAGTAGGCTTCCCGCGGCCCCACTCTATCGATGATTCGCGACGCATCGGCTAACGTTTGATGCGAAAGATGGGGCTTTTTCCGCAAAGCATTTACGACCAATACATCTATATCTTTTAACTTCTCATATTCCGATTCAGGAATAGTAAGAGCATCCGTTATATAAGCAAACCGTCCTATACGATACCCCAAGATAGGCAATTTATAATGCATCACCCTTATGGGAACAATTTCTATTCCAGCTATTAAAAACGGTGACAAACCTATCTCCTGCAAACAAATATTGGGAACTCCCGGATAGCGATGATCGGCAAAACAATAAGGCAACCTGTTTCGTATTCCCTCGGCGACCGAAGGCTCCAAATAAATAGGAACAGTACCGTTTTCCCCGAAAGGACGCAAATCGTCTATCCCTCCGGTATGGTCATAATGTATATGAGTAACCAATACCGCATCGATTCGTTTAATATGGAATCGCAACATTTGCTGACGAAAATCGGGGCCACAATCAATCAATATGTTCTTACCCTCTATCTCAACTATGGCCGAGGTTCTCAACCGACTGTCCCTCGGATCGGTAGAAGTACATACCGAACACGTACAACCGATTTGCGGTATTCCGGTTGAAGTTCCTGTCCCTAAGAAAGTAACCTGCATCATACTCATTCAATATAATTAACCTCAGGATTGATAACGATACCATAAGTGTCCGATACCGATTTACGAATCATTTCCGCGAGAGCAACCACATCGTTGGGCTTTGCATTGTTTTTATTTATCAATACCAAGCACTGCTTCTCATAAACCGCCGCACCGCCGAAACTTTTTCCTTTCCAGCCGCAACGATCGATAAGCCAACCGGCAGGGACCTTAACATGCATATCGTCTACGACGTAATGAGGCATATCGGGATAAGACGATTTCAGCTTCTCATATTGTTCCGTAGAAATTACAGGATTCATGAAAAAACTACCGGCACTGCCATATTCATCGGGTTCCGGCAATTTCGACCGCCTGATTTCTATGACAACTTTACGGACATCTGCGATAGAAATGTCATCGCCGGGCAATGAAGCCCGCAGATTTCCATAATCCAAATGCAGCTCGGGCGATTTTTGCAATCTGTACACTACCGATGTAACGATATATCTACCCTTCCAATCGTGCTTGAAAACACTGCTTCTGTAACCATACCTACACTCTGCATTTCGAAAGGTACGGGATTCGCAAGTCTCGACATCTACCGCTTTTACTTCATGGATAATATCTTTCACCTCCACGCCGTAAGCTCCTATATTTTGAATAGCGCTCGCTCCCACTTCGCCCGGTATATACGACAAATTCTCGGCTCCCCCCCAACCGTTAGAGACCGTCCAAGCGACGAAGTCGTCCCACACGACACCTGCTCCTATTTCCACAAGCACCTCGGTATCGGTCTCCTCCGACACAGCCATGCCCTGTATGGCAGAATGCAACAATACGCCATTGTACATTTCTTTTACAAAAAGCAAATTGCTTCCCCCTCCTATCGGGAAAAAAGTATGTTCCCGCAATAAATCGGACTGCAACAACGTCACCAGCTCCTCGACCGTTTCATACTCTACAAACCACTTGGTATAAACGGGTATGCGGAATGTATGCCTGTCCTTTATAAAATAATTCTCCTCTATCTTAATCATATCATAACCTATAATCGGCCAACAAATCATCGACAAAAAACAGATACGCTCCCGAGTTGTATATCCACTGCTCTCTCAATCCGCTGTATGTGGGAATCTTCTTCACCTCGTTCGGATTGCCCAACGAAAGTTTACATTCGGCCTTCGTCATACCCGTTTTTACTTTTCCCAACGTAATTTGCTCCCAAGCATCGTCCTGTATTTCCTTATATTGCAAACGCGGATTCTCGAAAGAAAACAAGCGGTCGAACGTGATATATTGGGAGCGGGACGAAGAAAGCAATGACATGAAAACTCCCGCTTGATTTCCTTTATCGTCCTCGAACCAAACTTCGACCGGCAACACGTTATTTCCCGGACGAATATCCACAACTCGGACAGGTATCAACTTTCGCCCCTCTATCGCTTCCGATTTTTCATTGTACCACATAGGCGTTTTTATATACAGAACTCTGTCTTTCAAAAGGGAGCGAGCCATATTTAAATCATCGATATCGATGAACGGAGGTATCAATGGCGTATATTTCAACCGACCGATCTCCTCCCGGGTCTTCCCTGTTTCATAGCGAAACTTATGACCTTCGCAATCGAATAACAAAACAACTTTGTCGTCCCCGCCGAAAGGACTTTCTTCTATACTTCCGGCATACGTAAAAATTTTTCCCTTCAAAGAGATACTATCCGGGAATGTAGGCTTTTCCGGTCTGAAAACGAACGAAAGTTTTTCATCGGTATAATAAAATGGCTTTCCTATGCGCCACGTATCGCACCCTTGTTGAACGAAATAAGACTCTATAAAACGATCTTCGGGACTCTGTGCCGCAATTTCGCCTGTATCGGGCATAGTTATTTTCTTTGTACTCTCGACTCCTGTAAAACAAGAGGTTACGAAAATACACAAAACCGTTGCCACCATATAAACTATACCAGTTCTCATATCTCATTAAATTCCGATGATTTCCATTTATCTATGTTATATGAATCATAGACGTATAATTTACAAAGATAGCGAAAGGTGAGCGCAGAGACAAACGGAAATCACATTCCCGACTTGGCTATGCCGAACCGCATCCTATCTTCGTATTTACAAAGATAGCAGAAGCGATGTAGAGAAACAAATTTATTTTAGATTTTCATAAAATCAGCTTAACTAATTGAAAAATAAACTTTTATCTAATTATTTAAGAAGTAGAGGCAACGATTTAGCAACATATAAGGCTTGCAGTCCCGTGTCGATTCCACACAATAAGAACCGTCGAGTTATCCATTATAGTCTGCAAATCGCTCCTTTACTATTTATTGTGCGGGAACCATACCGCACAACAATAAAAATGAGATGTATAGTGTTAAATTCTATTCATTGTATTTCTGTCATTTCGAGATTGCTAACGGGGTACAGTTTGCCACCATTAGAATAGGCGCCTGTTATCCAACTACGCAATCTGTTCTATTCGACTTTTTTGACATAAAGGATAAGAAGCAATGAACGGTTCTATTTTTTGTTTCATTTCAACAAATGAAACCCCGTAAAAATACAAGGCTGTCCATTCATTACCTTCCCAATAACTATAAAAACGACCTATGCCATTCATTGCTGATTCCATCTGCTCAATGACGTGATTGATATCGCAACTCTCATAAATTTCATCTGGTAAATCCGTTCCATTGACATAAAAAGCCAATCCCTCCAAAGTCCCTACTTCTATCTTAATTTCAGGTACTGTGCATAATAAAGCTGAGCCTTTGGGGATTCCTATTATATTCATAAGCTCCACCAAACGGTTTACACTATCTTGTTTATCATCATTTAGGTGAATCTCTATATCACAGGATACAATTTCTCCGGTTTGTCTTTGTAGTGTTCCTCCACCCGTTACTTCTCCCAATTTTCCCTTTTCAAGAATTTCTTGAAGTGCATCTTCCAAATCATGTCTGTGCATGGGTTGCAAACGTGAGTTCAAATTCAATGTTAG